>Ga0307508_10000608_pt1 | contig 42884 bp, 49 predicted proteins | sample 9_EM_MG_FD_203089 | JGI IMG/M metagenome (GOLD analysis project Ga0307508, IMG submission 203089) | Populus trichocarpa ectomycorrhiza microbial communities from riparian zone in the Pacific Northwest, United States - 9_EM | ecosystem: Host-associated > Plants > Roots > Unclassified | place... | reverse complement strand
CAACCCCCCCCCCCCCCCCCCCCCCCCCCCGCCGCCACCTTCTCTAGCTCCACCGTCGAGAACACCTCCCTTGACTCTAGGAATTCGCGTACCGACAGATGTGCCAAAGTATGTAGTAATGTCTTGCTTCTCGCCGTACACCGCTAACCTGCGGCACACTGACAGCAAAGCTTCCGCAGTGATACGCAGAGGACCGGGAGATCTTTTCTTGTTTATTCATACTCGCATACAGCCTTACTAGACTATGGCGGCGCACTTTTTGTCCAGTTTTCTCGTCCGCTGTCCGCGCGGTGGCGGCACGTTGCAAGCTCCCCGTTGCCCTCCGCCCAGGCCTGCCCCAAGATATAGGCGCACCAAGGAGATCGCAAAGGAAACAAATCCAAATGAGTGGAGAACAAAAGAAAGAACAAAAGGGAGGTACGGCCCGCCCCCTAAACCTCGTCTGCGGATGCCATGAAAGAGGGTGTGGGTACGAACAGCGGTAGCTCCTCCCCAGCACCACCTCTTCTGCGGCACCCAACATCTCCGTCTCCGCCCTCCTCCCCTCTTCCCGCTCCCGGCACTCCAGGAGCTCCCACTCTGACACCTCGCTCCCCACGTCTTCTTCAGCCGGAACCAGCCTTCCCATCCGTAGTGGCGAGGAAGTTTAGTACCGCCTGGCTACATCTCCCTTCGGCAAGGAGGTCCCAAATGGTGAGCCGATCCTTCCCCCTCCCGCTTTCCTTCCGCACCTCTGCCCATAGGATCTTCTGTTGGGCCTTCCATTCTGGGCACACCTTGAAAAGGTGATCCCGTGTCTGCGTTTTGCACCAGCGCCACCAGCACTGCGCGGTAGGTTGGCTGTCCGTCCACTGGAGGTACTGCCCAGTGAGACAGTGGCCAGTCTTCATCTGGTAGATCCTTGAGGCGAGCTTCTTAGTGCTCCCCGCCATCATGCCATCCGGCCTCTGGCTCTTCGGCACTCTGTATTTCTTCTTGGAGATCCGTCCCCCAGCCCATCGCCGTGCTTCTGCCCACTTCTTTTCTGAGATCTCCTGCTCGAGGTGAGCGAGGGATCTGGGGAGCGGCATTACGCGAGCGCCTGGCTTTTCCGTCGCGAGTTTGGCCCACTCGTCAGCTTTCTCATTTCCTGGAACAACCTTATGCGCCGGACGTTAGCCCTCCGTAGCAACCGCAATGTGCTTTCTTGCCTGGCAGAGAACCGAGAGAATTACGCGAAGGTTCACCGCCGAGTGACCAGGAAACTGCAGAGGCCCACGAACGTGAGTGAAGGGGTGTATTTGCGCATAGCAGCCAACCGATTGCGGCCCTTGCCTCTTTGAAACTGTTGGCCTTCTCTATCTTAGAGGATTTCTCCGAGTACACGCTCCTCATCTCTCCAGACAATTAGCCAAGCTTTTCATACTTGATATTCAGTATGCAGCTCGCAAAGACCCTGAAGCTGAAGTTTGATCCAAAGAAACCTGTCTAGATCAGCACCAATTGGGGTTTCGTCGGATCTCAGGGTGCTTAATACATTCCGTCTATTTTGGAAATCAATCCGGAAGCAACTTCATCTCGCAGTTCTTCCGAAACTCTGCCACAAAGTAGAAGGTTCTTCTCCATGCATCGATTCAAATCCCTGTAGACATAACGGTCGATATCGCTTTCATCTACCTACTATTGGCCGAAACACTCGTATTTTCTTGGAGTGATTCAAAGAGCTTGACCCGAGCAGCGGACGAGGTCTCTGCCACAAGCCGCTCGAGACTGTCAATAAGGGATGACTATCCGTTGGAAAAACATTCGTCTGCATCTTAATCGATGGTGACGCCCGTGTGTGAATTAAGGAGCGAGAGGATCATATTGCAGCACTTGCATGGCTCCAAGGAGCCGTCAACCATTCCGCTGAGCCTCCTCCTTTCGTACTCATCCACCAGAATCTCCGGCAGCTGGCTTCCGGGGATTTGAGGGGCAATTTGGTGGAGTAAAGCCTGCATGATTTTGGCAAACTCCTGTCGGTCTGGGCCGTTGGAACTGCGTTTGGAATAGAAGTAGGGCACCGGCTTGCCCTGACGCACCAACCACTTCACGGTGGATGCTCTATTGGGAAAGTGCACAACTGGAAGAGCATACATTCCCACGTGAGCATCGTCTTCCTATAACCAAAAGATAGATTCGCCCGACGTGGTGGAACCCATCCACCTCTTGAAGTCCAAGGTTTCAAACAACCATGCTCCACCGCCTTCCAGAGGTTCATGCTTACAGATCTTGTGGTGCTTCTCATATTCCGATGTCGATACCCAACTTAAGATCTCCGTGCGTTTGGCATCTACCGGATAGGTCCAGCAACTTCATCCATGTTCCGGCTAGTTATGTCAGAGACCCGCTCACCTTGAAGCTGTGTATAGATTTGTTCGATGTTGACTTCTGTCCTGCGGATAGGTTTCTGAAGTTCTTCCAGTATAGTAGGCCTCTCCAAGAATTTTTTGGATTTGGCCAAAAACCTCATGGCATTTGCGTAAAGGTCTACAAGCACCTCCCCAAGTCCGTCGATGTTGACCGGTTTGGGATCGGGCTCGACATAGTGAGTCTCGTACGCCCTGCACCTGACAAGCAGCAGAGCCATGATCTCGAGGCCAGTCAGAATTGTAGCCAGATTCGCGCTGTCGGTCACTACCATCTATAGTCTCGGGCATTAGTTTTTTCCGCTGTAGCCCTAATCATACTCGGAAGACGGGCCCCGCACCTGTCGTAGTATTCTGAAGCCCGCCTAAGGCAGCGCTCATGTATTCTGGCTGTATTGGGTCGTACTGCATAAAAACGTTCCCATCTTTGAACCTCTCGATCCAAAAAATAGCCTTCTCTGCGAGTGTTCTAACCGAAACAGTCTTCCCGCTGGTGGTTATCATTGTGGAAGCACTCGACGGGAATCAATCGTGACTTGCAATACAGCTTCCAGGTCATCTTTACCGGGAATCGAGAGACAGGGAAGTGTCTCTTGATCTTTGCGCGAGAGCCGTTCGTATGCCTTCTGCCATCGAGATGGCCGAACTGGCTGGGACTGTGGATTTGATGGACGAGTTGAATACGAGTTATGCGTTTGGGGAGGCGGTGTATATGGATCAGGTGGCATCTGCATGAGTGGAGACCGTGGCATAGGTGCATACCGGCCGCACCCTGTCTGCGTAGAGGGATACTTCCCATAAAAGAAGTGGCTATCCATCATGTGTCGATGTGGGCGGATACATATCATACGGCGGCTGTGTGGGTGGAGGTGTACCGTACTGGGTCGTTATTGATGGATAGCCATCGAACGGTGCTGGCCTGGTGGGGATCCACCATCCGGGGCCGGTCCGAGCGGATACGGATAATACGGAGTCGGCATACGAAATACCAAGGATCAACTGATAACCCGGACCTTCGACATGTGGATATGGATGGGGATGGTTTCGAGTTGGTGGAGGGGAAACTGGCCCCCGCAAACCCCAACACAGGAGTTTCTCTTGGCGAACTTTGTGATTCTTTCCTTGAAGGATATTTCCCGTAACCGCCCTGTGGATGGGGACGGGGCGAGGAGATTGAGAAGGAGAAGAAGGAGACGATTGTGGCTGATGGAAAAGAAAGGTCGATATAAACACCGAATACAATGGCGCGGATGTTACATTGCATTAATTTAGGCCCTGTTCGGCTCGCACCGTATTTCTAAAGCGACGTTAGTTTGGAAATACGGTACACTACTCCGTATGACTTGGCGCCCAGATATCTTAAATACCTGTTCGTATTTTACAACTCAACAACCTCTCTACGCCACACTGTAACTACTATATTTAAACGGACTGTACATATGGGCTACGCCCCTCGTCATGATCTAAATAGGTCGCACACGAGTAATGAATAAACAAAAAAAAAAAAAACTGTAACTACTATACTACTTCCAGCTAAGGTGCAACAGTTGGTAACAGGGCGCGCACATAGCGGGGAGCCAGTCAATACAGAGGTATGAGACGGAGTCTTGTCATAAAAAGGAGTTTCGTATTGGCCAACAAGAGTCGCAATGGCAAGCAATTTTCTTGGGGGAGGAGGCCGGAACCGGCCATTGTGGATGTTGTTGCACGGATTCAAGGGGATCTGGTGATGAACGCCAGCATACCTTATTTTTCTGGTGGTGGCTCAGTGAAATACGCAAAAAATACGATGTGGCTCGTTCCACCTTATCGTATTTCCTTCAAGTGGTTGAGCCGAACGCTCAGCGTATTTACAAACTGACGTCAGCTCAATTTTGTGCTAAGAAATACGGTGCGAGCCGAACAGGGCCTTATTAGGTCTAACTGATTCGGTATTATGCATAGAACATTCAGTGCAACGCAAGTCACAGCCGTAATGATTTTCATGGGCCGAATCCCTGTGAATAGTCTAAGGGCTGGATATCACAGAGAAAGGGCGGCGAGGCGACCAAGTGATCGCGCTTGCATCCAACTTCTAACTGTGCTTGCCTCAGATAATTTTTGATGGCTATCCCCGCAGGTACAATATATATCTACGTACAAGCCAGAAGTTCCCGTCCAGATATATGATGATTGCATCGGCAAACACAAGGCATTCATCCAGCATACATCTTAGCGAACTGATGTTCGGACCTGTCACCTGCATGAGTGACTTCGAATGGCGGAGGTTGATCGAGCGACGAAAAGAGTCTCCAAGAACCCATAAACATCTCTCTCGACCTCCATACTCAATATGTAGAATACATACCTAGGTACATACCCCCATAACTAGGTGGGAAAACTTGCCCATCTTGGCCGAACACCCCGAACTCTTCGTATGTACTTTCACCACGAGACTGTAACCTGCTGGCTATGCGAGGATAGACTCTTGATCCTCAGTAAACATCGGAAGATAGCTCCACTCTTCACATCCTGCATTGTCTGCAATAACTCCTCTCTCGGCCATCTAGCCCATTCACGACTCTCATTTTACCGCGCCTCCCATTTATCACATACCTGACCTCTTCAGCCAAACAACCTCCGCGAAACAAAAAGCGAGAACCCACGTGCCGCGGTAAAAGTCAATGCCCAATGCGAGAATCGAACTCGCGATTTTCGGGTTGCCACCACTGTGTGGACCTTATATTGTGAGGGATGAGACCGACGCATTACCAACTGAATTAACCAGACTTTGACCTTGCGTGTAGCCCTAGAACACTTATGTTTCGAAACAAGGATATCATTGCCAATCAATTGCTCCACAACAAGAGCTAAAACACTATCATTCAACTTATACCTTCTACCACATTACATGCCTTCATCGCCGTTTCGTGGCGCCCTTCTTCTTGTCGCTGCTAGACGCAGCAACAGCCTCCGTCTTCTCTTCAATAACGGTCTCCGCACCCTCGACCTCCTTCTTCTCCGACTCGTCATCGTCATCGCCTCCCTGCCCAAACTCGTTGACTCTCCGGTGGTCAACTCGGTACACCCAGCTTTGGTACAGAGCAATGAAGTAGATGATGTCGTCACGGAGCGTAGCAAGACGATGGAGTGTTGGCATCTTGATTGTGAAGGCGAAGAGGTCGTCAATAAAACTACGCTTAGTTAGCAAAAGTAAGTCGAATGGGGACGGAGTTGATTACGTGTTGAGTAGCTTGTATATCATGGTCTTGCGGGGCATATGCGCAACACTCTTCAGTTTGTAGTTGATGTACAGACTCGGCACCATCATCAAGAATCCGTAGGCGTAGACACTGCCGACAAGCGTGGTGATGATGAACGAGTACCAAGACTTGTGTGTGTCGTACAGAAGGCTGTAGACAGCGTATGCGGCGAGTAAAGGGATCGCTACCCAGTAGAGATACTTGAACGCCTCCTCATCGTACTCCTTGGTCTCCTGCTCGAGCTGAGAGAGCTTGTGCTTGTCCTCAAAAGTGATCTTGTAGGGAAGCAGCGACCCAGGGGGAGTAGGGAGGATCTTCACGTTGACCATGCGGGTGATCTTCCACGCCTCGAGGAGGATTCCGAAGCCTTGGCCAAAGAGAATCATCCAGTTGGTACCGTCTGAATTATCGAGGAGGTACAGGAAGATCACTGTTTGCATAAAGACGTTGGCAAGGATCGTGCGCACAGAAATACCGACGTTGTCCTTCTTGTTACGCCAGTGCGAAATATCGTTCTTGAACGCGAGCATCTCGAATACGAGATGCAGCAACGAGACGATAGCAGTGGTGCCTAGAAGGTAGATATTGGTCTCAATCAGGATGCGCTTGAACTCTTCGAGCTCGGCTCCAGTTGAGGCGCTCTGGCCAAGTGCTGTATTGGGGTTGGCCGCAGACTGCTTGAACGAAAAGTCCATTGAGGAAATGATCTGGAATTTCCAGAACGAGATGGGAGTAAGGTCGATGTACAGCGGCAGGGATCGGACAGTACTATTGAGTTCCACCATGTGGTCCCGCAATAGCCAGAACTCATTCGGGTAGACGATGGGATAGTACCATCCGTTACGTCCGGTCTTCTCCCTAGCGCCAGTCTGCTCGAGGACCACATGCTGCCGCAGCGGAACCGGAAGAGTTTGATAGTTCAGGACGCCGCCGTCGCCAACCAAGTTCAACGTGAGGTTCGAGTGCCAGTAGCTCGTGATTATGGGCTTTCCATCGGGGGTCGTGGCAGGGATCTCCTCCTCGTCGACAGAATCTTCCGCCGTGCCACCTATCAACTTCTTGGTTTTGACAACCTTCTTCTTTTGATGGTACCGAGTCAACATCTTGATGACCCTGTAGCTCTGAGTCGGATCGTATCCAGGGGCCTGGGGATCCATTTCCGCGCCATGTTTCGCCACGAAGATATGAGCAAACAAAGTTCCGTTGTGCTGCACTGACTCGGAGAAGTTGACATCAACCGCCACAGACCGCTTCTCGTTCCAGTCGCCGATCTTGATATCCTTCTCGTTGAAGACTAGATTGTCCTGCATCTTGGGATGTGACAACTGTGGCAGCATGTAACCTTCGGAAAGATAGATGCTCATGTCCATGGACGTGCCCGCGCCCCAGAGAGGTGTAACCTGCCCGGGAACGTAGAGATAGTTTTCAACATCTTTCGAGTAGTAGCGGTCTGTGAAGTCTCCTGCTGGGGGAGCGGAAATGATCGCGCCGGTCGTCTGATCGACCTGCGTCGTCGTCTGCTGGGTGGCAGGGGAGAAGTACTCTGCGCCGGAGTTTCAGCAACCGCGAATCAATCGGGGGAGTGGAGAAGTTACTGATTGTACTCTGGACGGCGAACCAGATTAGTATACCGTTGACGACAGGCCGGATGTTGTCCTGTCTAAAAGTGAGCGGTGACGTTCAGGCGCGGTACCAAGTGCGGAAAATGCATGGCATCAAGGAAAAGAGCATACCAGAAAGCTGGATGCCTCCGCGGGAGCCTGAGCACCTCTTGGTGCCGGGGTGGCCATGGTGGAGATATTGCAAAAGTTTTGATATGTGGCCTGGCTCTGTCGAACGGGATGCAGGGAGGATGTGAGGACACTGCTTGGGATCAACTCCTTTCTAGAACACGCAAGGGTCGCACGGAACCAAGCATTCACTAGCCCCCATGGGGAAACTTCGGACTTCTTCCACGAGGAGCAGGTACGTACTCCATTTCTCTTCCTATGTAGTCGGTCGATTCCATGCTCTCTTTATTTTCTGCACCGGACTCAGAACCACCTTCGACACACGATCATTTCACTGCTGCATTTCAGGGTTCGACACGGTTCCAACTTCTGCTATTTCTCGAGCCATGAAGATTCTAGCATTCTAGCACCATAAGAGCCACTAACACCTCAACGAGGATGGGGGTTGGTTTTTTTTTGTTTTTTTTTGTTTAATCATACTCGCATTCAGCCTATCTAGACTATGGCGGCGTATATTTTATCCTTTTTTCCGGCGGATGAGAGTTGGTGGCATGCGAGCGAACTCAGGTACAGTATACATAACCGGAATGCGACAATTGAAGATTCCCTGTCTGGGATTCGTGGAACCGGCGGCACCAGATACGGAACATCGTGTGGGCAAGAGACTTTGGTACGACGAAGGGGATGAATCGTATGCTGAGTGCCAGAGCTAGAGGGTCACCCTACTTCAGAAGAAAGTATGACCAGGCAGTAGTGAGCATACGCTCGAGATCTGTATGGTACAATAGCAAAGACAAGGAACGTTAAAGGTAAATACGGCTGACTGTTTTTCACATCACCTCCTTTGATATTTGTTGTGTCTGGCAAAGACTAGACATATGTAACTACATATCATTATAAAATTTATCCCGTGATATTTTAGTAGAATAGAAGGCTCGAGCCTAACTGAGCTTTTCATTCTCCTGAATTTTCTGTGGATCAAGGTGCCGGTATGGTTGATGACTAATGGCAAGCAGGAATCACTTCTGAGAGCCGGAGGTACGATGGCCTACCAAGCTATATGGACCATACTAGAAGCTGAAAATTGTATCTCCAGGTATTCAGCTGTCTTCCCGATTGTTTGGTAACCGGTACAGCATCTAGATATCCGGAATCATGTCGTCCATCACCGCTGCCTGCATATTTGATCGACTCCAAGCCGGAAGTATGTAAAAACGCCGAGCGTCCTCTACAGATACCTCCCGAGAATCCCAGTATCCGATATTGGAACCCAATTGCAAGCTTGAGAGGGTTCGAGGCACGACCACCCGAATTACCATATCGTTCATTTCAATGCTGCAGTCCGCCACCGTCGCCAACCACTAGCTATATGCAGAACCTCGACTTCAAGTGGTCTCAGAATAGTTCGCTCCATCAGACTACCCGCCAACAATAATCACGAGTGCGCCGCTCAAGGACGTGACCGACTCTTTCATTGCGGCATACTCCATTACGAGTTCTTCGGTCCATGGAAAGGAGAAGGGGGTAACTGAATTAACAGGGCTCGACGGGCGAGTTCTTGGTGTTTTGTGGGGGTGGAGGGGGGACGGAGAACATCCAAATGGAACGGAGGCCATGCGCAAATGGACGGGCTCTGGTCATGTCGGAGATTTCCCAGAGGATCCCGATAGATAAGCTGTCTGGAAATGGATGTTTACATCACAATGCCCTGGGCGCTAGATCGGAAGGACCTAATATGTGTTTGTAAGAGATGTCTGAATGGGCTCCTGCCGAGTGCTGTTTTTTGCTGCTGTTCCTAGGCTGGTTTGCGGGAGCACTATTTTGACGTTATTGTTCCGTCTTGGGCTATCCTTTCCTTAACGACCTGGTAGAAGACTGTATACCATAGTCCTTGCCCCTATAATGTCCTCGCAGAGACAGGTCCCTTAGGATCATACACTCCTAGAAGCTTTCCGAGCCGGCCAAATGGTAAAACCGCATCCGGTTTCCCGGCCAGACGCCAGTGTCCATATATCCCCTGGAATTTACGGGATATGTACTGTCTCAAGGGAAAGAAATTTGCCCACTAGAGAGAGGCGGGGTATGCGCACCTGCGTCTAATGTAGCACTCCCCTGCCCGCGCAGTGGAATACGGTTACCTTCCTTGGAAAGGGCGTCCGTCGAGGCGTTGCTGTTCGGAGAACAGCTGCCCTGCTTCTGGAGTCGGCCGGTTCCGCACGAGTGAACACACAAAGTTAGATAATTGTGACAATGTCACCAGACGCACATACCTTCTGAAGTTTGAGACACTGTGCGTGACTCACAGTACCGATGGAACTTCACTCTGCCACGCAGTTGCCGATGATTCGAATACCGGTCTCATTCAGGAACGGCAGCATCAAATAGCACCATACGCTAATCCGAACATGGAAAAGCGCTGTGGCCAAGTGGTGACGTACGGGGGAGATTGTTGTTTCCCCGCCGCCCAGGCACTGAGCTCTACTTGGCGTCCACAACTCTTTCACTCATTTCTATTCTACTGCATCCATACCACACGCACTCACTCGCTCATCCCAACCGCCCATCTTACCTCGCATCCATCGACATTCACACACGATGGCCTCCACCACAAGCGTCGTTGACGCCTTCACCGTCTGCGTCTTTTGCGGCGCCAATTCTGGCGCCTCCCCGCAATACCAACAAGCTGCCCGGGACCTCGCCGGTCTATTCCACAAGAACAACTGGAACCTCGTGTACGGTGGCGGCACAGTGGGATTGATGGGCGCACTCTCGAGCACGCTCGTTTCCCTCTCCGGCCCTACCTCCGTCCACGGGATCATTCCGCGCCCGTTGATCAAATTCGAGCAGAGCGGCAGCGTCCCGCCGGCGGACGAGTACGGTACTACTACCATCGTCGAGGATATGCACGCCAGGAAGGCCATGATGGGAAGGCTGTCGAAGGCGTTTATTGTCATGCCCGGCGGATTTGGTACGATGGAGGAGTTCTTTGAGGTTGTTACGTGGAATCAGCTGGGAATTCACGATTGCCCGGTTGTGGTGCTCAACATCGAGGGCTTCTACGACGGATTGCTCGGTTGGGTCGTAAAAGCTACTGAAGAGGGATTCATCAAGTCGAATTTGAGGGGGATCATTGTAGAGGCGAAGACGGTGGACGAGATAGAGACGGCGATACGGACGTATATGCCCGTAGAGGGAAGATTTGACTTGGACTGGACGAGTGAGGGAAAGGATTGAGAAGAGAAAGTGTGTTTAGTCGTTTCGTTCTTACAATGTTTTTTGGTAGACTGCTGCAGCAGAGGAGTTTGTTCTGTCTGGTTCACTTCTTTCTCCTTAGAGCACGGAACGGCGGGTTTACTGAGCCATTATCTGCATATACCACTCTGCGATCTCGTGAAAATCTTGAATGCTATCCCGGTGTTTTGACCAGTTGTTATCTAAGGATCTCTCAGACCTCTACCCATCAACCTCCATCGAATCTCCAGCAGCAGCGCCGCTAGTCTCCGCCTCTGCAGTGGCAGTCGGAGCAGTTCCCCTGGAACCACGGCTACTCTGTGTGCTTCCCAGCTTCTCCAGCCAGTCCGCAACCTCGTCGCCATCGTAGAGCTTGAACTTCTCATCCTTACCCACGATCGCGAGCGAAACATTGGCGGTCGTGAGCTCTTTATCCTGCGCCAAGCTATCCCTCAACGCCCGTAGCCCATGGAGCACCAGCTCCTCTCTACTCGCATCCGCGAATCCCTCGAAATTCCTCTCCAGGTATGTTCTAGCACTCTGGCTCCTGGCACCGATCGCAGCGCCACGGTACTCAAGCACCATTCCCGAAGGTTGAAACTCCCAGAGATGGGGACCCGTCTCGTCGACGCCGGCCACTAGCAGACCGACACCGTACGGTCTGCGTCCGTAGTGCTGTGTATTGACCTGCGCCTTGTCGGCGATGGCATTGACGACGCGGGCGACAGGGACTGGACGGTTGTAGAGCAATCGTGATGACATGGACTGTTGACGCATAAAGTTCGACAGGACACGAGCGTCGGGAGCGAGGCCAGCGAGGGCTAATCCGAGATGGGTATCGATTCCGATGATCTTCTTCTGGTAAGAACCGAGCTCTTCGGCATTCCTCTAGTGCCCTGTTAACCCCGTGACGACGAAACACCAGAGGTGGGGTGGAGAGGGAAGAGGGTGCGGACCTTGAGAGCCACGAGCACCACATGCGTCTTGCTGACTAGTCCAACAGCGGCGGAGCCTTGCTTGATGGCCTCCAAGGCATATTCGACCTGGAAGATGCGGCCCTGGGGGGAGCTACCAGTTTGGACTTGAATCAGTTCTCTGTAGCAGTCATGGGAATTACAGAATTGGAGAAACGTACAAGGTGACGGAGTCGTTGTCGTAGTTGTTCCGAAACATCTTTGTGGATGGTTAGGGAAATGTCTGGATGGGGAAAAGGTGATGGAATTGGAGGCTGTTGATGGTGATAGTTTTGGTGGGGATAGTTGTGAGCTTAAAGGATGCGGCTCAGTTCAGTTGTGACTAAGTAACTGAGCAGTAGCTTAGTATGTAGGTGCTTAGTTAAGTAGAGTAGATATAGAAATTACGCTAAACCGAGCACAGTATTCAGCACTAGCGTTTTTAGGGTTGTGCAGATAACAATATCATCTCTGACTTCACAGTTGAATAGCCTACAATGGTTAACAGTGTATCCAAGCTCTTTCGATACCGGAGTTTTGTATCCTTTTCAATATCTACGAAAGCGCGGGTCTGTCTACGCCTTCGTGAACCCAGTCCCAGGTCTTAGCTCCCATGGGCGCTTCCCAGTCCGCGCTTCCCAAGCTCGCTCAGCCTCATTGAAACGACACCACCAACCCGCCGTACCACCCCATCGCCGACAACGAAGCCGCGCAACGCCGACTGCAAACCACCGTCATCGCGAAGTCCTCTCCCTAACACCAACCTACCCTCCCCTACTGTCCCCAGCACTTTCTCACAAGCTCTCTACCATGGCCGGATTAAAAACAATAATCGCTCTGTCCTTCGCAAGTCTTCGCCTAACAGCTAGATACTCGACACCTCGCTAACATGCACGCTCCAGATTCTTGCGATCGGATTCCTCCTCGTAATCCTTTCATCTGCCCTCTTCGGTCCGAACTACTACCCGCTACTCGTCGTCGCGACCTATGTGATCGCGCCTCTCCCGAACTTCATTTGCTCGCGGTGTGCAAATCCCGATGACTTCATCGACGAGAGTAACGGCAGCGGGTTCATCGATCTTGGGCGGTTTGTGACGGGCTTTTTGGTTATCATGGGCATCGGTGGGTTATCTCTCCGCGAGTAGGGGGGAGAGTTTGCAGGACGACGGCAGAAAGACCTGCATATCGTACCGGTCGAAGGGGCGGCGTGGTCCTACCCGCCTCGGGCGCTTGCATATATCCTCTCTCCACATCCGTGCCATCCCAAACCGCTCCACTTCTGTTCCTTTGAAGCCCCACTGACACGCCTCACAGCGCTCCCCGCCATGCTCGCCCACTGCGACATCATCAAAGTGTCGGCCATGATCATGTCCATCATCGGCGGTCTCCTCATCTACGGCACCATCATCTGCTTCAGCATGTTTTTCCAGGAGTCCGAAGACTTTTAATCACCTTCACGAGTCCTCATCCTCTTCCACCGCTTCTGCATGAGTAGTCCCAGTAGGATGAATTACGTTGAGTGGATGGTTGCTTGGTGGTGAGGGTTGGGTTGTATACTACTTGAAGGTGTACCGGATCGGGCTAGGACTGGACTGTCTGTGTTCGTGTGTTCGTTTGTGTATGTGTGTGGAGAATGGGACGTTCCCTTGCCGTTATGCTTACGTGTATTTCCCTATGTTCCGCTATGTCATTGTGTTCCCTCGTGTTGTGTGCGATGATCCGGGATTTTATGTTTCAAGCGTTGGTAATTAATGGAGTTAGCTCTTGGGATATCTGAATGGGAGGATGGGTAGATAGTCAGTAATTATGCCACCGGCAAGTTCCTTATCCATGTACAGGTCTGGTTGGCTCAGTTGGTAGAGCGTCGGTCTCATATCCCCCACAATATGAATTCCACGCAGTGGCAGCAATCCGAAGATCGCGAGTTCGATCCTCGCACCGGACATACTTTTTCTTTTGTCCCGAAAGCGTAGAGAGAGATCTATTTGCTCCCAGCGATATGTGAGGGCACCTACCAAGTGATGGTTTCTTCGGTTGGGAACGGGGTGAGGAGTGGAACCACTTCGCTGGTTGTGTAGCCATTTCCATAGCACATATACATAGGAGGGAATGAAGCCAGCAGGGTGTGCTTCTTCACCAGTTCCTGCTAGCCTCTCCTTGTACATATGCGTTATGTGAGAAAAGTGCGATCCCACTCTTCAACCTTACGGAGATCAATTCAAGGTGCGTTATGCGGGTAGAACAGACAAGAGATGATCAGGGTGGCAGATTGTAGACCGAGAAGCCGGAGCTTGTTGCGAATGCCGAAGCCCGCAAAGGCCAATAACCTGTGCGACTTGGAGGTCCGTCTGATGTGGAGGCGGTGTGAATAAGACGTTACACGACGAGATAGGTGGGCCAAGCCAGCTTGTAAAGAATTGAGGTCAAATACTAAGCATCAGTAGAGTGGTAGTATATAACGGATACAACACTCGGTACGTTGGAGCTCGCAGCCTATTGTCCACCCCTCGTACATACTAACAATGATCAAATGAAGCAACCAAACGTACAGGCTTCAACTCAAACCATACAAACCTTCCTTTCAAGCGGGTGACCCACCTTCGATTCATTTTGCCTTCCCAACTCGTAGCTCAGGACAGTGTTGTCAACGTACACCATGAGAAGTCTCCACCGTCTGCCCGCCTCTATTCCCCTCCACCCGCCGCCCCTCGACCGTTCCTTCCTCCCGCTTCTCCCGATCTCCACTTCCTGCCCTTGAACAGGACTCACAGTGATTCCCATTAATGGCGCGTTCGGGCGAACCTGCACGTCCCTCTCTTCGCCGGGGCGTAGCACGGTGCCGCGCTCGCGCGGCAGGACGGTATCGAGTCTCATTGCGTAGTTCTCCCCACAACGGGTAAGGCGGAAGATACTGGCTCTTCCTTGCTGAGAGGCAGCGACGACGAGGGAGAGTTCTGGGACAGGGATCACCATGTTGAGGCGGTCGAAGTGACCCAGGTGTCGGTGGCCCATGGTCGGTGGTGGCGCCTGACATGCCGGACGCTTGCAGATCACAACGGGGGAGAGGGCGCCCGTGGGGAAGAGGGCGGCTGAACAGGCAGTTGTCGTAAAGAGGAAGCCCAGGGGTGGTCGGGCTGCTTCGATTGCCGGCTTTGGTGCTTTGGGCGGGGACATGTGTCCGCTACCGGAAAACCGGGGAGATGCCGCTGGTGAGAAAATTGGCCCCATAGGGGTTAACTCTTCGTCCTCTCCTTCCTCTTCATCTACTGTTGATCCTCCACTTCCCTGAGATATAACCGGCCAATCCGTTTCCTCCACCCCTTCCATCTCATCTGCATCTTCTTCCTCCAGCTCCTCACTCTCCGAAGCGTTTTCTGCCTGAGCTTCAGGAGTGAATAGAGGTGGGGATGCCGTCTCTTCTTGACCTTCCTCATCCTCCTCTTCTTCATCTCCCTCGTCCTCCGATTGTTCGGCAGAAGCGTCATCGTCATCACCGTAACCATTGTCATATTCCAGCTCGTCTTCGCTACCAGCATCAGAGTCCTCCTCTCCTTCGTTTATATGTGCACTTCCCCACGCCGGTGCTGGCCCATCGCCCCAGAGACCAGAATATATCGATTGCAAGCGAGGTGTGATATCCCAGGCGTCGCATCCAGTAATCGCCGATGGCATTGAATTACCGTCGTAGCCCGTAGTGATCTTAGTCACCCAAGGGATTCTGACTTTGGGGGGTAGGTCTTCGGGGTGAACACCCTTCCGGCGAGGTGGATCCATGGGCGATTTGCCTAACGCCTCGTACATGCTATTAACGGGCTTAAATGACTGTGGCGTCAGATAAACGACTGACCAGCCCCTGCGCCTTGAGTAAACGTTAACCATCGGTATTTCTCGTCAAAAGGGGATGCGCTTTACATTCCGCCATCGAACTTGCATGTTTCCACTACACTCTGGCTGTGGATATCCCACAGGACCACCGTTCCATCGATCGATGCGCTCGCTAGCCACTGCCCATTCTCATCATCCAGGAAGGTTACATTTGGGATGTTGTGTTTGGGGCCACCCTGGAGAATCTTGCATTTCACTACCGCGTCGTCCGTTCTCCTTTCTTTATTGCGCAGCATCTCCGTATCGTTCAGGTTCCCATTTCTAGAGCTTTTCCGTTCGTCCACGCAGGCATCGATATCCCCTTCCTCCTCACCATCACTCTCAAACCCCTTCTCCTCCCTATGCTCCCCAACTGCAAGCTCAAACACGGTAATCTTCCAACTGTTAGCACTGACAGCCAGCAGCCTGCGCTCCTTGTGCAGTGCGACACCCCATGCGCTGCTCCCAACGTTGTAGTGCAACATGAGCTTCAATTCTTTGGTATACCACACCACGACATCACCATTACGGTGGGCCGAGACTAATACCTCCTCGCTCCCCAGCTCCCCCACGGTTAAGCTATTAATCCCGTGATATTCGTCGTCTGGGTCGAAGGGTGCCGCGGACATCGTGGATGGCCCCAAGATTGCGTAGGGTTTTGGGGGCAAGCGCTGCCATGGGTGCATAGGAATGTACACATGGATGGCGCTGCGAAACGCAACGAAGACGTAATTTTGCCGCTTACAGGAGGCGACCTAGAAGGGATAAATATTGCTGCGTCTGCTACTAGTGAGAAGAGGCGGGGAGTACCAGGTTGTTGCACCAGTTGCGCGGGCGAATATTACTGCTGCTTTCTGTTAGCTACGCATCTCCAGAAGCCCGTTCAAGGAGCTGGTAAGCTAACGTACAACTACACACAGATTAGAATTCTAATCCACCACTACCGGTAAACGGAACTTACCCCCGCCTGCATTGCCAGATACTCTATAGCTAGAGGTCTGTAGGGCTCGTGTATTGTGCCACCGTGCGTGCTAGTCCGGGACATGGTGATCTCAAAGTTGAGGTTGTTGTGGTGGAGGTGGTAAAGGTGGTGGTGGTGGTGGTGGTGGTGGTGGGTGGTAGTGGTGGTAGTGGTGATGGTGTTGGTGGTGGTGGTGGTGGTGGTGGTGGTGGTGGTGGTGGTGGTGGTGGTGGGGTTAAGTGGTGGATCGCTGCAAGGATAACTATTTGGTACTTGTCCGCCACAGCGTATCTACTCAGTCTAATCTACCCTACGTTTGCAAAATGTCAAATAACTAATATGATACCTAGGTATGTACTTTTGCTACTAGATAGTAAATTTTGGTGTGGTAGCGTCATGCGCACTACGACTTCTCTATTTAACTGTCGTCAACGACTTCACTGCATATCTAAATGTGCATGCGATGATAAAACTCACAGGAGTAGTGAATAATGGATTCAATTCTTCTGAGTGAATCACAAGTCGAACGTAGTATTTTCCTGATCTCATCGCAGCTTGCGATCCACATTGTCGCACTATTTTGTAGCGTGTGGAGCATTTCCTGCGGCGACTCAAGCCCACCAACCACTGCATTCCTCTTGTTGAATTATCTCTGTCTGTGTTGCGCATACATATGCTTTTCGCCTCCTCCTCTTCTTCGGCCCTCCTCGGGTGTTACAGAATGGGTGGATAGCGGTGGTATCTGCGACTATTTGAAAAAGAGGTCAAGCATTCACCCACTTGCATTGATGGTATCGCGGTCGAAGTTATGTTCGTGGGTTTTGGGTCCCAATGAAGGGTTTGTAAAATTGTAGAAATTGTGCAACGCCATGCGTTGCGTTGCTGTGCCACCAAAAGTTACCGTTGGCAAAAGCAGGGCAGATTAGACTGAATGACCAAAAAGTAGGGCATACATAGACTTTTGCTGGAAAAAAAAGGTAGAACTATAATATCCTTGGCGAAATATCGTAACGTCAGGTTCGCTGATACGATAATGAGCAATAACTCCAAAAGCTTTACCCAAGTTACGCAGTGCCAACCAAATAGAGTATCTACCTCAAGCCGTAGCCAGCACTTGTAACGGACTCCATACTCCACCGCAACTGCATAACAACATTGCTCGCATCCAATATATCATTACCAACAAGCTGTACCGAAACCATCTCATCTGAAACACACGTCTCATTACAGGTCGCATATTTTTGATATTGAGGAGAACCTAAACAGCTATATCGACACGTATTTCGACAAACAAACCAAATGGAATATACTACGATTTACCAGAAACATCTCAAACATATCGACAACAACGTGGCAATCTGTATAATCACCGCACTGTATAGTGAAGGGGAGGAGGGTAAAATAAAGGTATCTTTCCCGTTGTATACATACTAGGTACGTATGTATGTACCCTATAAGTATGTATGTATTCTACATAGCCCGCCGAGAAAATTAGTCTGTTTATAAACTGGCCGGTCTGCCGGCCGGGGACTGGTTTTGCGAGTAGACCGGTCTGCTCAGCAAATAGAAAAGCAGGGCAGCCCACCCACGAAACAGAAATACCGAATAGAAGTGTTAGAGACGGCAGTATGTAGAGGGTCAACCCTCGATCTGCTTACATAATTCCCGACCCTCCCAACCCTCGCGTCCCCCGAAGCCATCAATTACCACCCCGGCCCAACATTCCGCCGATCTCCCCCCATGGAGAGCCCGTTATGAGCGACCGAGTCACTGGTAAATGTTTGGTACATGGCAATGAACTTGTGTTCGACTGTCGAAATCCCTGCGGATTGCTCTGGCTGCCCGCATTAGACCATGTAGAGCCCTTTCCAACTACCAATGAGCGGCGTGGCTGACCTATCTAGAGAAGAAACGGAGCGTTCAAACGTGGTGACCTAGCAACCGGTTTGGCCGCGGATAACTCATCGGCAGCTCTCTCATCTCGCGAGAGAACACGGTCCACTGGTGCCAGGAACTTTGACGATAGGGAGTAACACCTGCTGTTAAGATGATGAAAGAATATTGAAGCGAGGGGATAGATAGGTAGAGCGTTGCACACATTTATTGTGCCGCCCTCTTGAACTTAACCGGTGAGATTTATTTGCTATGTATTTGCTGGATGGTCCGACTTGCCAACAATAACCGTTGTCCTTCTTGGTGGCGACTAACTATTGGTTCTAAAAACCGGGGTCCTATTTGGTCGGAGGATTGGTCTGCCGGCAATACAAGCCCATTGACTGAATAGCGCGCCTGCCGGCCGGCAGGCTAGCCAGTTTATAGACTGACCAGCCCATTTATGTAATATATCTTTAGCGTCGGACATGCAGTTTTTTTCTCTGATCTTGCTTTGCGAAAGGAAGAACCGTCCCGCCCTACAGATACGCAACCTCAAGAACCGCCGCCTCCCTTATGACGGAGCAATTTGGTATTAGTGAAGCCAAACCCAGCTCTGGACATACCTATCTCCGAGTATGTAAAAATTGAAGATGCTCCACATTTTCTCTTTTTAGACAAAAGTATATGTCTGGTTGGCTCAGTTGGTAGAGCGTCGGTCTCATATCCCCACAATATGACTTCCACACAGTGGTAGCAATCCGAAGATCGCGAGTTCGATCCTCGCACCGGACATTTTTTTCCTATTATTTTCCAACTTTTATTCACCAGTTACTGAAGGGATTTAGCAGCTCACAGCTAATTCTTTTTTGCTCCCAACCTATCATCTACATGTTACAAAGAATCTATGCGGCCGCTCTACTCTATTCAAAGGTAATACAAGAGAAGAAGGAATCATGTCCAACAGAAAGGAGACTGCAAAACCACTATCTAGATAATGTCATTCGACGGCATGGTCCTGTGGTGGAGGTAGCCTTCTTGGGACACCCCTGGCTCTGAAAACCCTCCCGCCTCGTGCTCCCCGCGCAGCACCTCTATCCCTCTCACCACCATCACGAACTCGACCACCGTCTCTTCCTCCACCTCTTGCCCCTCTTCCGGCCCTATCCCGGGCGACGTGTCCAGGGGCAGGCGGAGGTGCAGGCACATCCGGCACATCGTCAAAAGCAACCAACTCTTCGTCCGACTCTTCATCCGAGTCGTCGGCCATCAGCTCATGTTCCCAATCTGAATCTGTGTCATCTTCAAAGAGTATTTGTAGCAATTCTTCTATGTCAAATGCCTGTCTCTGCTGCTGCTGTTGCTGTCGCTGTGGTATTGGTTGCGCCCGCGGCCGCGGTTGCAATTGTTGTTCTACTGGCTCTTCGGGATCTTCTCGTTGACGCTATGATTCTATTTCAGCCGCTTACTACCATTCTTCTCCAAATCCAGGTGGTCGTACCCCCGCCTCTATCAATCTTTGATTTTCAACATCCCCGTCATCGCCCTCCCATAATCGCTGATAGCAGTCGGTGCCGGTTGTGTTGTAATGGAAGTATGGGTTTTCGACCGGTAGGTAACCCGAGCAAAGGAAACAGAAGTGTGTGCCACAAGCGCAGATCATGTGATTGCATCCGTAGCTCTTCAAAACGGGAGTTTCGCAACTGTGCAAATCATTAGCTGACAGCGCTGGATAAGGGAGGTTTGATGTGCCTCACGTTGGGCATGGAGTAGTGTTTTCGCGGAGGAATTTTTCGCTCGCAATCTCCTCTTCGGTCATTTTACCGTCAGCGGGTTTGCAAATCTGAAAGTCGCCGTGCCATGATGCTGTCGAAAGCTTTAATTAGTGAATGATAGCAAATAGCATCATTCATCGAGAGTTTACCTAGACACTTTTGACAAAATGCCAACGAGCAAGCTGAACAGACCTGGAGCTTCTCCTTTAATAACGAGGCCATTTCCTCCACACTTTTTTTATCCTCCCCTTGCTCCTGCTCCTGAATCGTTTGTAGGAGTGCATTGTAGTCTGGCAACCAGTATCTGTTTCCACTGATCTTCATGGAAACCTCCACATTCTCCACCGACGCCCGAGATGGGGCTTGGCACCACTGTCGGGGACAATATATCGTCCTCGGATCGGCGGCCAATGCTTTCTTCTTTTTCAGAGCTGTGTACCGCGTCACCATTTCTGGCGCTATCCCAATTTCGAGTAGTTCCTCGGGCGGCAGCGTCGCAGGGAGTGTGGAGAGCATTCCCTGAGTAGCTGGTTCGTCGGCTTCCCCAGGGGGAGGAGCTTCAGGAGCAACAGGGGCCGCTTGTGGCCTCGTGGCGCTCTTCACGCATGTCGGGTCCGAACATCGTACGGAAGATACTTCTCCTTCAGTGATGAGGTTGGTATAGTAGTCCTATACTAAATGAGCTGGGCGGTCTCTTCCACGACAAAGACAATTCCACTAACCTGTAAGCACATCTGACAGAAGACATGTGTACAGGACCGCAGCTGATGGCAAAGCACTCCTTTCTTCGGCTCCAGGCATATGCCACACTCGTAAGTCTCCTGCTCAAACTTTTCCCGCTTCGTCTCCTTATCAAAGGCAACGAGTTGCTCCCGCAGCTCGGCTGGCACTATCAGTGCCCCACTTATATCCAGTCCCCGCTCAATACACTGCTGCACATGATCAACGATAGCGAAAACCACCTGGCTCCGTCCGTACTCTTCCCACAATCCAAGACATTGTGCTTTTAGCACCTCAAGTTTTTCGACCGGCAACCAGCCCAGCGAGGTGGTGAGTTCAATCACTGGTGGGGCTTCGTGCGGATATGTCTCTGGAAGGTCGAACTTGAGTTTAATCGATGGAAGATGCTGAAGTCGTGTCGGGGAATCGTCAGGCGGGAATGTTACAGGTAACGGTTCCACTGGTGATACCGGAAGAGAGACAGCTCCGGAAAAGGGTGAAAGAATAGTGAGCTCTTCCGAGTAAATAAATGCAACTGTCCCTAGCTCTTGGGATCGCTCGTCTTCGGATTCCGAAAGGTTTTCGGAGGTGAGAGTTGATGACATGGTTGATTGTTTCACTTTGGCCGCCACCGAGGAAACTGGACTAGATGATGGTGAGAGCTAGCAGAAAGGAAAACGTTGTTTGTTGAATTGTCGGGAGTCGTGGCGGCGGCAGCGGCGGCGGCGGAGAGCAGAGAGCTACCTAATATACCCCATCCAAGTGGCAATTCGAATGCCAATGATTCTTTCAATTCGAAGAAAACGACGGGATGACTGATAAAGAGTCAAATCACAGGTACGGGTGGGTCGCTTACTAATAGCTTGGTATGAAGAGTGCCGAGCACTATACGAAAGTGAAACCGTATGAGATACAGAATCGGTGCAGTTGTGCCAACTGAGATGGAGGGGTTGATTGATCATGTTGGGAGGGTGGACCACTTAAAACATAAGTTTTTCAGCTCAGGGCAACATACATACTAGTAATATCCATAAGGTATGCATGCAGGGCGTATGTATGAGAAACTTTTGACTCATCCCATCTTTGGACTTAGAATGCTCTTCCGCTTGTGAAGCATCGGTGGCAGAGGCCTCCGGAGGGCAGCTAACGCATATACGGCTAACTACATCATACATACTCCCTACCCCACACTTTGGAACCGGGGAAAAAATCTCGTGCACCACGAAAAGCCGTTTTCTTCGCCTCCACCCCTCCGACATCCCCGACACGATGCACAATCGCCGCATAACCCCGACTACAGCAGACAGCAGCCGTGAACTACCGCCGCTGACTTGCTGCGACGTCCTGAAGATTCCCCTTACGGCGCGACATTTGATTAGCAATGGCGTCGACAGAAACACCACGGATCCTCCTTGTCGACGCTTACGACTCATTTACCTACAATCTCTCGGCGCAGCTCTCTCGCTGCACCACCGCCGAAGTCCATACAATTCATATCGACTCTCCATTTGCTTCAATCGAGGAGTTACTTCCGTACCTCTCCTGCTTCGACGCGGTGGTCATCGGCCCTGGTCCTGGTTCCCCTGACAAAGACAAAGATGTTGGCATCATCAAGGATATCTGGCGTCTTGATGGCTCCCATCTGCTACCAGTATTCGGCGTGTGCCTCGGACTCCAGAGCCTGTGTCTTGCATTCGGCGGCACCGTCGAGAGGCTTTCCACGGTTAAACACGGATTGACATCCATGATTCGTCATAATGGAGCAGACCTTTTCGAAGGGCTCGGGAACATGACTGCGGTCAGATATCACTCGCTGCACGCGAGATTTGGGCAAGGAAATACGAACGAACTGCAAGCCCTAGCGTGGGCGGATGATGCAGAGAATGGCGAGGTCCTTATGGCGGTGAAGCACAGGATAAAGCCATTCCAGGCGGTACAATACCACCCAGAATCTATATGCACGGAGGGAAGCGATAAAGTGGTGGAGAATTTCTGGCGGTCGGCCTGTAGGTGGAATAAGGATCATGGACGAAGGACTAGAGCACTCCTTGGAAGCTGGAGGGTCCGCCCACGGGAAGCGAGTTTGCTGGAGCAGCTGCGTGATGCTGGTGATTTCCCCGAAGCACATGTTTGGAATACAGTCCAAACGACTAGTCTATTTGCTCGTGGCCTCGACGTTCGAAGAATATGCGAAATGCTTGACGTGGAATCGAAAAAGGAGTTCGTCCTTTTGGAATCCGCCGCGGCTCCAGGACGATGGAGCATAATCGGCGTCTTAACACCAGCCGTCACTCAGCTTATCCGATACACAACTGGTGATTCTTATGTTGAGCTGTCAAAGGTTGGGGACGAAGGGACTTCACGCGCTTGGCTACAACCCCCGTGTAATGCGTCGGTGTGGCGGTTCCTGGCTTCATATATGGACCGGCGCAAGGCCCGCGGTGGCAAGAAGGAATCACCGTTCTGGGGCGGATTGGTCGGATACTTCTCCTACGAACTGGGCGTGGAGTCACTCTCCATACCGCTCCCTCTCAATCGGAAAAGACGACCAGATGTTAACCTTGCCTTTGTGGAGCGCAGCATAATCGTCGACAGTCTAAGTGGTCGCATTTATATACAATCACTAATCCCCAATGACGGCGAATGGCTGGATTCCATGAAGACTCAGCTGCAACAAGAAAATGACCTCTCACTTACACCGTCCACTACTCCTCCACCAATCGCAATCGCTCCGCCATCTTCCGTACAGTCGCACTACAGGAAGACATGCGAGCCGACCATTGTCAAGCCCTCGGGGGAGCTGTACAAATCCCTTGTGCGCGAGTGTCAAACATACCTAGCAAGTGGCGATTCCTACGAGCTATGTCTAACCGCACGCACACGAGTGAATCTTCCCTCGCCCCAACCACCAGTGTGGAGACTCTACGGCCTCCTCCGTGCACGAAATCCAGCCCCATACGCCAGCTTTCTCCGTTTGCAAGGCGTAACCCTCCTCTCCTCCTCGCCCGAGCGCTTCCTCTCCTTCTCCCGTGACGGCAAGGTCCAACTCCGCCCCATCAAGGGCACTATCAAGAAGACCCCCACCATGACCCGCCAACGCGCCGAACAGATGTTGGATACCCCCAAGGAACGCGCCGAGAATCTTATGATCCTCGACTTGATCCGCCACGATCTACACCGGATCCTGGGCGCAGAGAATGTTACCGTTCCACAGTTGATGAATGTTGAGGAATATGCCAGTGTCTACCAGTTGGTCTCAGTTATTGAGGGCGTTATCCCCCCCTCTAGCTTGACTGGATTAGATATCCTTGCTTCTTCGCTTCCACCAGGTTCGATGACTGGTGCGCCAAAGAAGCGTAGCGTGGAGATTCTGCAGACTCTCGAAGCCCATGACGAGGACAGGGGCGTTTACTCGGGCGTGCTTGGATACCTTAGTGTGTGCGGCGCCGGCGACTGGAACGTCATCATCAGAAGTGCGTATCGGTATGACGGCGAGGGCGATGAGGGACAGTGGTGGCTTGGTGCTGGCGGCGCCGTGACAGCGCTCAGCACCCCTGAGGGAGAGTGGGAGGAGATGGAAGTCAAGCTTGAGAGTACTTTGAGAGCGTTTTGCGGATAGGATATCGTTTTTGCGGTATATATGCGACAAACGCGTTCTTCGTTTCAACAGAAGGTTTAAGGCGTTTGTTTAGATACTGGGTTTTGTTTTTGGATTGGGATTATATGATGGCTCGCATTTTCAACAGGCAGCCGCAATGGGGTTTTGGTTGTATTCATATCTATGATATCTTGCATGGGCAGGTTGGACAAAGTCTCCAGGCTGTAGGATCTCTTGCTACGCTTGTTGCTCCTTTTCGTGGTCGGTTGGTGTTTCATCTATCTGTTACTTGCTTCTTGGAAGAGAGCCATTCTGCTTGCGGCTGCGATTCTTCACCGCCGGATGCCCAGATACTAGAAGCTCCACTGGTTGAACCGGATGCCCTCATTGAACGATTTTGAGACCATCCAGTGCCGTGAGCTCCGACGTCCGCGGCTCTGCATGCTTCAGTCGCACCTAAGAACGCGCGTCTTTCCACAAAACGGCAGGGCGATGCAAACGAGAGCAGGTTAATGGGGGGGGCGTTTGATGGGCGCAACAGGATCGTCACGCTTCTTGCTGTAGCGAATCCGCATCGCAATCTTATTCACGCACACCATGCGGACGTCGGCGAACAGCGTGTGTATGTGCAAAGAGGGGTCTGATGAGAACAAGCTGAGTGTGCAATATCAAACCTTTCCATCAGGTTATATACATATGTACATGCATCTTCGCCGAAGCAGCAACCTCACATTTTTCCGTCAACATACGACGCAGCTCCACTTTGGCAGCCCTCGACGGCGTGGTGTTGCTTCAGGAGTCGTTCCTAGAAATGGAATTTTGGTGGAACTGTACCATACCACAACAGGTCGAGCTATGTCCGGCGAAGCCGGAACAGACTCTAAATTCCCTAGACGTCGAGCGGCAGTCTAGCGGAATAAAAAGACTCGGGAAACTGAAGTGAAATCTGATGCTCAGGTATCAAAGCGGCCTTGATTCTCAGTTGGAACGATTGAAAAATCACTGCATGTCATTCGGCACATGACGTATGTATCTACCACTGCCGGTCTTCTGGGTTTTAAGATCCCAGGAAACGAGAAGGCTGACGAGTATGCCAAGCTCGCGGCAGAGAAGCCTGACGCTCGCGGGTTGGAATGGGAGCAATACACAGACCGGTATGACAGGTGCCAATGCCCTTCCCGAGATCGTTTGCACATCTCAAGCGGGAGATCTCGGAAAAGAAATGGCAGGAAGCCAAGATGTGGGCGAATTCGCGAGCTGCTGGAAAGAAATACCAGTACTGGCGGGGGAAGATGTGCCAGAAACCGGGACTCAGCTCCGGCGAAGAGCAACAAGCAGCTGGTGGCGAGATTCTACCAGTTGAAGCCCGGTCATTGCCTCAACTGGTCAGTGCCTCAAGTGGAGTGGACGGGAATTGGTTGTGTGATCTAGATAGGTCGCATGCGAGTAATGAATAAATGAAAACTGGGGTTTGAGAAGTCATCTATGTATGCCGCTTGTTAGCTGGGAGAAGATGGACTGTTATTATAACTACTGATCAACTTAGAATTGGACGAATCAGAAATGACTGGCCTGCGGAGGACAGAGGCTTAATGACAGGATGGATAGGCGAGCAAGGTACGTCGATCGTTGGCTCTTGCCACTGTCTCTCAGCGCTCTCAGAAGAGCAGAGACGGTTACAGCGGCAAAGGCGATGGGCATCCGCCTATTAGGGAGTATGCGGTGAAGATGATATGGGGAAACGCGGTTTCGTCATCTCCCGTTGCTGCGTTCCCGATATTAGATAGTTAGGCTCAACCGTCACTACGGTATACCACAAAGATACCTATCCAGCGAGGTGGTAGGAATACAGCCGTGGGTTTTCGAAGGACTTCGATATGTATATGAGTCGATAATCTGCGGTCCAGTTCAAGACTCGAACTGAGTATGTAGATATATGTAGTTAGATAGCTGGGGATCGCAAATCCCTTGTCTAGCGCGGTGTCCCAGCTTAAAGTCCTTTTGCATTTATGTACATATCATTCCTTGCAGCAAGAAGTCTAGGGTCCTTGCTGGTTGGCTGGAAATAATATGTACATACTTCCTAGACACTACTTACGCGTGTCAGCACCGCTGTCAGGGCGGTTGGACTTTCTGTGCCTGAATAAAACCGGAAAAACATCGAGAATTGCGGCTATTGTACATATATAGGTACACCATCTATGTTACCGTTGGTGTCGATCGCTTCGCCGCGCGTCGGAGGAATGCAGCTGCCGTGGAAGCGTCGCAGTTACACCTCCTCGACCGCCGAGCGGAAGACGAATCTCCCTCTGTTCGCTCGCCATCCCCGCCTCCACCAACCATCCTGTCGTCTCTGGCGCATGATTGAGAAGAAACCGTTGCACACTAGCGCTCCCCCTTCCTTTTTCCATCCCACGAGGAATAACCCCGAACATCCGGCTCAGCCCTGTCCTACTCTCGACCCTCGTCCAGTCTCATACAACTCCTTCCCTTCCTCCTTTCATTCTCCTCCCTGACCACGCGCACCACCACGACGAAATCAAGAAGACAACAACCACTCACAATGAGACCCAGCCGAGGATTGGTACTGTTTCTGCTCTTGAATTTGGTGATAATCGGATCATTGGTATACTCGGTGTTCACCCTGATTACCTTGTTGTTTGAGGACTGTTCCGCGGATGCGATTCCTGCGATCGATATCCCACCGCCCGATGCGGTCGACGCTATAAACAAGCTGCCGCAATACATTCCCAAGATCATTCACCAGACGTGGGTGAACGAATCGATTCCCGAGAAGTGGCAGAAGGCGCAGCAGAGCTGTCGCGATCTGCATGGAGATTACGAGTATATGGTTGGACTCTTGGTACAGGCGTGTGGGCGGTGGTGGTGGTGGTGGCTGATTGCGCGAAATAGCTCTGGACGGATGAGAAAGCCAGGAACTTCATCGAGAAGGAGTACAGCTGGTTCTTGAAGACTTACGATAACTACCCGTACTCGATCATGCGCGCCGATTCTATCCGATACTTCATTCTTAACCACTACGGAGGAGTCTACATTGATCTAGACGACGTATGTCTTCTTCCTGGGCGATTGCTTTATCTTCCCTGACAGCTGTGGAAAATAGGGCTGCAAGCGTCGTCTCGATCCCCTCCTCTCATACCATGCCTGGCTCCGGAAGACCGTCCCTACCGGAATCTCGAACGATGCGATGGGCAGTGTCCCCGGCCACCCGTTCTTCAAGAACGTTCTTAACAACTTGCACAAGTACAACCGCAACTGGTATATTTCCTACGTGACGGTCATGTACAACACCGGTCCGCTGTTCCTCAGCGTCATTTGGAAGGAGTACATGCCCACCGTGAAATTGGAGGAGGACCGCGTACGCATCCTGATGCCCGCTGAGTACAACGACCACCCGTGGAGTTTCTTTGGTGTGTACAAGGGATCCTCGTGGCACCGCAGCGACGCAAAGGCGATCTTCTGGATGGGACAGCATTGGTTGCTAGTGACGGTTGCGGGCTTTGCGCTCGCCGCATCGCTCTACCTCTGCGGATTTTACGCATATCGTCGGGTCCACCTCCGCGATTCAAACTACAGTGCCCACGCTTCGCCGTTCGCTCGCTTCTCCCTCTGGTCATGGCCGTGGGGCAAGAATGGATACAAGCCGATCAAGCACGAAGTGTAACGCGACAGGATGCCACATACGAAGCGGAGTGTTTGCGTTTGTCTGTTTTTCTGTTCGTTGGACATTTGTATCCTTCTGCTGTCGGATAGTTAGCCTACTTAGGCGGTGCGCCTCTTGCGCCCGCAACTTTTAGTGCACGTGTTTGATGATTCACGGCGTTCTGTTTTTTTCCTTTCTTTTCTTTTCTTTTCTTTTTTTTTTGGGGGGGGGGGGTTTCAGTTCTCGCACATACATTACCTGGGAGATAGGACGATACCCATGTGCTTGATTCCGGAGTGGGAACTTTGTAATGAGTCCACGGCAGTCGTGAGCAGAGACAGGACAAAGAGTACTCGAAGAAAATCTCTTGTAGTGGTTAATATACATCTAGGGGTGATATTTGCATCTCCCACCGAGGAATCTCATCCAGTGATGGTAGGCTTGCAGTGTTCACTTCCCCTTCGTCGCAGCCCGCTCCCTCGCTCGTGCCTCCATCTCCAACAGCATCATCTCCTCCACCAGCGCCCTCTCCCTCGCAGCCTCAACCTGTTCCCTCCTCTCGGACCGCACCATAGCTTCATACATCCTCAACCGACTACCACCGACCACCACCGTCCGTTAGCTCACCTCCTCTTCCCCCCCTTACCCCATCGTCTCTCGAAGGGGGGGACGGAAGACTCACTGATCAGCTTCAACCATGGACCCGATGGTGGTCGGACACATCCATAGGTACACGCGGAATTGTATGGTGAGGCCGCGCACCAACGGGGAGAAGGTGTGGGCTAGTACCACGCCGGCCAGCGAGACCGCGCCCCACTTCGCCGCGCCGACGAGAGCGCCGATGCTGGCCGCGCGAGCGGCCGAGTCCACGTGCGAGAGTTTGTGGGCTGCGGAGAGGCATTAGCTACTTAAGGTGCGAAGAGACGCGGGGGAGGGAGGGGAGGGGAGGAGGACGGTCGTCGTTGGGAAGTGGAGATGGCATTGTTGGAAGTGAGAGGAGAGGTTGAAAGACGACAGCAGCGAGCAGCGAGCAGCGGTGTGATGTCACAGCATATTTATGGATCTGTGGCTTGCGTCGGGAGTGTTGAAGAGCCTCGGGTAACATGGACGTCAAAATCATCATGGCAATTGTTCGACCAAACAAGGCCTGTACGCATTTTGCATATGTAGCATAGAAGAAAATCAGGCACGATGAAACAATGTCTCGGAGGAGAAAAGACACGCACTACCTAACTACCTGTCCCTTTCTCTCCTACCGCTCCTGTCGTCCCTCCTGTCGTCCCTCCTCTCGTCTCTCTTCTCATCTCTCCTGTTTTCTCTTCTATCATCATCCCTCACATATTCACTCCTCTCGTCCCTCCTCTCGTCCCTCCTCTCGTCCCTCCTCTCGTCCCTCCTCTCTTCCTTCCTTTCGTCCCTCCTTTCGTCCCTCCTCTCGTCTCTCCTCTCGTCTCTCCTCTCGTCTCTCCTCTCGTCCCTCCTGTTTTCTCTTCTATCATCCCTCCCGTGTTCCCTCCTGTCGTCCCTCCTGTCGTCCCGCTTTTCATCCCTCCTAGTCTCCCTCTCTCTCTTCCTCGCCGGCGGCGGTGACATTTGCCTTTTTTTCGGCGACGCGCTCCGGGCCCGAGAATTGTTGTTGGTCGTGTTTCCACCTTTCTCGCGCTGCTCCATCCGACGAGTCTTCTCCTCCTCCTGTCGGCGCCAGTGGCTGCCCTCTTCGTAATCCTTCGAGATGCCGAGAGCATTTCGCAGGCGTTCGGACTCGACTACAACACCGTCAGCGACTCTTCACGCATTGGACCTGGGACTATCGCTTGCTCACCCATCTTAGCCGCCGCGATCTCGTGCACCATGTGGGGCTTCAGTTTGCTCCTGTCAACTTCTCTGCTGCCCCGCTCCATCTCCTCGAGCAACTGCTCCCTCAACTTCTGCACGCGCTTCTCAATCTCCTCCTCGTCCACCTCCGCCTCCTCCTCGAGTCTGTCTTGTAGCTCGAGGCATTTCACCTCTATGGCGCGCTTCCGATTGTGCAAGAGGATATCGGCGTCGGGTGCACGCTGCTGGTATTTCTTCGCATCGAAACTGTCACGATCCCGCGGGCTGGGCGCATCCCGCGGTCGGAGGGAGGACATGTTTCGCTGCACATAACCGGAAGTTCCGGAGCCACGGGGAGTGGAGAGGCCGACGTTGGAGGACATTATGGTTGTCTTCGTTTTTTTTTCGGGAGGTGGCGTTTTTCTCTAAGAAGGTGGTGGTGTTTACCCAGAAGCTAGATGAATGAGAGCTCGACAGATACATAGACTGGGCGCGTAGGGTTTACCCGCCAACCCTGCTGCCTCGCCAACCCTGCTTGTCCCACCACCAAATTCAACAGCCCAAGATCCGATTGCACCGTCACTGCATACCACAGCCTTCGCCATGTCCGCCACTGGTACCCGCCGCACTGCAACCTTCGACAGGAACACGAACGAGACCAAAATCCAAATCACCATCTCGCTCGACGGCGGCTCGCTCCAGTCCCTCGGCGGCGGCGAAGATGCCTCGCACGCTACCCAGACCTCGACCGCGCAGAGCATCAGCATCAACTCGGGCATCGGCTTTCTCGACCACATGCTACACGCGCTCGCGAAGCACTCGGGCTGGTCGCTGAGCCTCGCCTGCCAGGGGGATCTCCACAGTACGTATCGCGATTGCGGGGGCGAGTGAGGCTGGTGACTGACGAGCGAGATGTAGTCGACGACCACCACACGGCCGAAGACTGCGCGCTGGCGCTCGGCAGCGCCTTCAAGATCGCACTCGGTCCGATCGTGGGCTACAAGCGGTTCGGCACCGGATTCGCGCCACTGGACGAAGCGCTCTCCCGTGCCGTCGTCGACTTGTCCAACCGGCCGTGCGCGACTGTGGATCTCAAGTTGAGGAGGGAGAAGATCGGTGACCTCAGCTGCGAGATGATCCCCCACGTGCTGGCCAGCTTCGCGCAGAATGCTGGTATAACCATGCACGTGGATGTGTTGAAGGGAGAGAATGACCATCACAAGGCTGAGAGCGCTTTCAAGGCGCTCGCATTGGCGCTTAAGGAGGCAACCACTAGGACCGGGAGCGGCGACGTGCCTAGTACTAAGGGTGTGCTCTAGGCTGTGGGATGCTGTTCGATGGTGTTTTCTTTTCTGGGATTTTGTTTGGGGTTTATCCTTTGATATCATAGGAAGTGATTATGAAGATGCCACAATGTTAGGAGATCTATATAGTGTCCAATTCTTGTTAATGTACTTTTGGGAAGTTTTGATGTGTGTATAGAAAAATTAGCTTCTATTGATATGTATGACAAATAACAGAGCATCGAATCATGATTTTTTAGGTAAGATCTATTTTAAAAAAAAAAAAAGTTGGAGAACATAGATCGTGATTTGTGCCAATACTGCCTACAGTGACTTGCTTTCACATCACCAGCTTTAACTGTATCTTCCTCTTCCCAGTGCTCTCCTCCTTCGTATCGGTAACCGTAACTTTGACTTTGGCGAACAACTCCAGCAACACCTCCCTCTTCCCCGTATCAACCTTGAGTGTATAGTTCTCAGCATCGAACTCGGTGTTCGGCTCATACGCAGCTTCAACTTCCGACATCTCCTTGATCTTGATAGCCCCCTCGATTCCGAATCGGGGCACAAACACTACGAAACCGTTGCTGAAAATGCGCATGACGAATCCGTCTTCCTGTGCAACACGGCCCTTGAGCGCTTGACCGACGTAGTACTCCACGCTTGCACGGCCAGCGAACTGAGCGTTGCGGTGCCGTACGTTGATGTTCTTGCAGACGGCCTCAAGCTTAGCCTTGGAGTGCAACGACTGATCGAGGCGTTCGTATTCGATCGCAGCGGCGAGCTGGCGATGCGCTACCACATCGGCGTACCGTCGGATCGGCGACGTGAAATGTGTGTAGATCTCCGAGGCAAGGCCGTAGTGGCGGAACTCGGGGTAGGCTTGAGTTCCAGAGCAGAAGTACTCGGCGGAAAGCATGCAGCGTGTGGCGAGGATGCGAACAAGGGTGTTGAAGAATGGGTCTTTGGGGTCTTCACATTCGTCAAGAGAATCGGCGAGGGCTTTGCTCGAATCAACTCTTAACGAGAGGTTCTTGCGGATCTTGAGTTGTTTCTGGAGTTCCTCAAAATTAGTAGCCGGTGGCGCCCCGTGGCGACGGAGCATGGCTGTCTGGGGGAAGGCTTCATAGATCTTGCCAGCGACCGAAATGTTGGCGAGTAACATGAATTCCTCAACCAGGGAATTGGTTTCCAGCAATTGCTTGGTCTTGACGTCGATGGGATCGGATGTCTCCGAATCGGCTTCTATGCGGACTTCAGGGCTAGCAAGATTCAGTGCACCGTTGGCCATACGCTTCGCACGCAGCTTCTTGGAGAGCATGAGGAGTGTGCGCATTCCTTGCGTCAGCTCGTCCTGCGCGCCGGCGTCGTCGATGCGGATCTGCGCCTGCTCGTAGCTGAAAGCTTCGCGAGACTTGATAGCAGATTTGTCGAACTTGACCGACAAGATCTCCGCGTCAGGCGTCATCTCCCAGATGGTGGAGAAGGCAAAGCGCTCGACGTATGGCTTAAGGGAGCAGAGGTCGGTACCAAGTAGCATCGGCAACATATCGATACGCTTGTCCACCAGGTAGACTGTCGTTCCACGGGCGGTAGCCTCGTCGTCCATGGGGGTATTGGGCTTGACGAAGTGGGTGACATCGGCAATATGAACGCCAACTTCGAAGTTGCCGTTGGGTAGAGGAGAAGCATGGAGTGCGTCGTCGATGTCTTGACAGCCCGGAGGATCGATACTGCAGATCAACTTGTCTCTGTAGTCGACTCTGCCGTTCCACCGGGAGTCGGCCATCTCTGGTACTCTCCAGTCGTGCCCTTCGCTGGGCAAGGAGTCGAGAACCGCTTTTGGGAAAGGCCGGTATTGGACGTCGTATTCCAGCAGCAACGCCTCGGTTTCAGCCTCCTTGGTCTCCAATTCTCCCAGTGATCTGACAAAGTGGCCCACCGGGTATCTGGATGTCCTGTCCCAGGAGTCTATGGCGACCACGATCCGCTTCCCCAGCAGCTCCGAGGCTTGTCGTGTGCGAATGCGAATCTTGGGAATGCGCTTGTCCATCGGGAGCAGAAACACGGTCTGCTGGCCCCTACCCTTGTTCTTCGAAGAAGATGAGGGATCAACATGACCTACATAGTAGCGCCAATTCCGCTTGACGATACCGACGACTTTCGCCGTGGGCTGTGGCTTTCCCTCGGCACTCTTGCCGTGGGATCGCTTCGCCTCTTCGATCAATGCCTTTCGTTCTTGCTCGGTCTCGACCGCTTCCGGTTGGTCTGTTTCCGGGTTGTCGTCCTTGTTCAAGGATTCCTCCTCCAGAATTTTACTGGAAGGTTGTTTCCATTGGTCTTGCGGAAGAAGCTCGACAACCACGAGATCGCCCGACATGGCACGGTTGATGTTCTCACGACCGAGAATGATCAGAGGGCGGTCGAACAGCGGAACATGGATCGACCCTTCCAAAAAGTTGTAGGTACTGACGTTGAAAATCCCCTGGTGCAAAGTCCCCGCTTTCACGCCGGTGTTCATCTTCGACATGGAGTAATACTCCGGATAGATCATATCGCCCCGCGCAGCCTTAGCATCTTGGTCTTCCAGCGCCGCGCTGATCATATCTGACAGCTCATCGGCGTTCTCCAGTCCCTTGATATACTCCTGGACATTGCAACACGTAATCCCCTCCGCCCTAGCCTTCTGTAGGTTTCCCTTATCGTCGCTCACCATTACGATCTCAGGACAGCAATTCTTTGTCCCGGTCACCGCATCTTCGAGATGACTCTTGTACCACGCACAGGCCACACGCACCGCCCTATCGTTCCGGTCGTTGATGGTCTCCGCTGGTGACCGCCGCACATGCGTCTCTAATCGAAATTCGTTGTGGAAAACGTAGAACCGTTTATCCTGCGAGGTGGCGAGTGCGCGTAACCGGTTGTAAAGTGGCAGCGAGCGGTTCCGGAGCTCCTCCAGCACCGTCTGCAAGACCACTACATCGTAGAACGCCGACTTGTGTTCGATCACGTCCATGCAATAGAGGAATATGTTTGTATCGGGGACGAGGTAGTGGCCATTTCGGAATGTCTTCGTTCCGGCGGGGGTAGCGGAGAGAACGAACGGCTTGACTGTGCGGCGCGGTTAGCCGATGCTCCTACTGGGGGGGGGGGGCGGGGGGGGGGGGGGGGGCTTGCCGTTGCTCCTACCCCCCCCCCCCCCCCCCCCCCCCTCCCCCCCTTCCTCGCCACGCCAAGCTCGCCGCGTGTCCCATGCCTTTTCCACTCGAATCCGGGGGTGCGAGGATATTGCACGGCAAGCAGAGCTCGGAGGAACACGGGATATCCTGTCGTAGGTACACCTCGCGCACGACCTTGACGCATTTGCCCTTCGACGAGCGCAGGAACACCTTCGAGGCGAATCTGGCGTCCGATCGGTTATCGGTTTGTGAGCGCTTGAGGCTGGTCATTTTGGCGGGGGGAGTGTTTCGCAGCGGTGTTGCGGGGTGGTGATGGAAAGGTTAGGTATGGACCCAAACTTTCCGTGCAACGCTCGGTTCAGTGGCTTGGCACTAACCACAAGACTTGTAGCCCCACCAGAGTGATCATCGGTGTCTGGACGGACCAGAGGCCTGTTATGTGCGCTTCAGCTGGTCGGCGCCAACGTGGATAGACGGCGAGACATGAAATAGGGTATACGCGAGCTGGTGAAGGTTTGCCGGAGGGACCTCGTCAAAGCGTGACGCTCCGAAACTTGGGCTTCAGCTTGCGGTTGGAACTCGAGCTCTACATACCAGACCATGGTATTCGCCTGCATCGTCTCATCAAAGGCTCCCGGGAGGGTAACCACAGATGCGTAATGAGCCGCACACAATCCGTTCTGTGTGTAGGTATGTATGTAGAGCATTCCCAGCGAACCTTGAGCTGACACTCGGATTTGTTGCCGATGGAACCAACAAGCATTGAAGGCTAGGGCGTTTTGGGGTTAGGCTCTTCTTGGGCTCAATATGGGAGTATGATACTCGATTTATAGTTAGATCCATCACTCTCCCCGTTAGAGTGGAGATAAGATACAACTCGAGACGAAGACACACACACCAGCTTCGAAATCACGTATCATATATATATATATCACAGGGGAGGGATACGGAATCTCTTGTCCGGAGAACTCGACAAACACTGTGCCACCGCCGGTTCTCGAGCTCGCTTCCAGAAACCTGCACCCTTGGCCTCCAGTGATCCAAACTAACAGATCGATACCGATATCTATGTAGATATCCATCTTGTGAATTGTATGTAGGGGAATTCTGTAGAGCGGTAGTGGACGTTTTGAAGGGAACATGCATCGACAGCGGTCTTATTTTCCGCCGTCGAATCGAACCAAGACAGTCGAGCAAAAAAGCAATTCGTCGTCATGTACTCACGGGGATTTGGACGGAATCGAGCCGGGCCGAAGAGATGAGCGGCCGGTATCACAGGCATCAAGTGTGTACATGCACGCAGCGACCTGTACGGATCATCTTATCAGCGGAGTAGATCTCACGATCCTCCGGATTGGCTCGGGTGGCTGGCCAAACCAAACCAAACCTCGTCCCCCAAACGTTGAGTACAAATCTGACACTCCCTGCCATAGAAACTCGCAACCGATTGGTTTCCCATCCGGTGACGCTGTGCGGCTGGAGGAAGAGGAAACAGCAAACCTGGTGCAGTTTTGGTAGAGTCTCTAGCCCGCCGCCCGCCCTGGCGCAGGATTTTTCTGCATCTCCAACTGCTCCACCGACATTCCCACGGCTGGGATTGTGGGTTGGGATCTTTTTGTTCCCGCCGTGTGTGGGCAACGTCCTCAAAGGCGGACTTTCCCAAAACCTTTTGTCCGACCAGTTGGCAGTAGGCCACTCATTTCGCAAGCCGTTGCCATCTGAGGAGTCCTGCATGTATGTAGCGGAAACCTTTAGCCTGTAATTATACGGATCGGCTGGCCATGATATGTACCGTTTTATCGGCAATTGGTTGTGCCTTCTCTTTCCCTCTTCTGATATCTAATCCCACCACCACCGCTGCCTTGCTGGAGGAATAGCTGCAACTCGCCTGCGCAGCATTGTTGTCGTGGTACATATAGCGCAGCATCCTCTTCCTCCCCACGTCTCAAGTCTCAAGTTCGACCAGACCAACCCAAAAACCCCCCCAAAAAAAGCGCCGGCTGCACAAGCCGACTGCTCTGCTACCAGTTTTTTTTTTTTTTTTCCTTTTTTCTTCAGTGCGCTTCAACAGTTCAGCATGACGCCCGTCGAACGCTTCAACAAGCGCGTGGCTACTAGCCCTCTGGGGCGCTTCTTCAGACTCGAGTACTCTGGACATCCAAAGGAGCGGAAGGGATCACGTTTCTTCACCGAGATTCGGGCTGGACTCGCAACGTATGTTTGGGCGTCGTGGCCCCGGCCGTGTGTACTCTAGAGCAGGTTTCGGTATGCTAACCCGTCCTGGGTGTGCAGATTCTTTGCTATGGCGTGAGTACTTGGATAGCCCGGCCCTGCAGATCCGAGGTGGGAACGATCTGCGGTGGAACCGTATTGGTCGGCGGTTGGGCGTTGTACTGACTGCTGCTGCGCTTCGCGGTGTCGTAGTTATATTATTGCTGTGAGTCTCCGTGTCCTGCCCGGCGCATCGGTAGCTATCGTCGTCGTGGGTCGATGATGGTGGTTGATTCTGACCTGCCCTCTGCCTTACAGGTTAATTCCACAATCACTTCCGAATCCGGCGGAACCTGCGTTTGTCCTCGCACGGCGGAAGATTTCACCTGCGAAGTCGACCAGGACTACCAACTGTGTCTGGGCGTTATCAAGCGCGATATCGTCACAGCCACAGCCGCGGTCTCGGCAGTCACTAGTGTTCGCCCCCGCCCCGCCCCGTAAAGTCCGTGTCCTTAGGCTTTTTTTTTGCGGTGACTGACTGTGCGTGTGCGTGTCCGTGGGGGCTAGTTTCTGATGGGCATCGGCGCGAATATTCCGATTGCGTGTGCTCCCGGAATGGGATTGAATGCATACTTTGCTTATCAGGTCGTCGGATACCACGGAACCGGGCCGGTCTCGTACAACCTTGCGCTCATGGCTGTCTTCGTCGAGGGATTCGTGTTCATCGGACTGTCGATTCTTGGGATGCGGCAGTGGCTGGCCCGTGCGATTCCGGCGTCGATCAAGTTGGCTACCGGGGCTGGCATCGGGTTGGGTCTGGCGCTGATCGGACTGACTTACAGCGCTGGTATCGGCGCCGTCACGGGAGCCGTGGCGACGCCGTTGGAACTGGCCGGCTGTCAACCCGAGTACAGGGATCCCGTTACCGGAATGTGCCTGTCCCACAAGATGCGGAATCCTACGCTCTGGCTCGGTATCTTCTGCGGTGGTATCTTCACCGCTATGTTGTTGATGTACCGTGTCAAGGGCGCCATCATCGCTGGTATCGCGCTGGTCAGCATCGTTTCGTGGCCCAGGACGACACCGGTTACCTACTTCCCGTACACTCCCGTCGGCGACGATAACTTCAACTTCTTCAAGGAGGTGGTTGGATTCCACAAGATCGAGAAGACGTTGAACGTACTCCAGTGGGACCTCAGTGGCGCTGGCCCCCAATTCGGACTTGGTGAGTGATCGATCATGATCCAATGTGGCGATGGGCTTGGTGCTAACCTCATGTTCCACACAGCCTTGATCACTTTCCTCTACGTTGATATTGTAGGCACCCCTCAGAGGCTGGAGGTGTGAGACATGCTGATGTGATCCAGCTCGATTGCACTGGCACCCTGTACTCGATGGCTCGTTTCGCCGGCGTCGTCGATGAGAAAACCCAAGGTTAGCAACCTTCGCACGCATCGGCCGTCCAACCGTCCTTCCCGGGCCCGCCGTGGGGCGTCATCGTTCTTTGTTTCGGGCCGTCAGGAACGTCGATCCGACGGGCGGCCACCTTTACCTGTCTGCCGCGTCTCGCAAGAGAACGTCTTGCTGACGTCAACCAAATGCGACACTTAGACTTCGAGGGCTCGGCTATGGCCTACATGATCGATGCGACCGGTATCTCAATCGGTTCGCTCTTTGGCTCGCCTCCAGTCACAGCCTACATCGAATCCGGCGCCGGCATCTCCGAAGGCGGCAAGACCGGAATAACTGCATGCGTGACTGGACTGTGTTTCTTCATCAGGTATGCCATGCCGTCCCTATCGTCCGCTATCGAGTCGGATGCGGTGTTCGCTCTGGATGCCCGTCTCCGGCCAGTGGGGACCACGGCTCACATTTTTTTGCCGCCCGGTTGTTACATAGCATCTTCTTCGCGCCCATCTTCGCCTCGATCCCGCCATGGGCTACCGGCTGCACCTTGATCCTCGTAGGCAGCATGATGATGCGGCCGGCAGCGGACATAAACTGGGCATATCCAGGCGATGCCATCCCCGCGTTCATCACGCTGCTGTGCACGCCGATGACGTACTCGATCGCGTACGGGCTTATCGCCGGCATCATCACGTACATCATCCTCAACACGCTCGCCTGGATGATCGAGAAGGCGTCCGGCGGCCGCATAGTCCCCTACGCTAAGGTGTTCAAGGACCGGTGGACGTGGAAGATCGAGGGCGGCTTCCTGCCCTTGTGGCTCACCAGGTTGGCCGCCGGCAAGAAGGACTTCTGGCAGGCCCACCCCAAGATCGACGAGGAGGAGAGGGTGCGGGAGATGGAGGACGAGACGGCCCGCGCGGAAAGCGCTACGCCCGTCGGTGAGCACGAGACTGGCCAGTCCGACAAGGGACATCTATCCTGAATCGAGCCTGCAGCTGTGGTTGGTTTGCGCGGGAGACACTGGATGGGCGAGGGAGAGAGTTTGTGTGTGTGTGTGTGTGTGTGTGTGATTGTGTGTGTGTGTGTGTGTGGGGCGAGGGCACATATGAATGACACTATGGTCAATGTATACACATGTCGATGATATCCTTGGAGGGCGTTCGTTTTTTCATTTATTTCCTTTTTTTTTTGATGCATCTTTCTAGCCAAATAAGCCTACTACTACTATTCCCGGGCCCCGTCTCCTCTCATGGCTAGGCTCGATACGATTAATGCCGCTTGATTGATTTTGATTTTTTTTTCCCTTTCCCTTTTTCCACCGTTGCTTCGTTGGGTGGGGGGGATGAGCGCAAGATGTCTCGCCTCGTCTCGTCCGGTCCTCCGTATCGTATAATCGCTACCACAGCAAGGGGACGGTGGACACGTCTACACGGAGAAGGGGCCGGGGGGGCGGGGATGGAGTTACGTATGTACGTTTCGAGTCTCACGTTCTCGATACGGATTCCTATCAGCTACGTACGGTGACCGGTGGCCGGCGGGGGCGTGGTTAGAGACACACTCTCTCGCTGTTGCCTGCATAGACACCTCCTTCCGGGCGAGGTTGAACGCACTCACACATCGCCCACAGCCCACCCCGCCGTCAAACATGGTATATACAGCTATGAGCTCTGGTAGGAGAGGGGGAAAGCCCTTCATACCGCCTGCTTACGGCGGCGGAGGATGAGGAGGAGGAGGAGGAGAGGAGATGTTTCTCTTCCGTTTGCTCCCCCCCGTTTCGGTATGCGTAGAAGGAATTTAAGGGCCATTACAGTTTACATTTCCGCGTGAACTGGGTTGGGGGCGGACGAGTGAGAAGGCGTGGATCGAGATGAGGTTGTGTAACACGCTACATGTCTTTCTGCGGCGGGTGGTGGTAGGGACGGGAATAGGCTGAGGCCAGTTATTTAGGGACTATGCCACATCCAACTAGTTGCGCACTTGCTTTTTTGCGCGCGCGTTTGCGGCGATGGTGGCGACGGTGGCGAGTGGCTAATGCGTCGAGGCGCTGAGACGGTGGGGTGGGTGGGGGGGGGATATGCGAGGGGTATGCAAGCTTTCCTTTTTCTCCCGGGCTGAGACTCGGAGACGGACTGTCTAGCCGCTTCCTCCGTAAAGTGCTCAGATACCGGTTATCGTGGGGAAATCGTGGTGGTACTTTGTGTAGTCTGTGGTGGAGGTTGTCTTATGGTTGGTGGTGGCGGCAGTTGGCTCGCTGCGGAGTGAGGGAACCGACGGATGTGGTTCGCGGTCGAACGCGACAAGGATGGCAGGCCTGCTCCGTGCAGAAAAGGACAACTCATAACGCAATCTTAGGGGTTTGGGCCTCTAGGAATGTGGCTCGCGAGATGCAGGTCAGACGGGGAGGAAGCGATGGTGGTGATGGTGGTGATGATGGCTGATGGAGAGCGGGAGCTGAAGCCGGGAACTCGCTCGGCTCGCTCGTCTGGCCGGCACGCAGCCAACCACCCGCTCCGTGTTCGCGGCGGTGGGGCGCTCGGCACAATTTTCTCTCTACCTCGCGCGCAGCGCAGCAGAGCGCAGCTGCAGTGGGAGATGTTCGCGAGCATGGCGCGACGTGGTGGGGGGCGGATTCTTTAGGCATCTCGAAGCACGTCAGGCGGAGTGCGCACCAGAGCAGGAGAACACAGCTGCTTGGCTCGCTTGCTCTGCTGCTCCGGCGCCATCGCTGTCGCTCTTCTGCGGATCGGCGGGGGGTTTGCCTGACTGCACCGCGTTCACCAATCGTCCGAGTCATGGGTAACCTCCGCACTCCGGATCCGCTGGTCGGCGGATTGTGGATTCGTGGATTTGCGAAGTGGCTATTGGCGCAGACGGAGACACATGGAAACGACCGGATCCGAGTGGTGGAGTGTCTGAAGAGCACCAGCACCCTTCCCTGGCGTCCGTCACCTGTCAGTCCTTTCCGCACTCTCTGCCGGGCAGAACGATTGCGTGCCACGCATGCCCCCGCGCAACATCCGAAGCGGAGAGTCCGGTGAGGAGGAGGAGCAGAGACATGATGAACCATCCGTCGGCCGTCCATCTCCGCCGAGCATCCTTCCACATCCATCGTCGTCCGTCAGGTGGATGCACCGCAGCAGCGGATGCAGCGCACAGCGGATGAAAATAGCTCGCGTCGATGGAGGGACAACATTCACGTCGTCATTCCGTTCGTGCGTTCTCGGCAACGCAGTTGCATGCATCGATGGTTGGATGGATGGATGGATGGTGGTGGACAACTCTCCATCGGCATGGGCGGATCCGCAGGTAGAGTGGCTTTCTAGTTGGGGTGCGGTTGTCTAGGGCTGTTTGAGCAGGTGCGAGGCAGGATGCGAAACAGATGCTGGGGAACGGGAATCCGATGCTTGCACGCACTCTATTCGGGCCCAGACTGCGCTCTGTGCGGGTCCGTCCCGAGTATCTGCAGTGCACGCCATGGTTCTGTGCTCCGTCGTCTCCAGAGGAAGGCTGTTCGTCTCGTGCGTTGACCGGACGTGCTGATGGCCGGGACCGAACTCGCCGTTGACTGGACGTGCTGATGGCCGGGACCGAACTCGCCGTTGACCGGACGTGCTGATGGCCGGGACCGAACTGGCCGTTGACCGAATCTGCTGATGGCCGGGACCGAACTCGCCGTTGACCGAACGTGCTGATGGCCGGGACCGAACTCGCCGTTGACCGAACGTGCTGATGGCCGGGACCGAACTCGCCGTTGACCGAACGTGCTGATGGCCGGGACCGAACTGGCCGTTGACCGAATCTGCTGTTGACCGACCTTGCCGTTGACCGAATTTGTCATTGACCTCAATGTCCCACCGACCACCATCCACCTCCAACACTCCCTGTCCCGCCTCCCCATCGTCGACGATGCTGCTTCCTTGCCCCGCCTAGATCCTCTCACCTTCCTCTCCAGCGCCAGCCTTCCCAACCCCCGTCCGTTTCCTTCCCGCTCGCTCGCTCCGAGCCCCCAAACGTGCACCACTGCGGAGCCAAAGGACATCGGCAGTACATGGGGCGAGGAGCATGTCCGCCAAAGAATATTCCTTTGGCGGATTCGGAACGGGAGAATAAACGAAAGGAAGGGAAGGGTCGGTCGGAAGGAGAAAGAAACGCCGGACCAGAAAATGAGAAGAGGTATCTGGAAGACTGAGGGGAGAAGGAAAGAGAGAAAGGACACATCGTCCAACGGCCAGCGGAGACGGACAGCCAGACAAGGCAGATCAACCCCCATCTCCTCATCTCAATCCGAGTCTCCATCTCTCCATCTCAATCCCTATCTCGATCCGAATCTCGGGCTCAGTGAATTCCTTCAACTCTCCCTTCTTCCACTCGGGATTTCATCCGAAGCGGTCTCAGAGGCAAAAAACAAACAAAAAAAAAAAAAAAACCGTACGTCCGGCGGAGCAAGAAGGCGAAGGCGAGATCCCGGATCACCTCCCCATCTACTCTAGTTTCTCGGCGTCATTCCTGGCGCTCAGACTTGTACGAAAGCAAACGAGCACGCCCGCTTCAACGCCGCCGCCGCACCCAAATCGATCGTCCACCCTCCTCCCCCCACCCACACCCCCCCAATACCCGATACCCTGCCCTTACCCATACCCCCAAAGGTCCCACCATACATGCCCATACCACACCCCCGTACCATATACCATACACCATACCATACACTACCTTCCACCCATCCTCCCCTCCTCTACCACTTCCACCACCCCCGCCTCCGCTTGTCTGCCCATTCACCCCCGTTATAGCTGCCTGCCGCCCGCGAACCTCGCTGCGACCTGACTATCCCCCAGCTGCGACAAGACATACATACGTCCATACCTATTACCTACATATCCTCCAACTGCGACCTCCACTCCTCGGGTATCGCTCCCTTCCGACCGCAAACACCTCCCCCTCGAAAATCTGCCGCGGAACAGGATCCACCAGGCAGCAGATCCGCAAGTGCGT
>Ga0307508_10000606_pt1 | contig 42966 bp, 38 predicted proteins | sample 9_EM_MG_FD_203089 | JGI IMG/M metagenome (GOLD analysis project Ga0307508, IMG submission 203089) | Populus trichocarpa ectomycorrhiza microbial communities from riparian zone in the Pacific Northwest, United States - 9_EM | ecosystem: Host-associated > Plants > Roots > Unclassified | place... | reverse complement strand
TTTTCCATGTAGATGGTTTTTACCCGGTCGGTTTTGACGGGGTCGGGACTGATGATAACGTCTATCTTGCGGATTTCGGGGCCGGGATCGCTGGCGGTATAGGTAAATACGACGGAGGGAATGCTCTGGTCGGCATAGCTGGATTCTTTATAGAATTTCTTCAGCGCGGGGTCGTTGATGTCGGGCTGCCGGAAATTGGCGGCCAGCGATTTGAATTCGGCGTCTGAAAGTGATGTAAGGGTTGTTTTATGGTTGATGATAACCGATTTGGTAATGGGCAGCTGAAGGGAGTCGACCATTCTCAGCTGTCCGCCGATAAAATCGGCTATGGGGAAAAAGCTGCGGTTGCTGTCGGCCTGGGCGGTGCTGTCGGGCGCTTTGGCCACGAGGGTGTCTGTGCTGCCGGCATTACTGCCGGAATGATTGTTACACGAAAAAAGGGTGCAGGCGATGATAAGGGCAAACAGGGTATGCTTCATGCGTTAAAAATACAGGAAAAAGGAGAGTTGTGAGTGGTTGATGGTGAGTTGTGAATGGTGGGTGGCAGGTAGTCTCACGACTCCCTATTTAAGAATTCTTGTAATACCCAGCTTGATACCAAATTCGGTGATGTACTCGCGGATGGGATATTTGTTGCTGTAGCTGGAGAAAACCTGGTAGCGGAACTGCGGGCCCAGCTGCCATTTGAGACCGGAAGGCGATTCGTAGGAGACAAAGGCCTCAAAGTTGGTATGCAGGTTAAACCGGCGTATCAGGTCGGTGTTCTGTACATAGTTTTTGAAATCGGACGAGATAAGATAGGTGCTGCTGGCCAGCAGGTAGGTAGGCTGCACGGCGGCGGCGATACCCAGCTGTATGCGGTCGTTGCCCAGTATTTTGAGTTCGGCGCCCAGGGGCACAGATACCTGCAGGTACTGGTTGGTAAGCTGCTCGGGCGAGTAGCCGCCAAAATTCCGGATGGAGGTATAATTGGACAGCGTATCGCCCCTGGGGGAAGAAGAGGTGAGGGCGATGGTGGCGCGCTCCGTATTATAGCGGTACGCATCTATATAATACCTCGAATAGTTGAATTGAAGTCCGCTGAACACACCAAGCGAAGGGGTGAGCTTGTACATAATACGGGTACCCAGCTCAAAGCCAAGGGCGGGTTTGTGGTGTACATAGCTGTCTATATTGCCGGAGTAGCTGATGGCAACGGGCACATATTTGGTGGTGCGGCTCAAATCGCTGAGGCGGCGGTAGCTTACGATGGGGCTGCCGTAGATTTTCATACTCCAGCGGTCGCGGAAAGGTATTTTGACCTGGATGGTGCCAAAATCATTCCGGAAGGGTTTGTTCTTCCTGCTCACCAGGATGGAGGGCCGGAAGGAGGGGAGAGCGTCTATCTGTGCATTGCGCAGGCTGGATGTTCCGGTAATAGATGCGGTAGCCCTTGCCTGGGCGGATGTTACGTTATCCGGTGTATTATCTATTTCCTGCTGACCGGCTTCGAAGCGGCTGGCGGTTATGGCGGTAGCAGGTGTGCTGAAGGCGTTGAAAGAAAGCAGCTCGGCGGCAATGGCCTCGTCGGTAGCACGGATAGCGCTGCCGATGGCGCTGTTATCGTTGGCATCTTCTTCTGCGGTAACGGGCGCCGGGGTGGTCATATTCCAGCCGGCATGCGCCATATGGTTATTGGGCTGGATGGGTCCTTTATAAGCGGGGATACCTATATTGTTGTTGTAGGGATTCGTATTGTCGTTGCCGGTGGTTAAGGTAGCAGAAGGCCTGGGAGCAGCCGGGGGGGGCGTTGTATTGGCGGCTATCTTATCCTGGCCGGTGCGCAGCACTTCGCGGCTTATCATGAGAGCGGAGGTAATCAGGAGCAATACAAGGCCAATGGCAAACCATCTTCTCCGGTTGTGAAGGGAACCATATACGTTGTTCCACACCCGGTCTGATGGGTACATTTTATTTTGATCGGCTTTTTGTTTTAAAAACTCCTCAAATTCATCATTATAAAAATTTCGCTCCATTGCCAAGGGTATTTTGTGTACGGACGATGGTCTGTTCAGGGCTCTTCATATGCATATGGCACAAACCGGCAATTGTGATCATCTTCCAAAAGCCGGCATATCCATTTTCCGGGTAGGCTGCTGCAGGATTTTCTTTTTTACCAGGATATCCTCCAGCATTTGTTTGGCCCGGGTATACTGTGAGCGGCTGGTGCTTTCTTCAATATCAAGCATATCGGCTATTTCCTTGTGGGAGTAGCCTTCAATTGCATACAGGTTAAGAACAGTTCTGTAACCAATCGGCAATACCCTTATGCACTCAACAACCTGTTTTGCCTGCACGATAGAAGGAACGCTTTCTTCACGTACCTGTACTGTAGTGGCGTGAATAATGTCCACACTCTCGCTGAATTTCTTATTCTTCTTCAGGTTATTAATGCAGGTGTGCACAATAATACGGCGCACCCAGCCCTCAAAAGCACCCTGGTTGCGGAAAGTATGTATTTGCGAAAAGACTTTAATAAAGCCTTCCTGCAACATATCTTCCGCATCCTCACGGTTATGTGCAAACCTGTAACAAACCGCCAGCATTTTAGGACTATACCTGCTGTATAATTCCTTTTGCGCTACGGCATTGTTTTGTAAACAACCTTGTAAAATGGCTTCCTCAGTCATTGGAGACGCTTGGTTACCCTGTAAGGTAAGACAATTTCTCATACCCATCGCTGCTTCGCTGGTCAAAAAAAAGTCTTCACCAATTAGAAAAAAGTCAGGTGGTTGCCCACCTGACTAAATAAATTCATCTAAAAGAAGAGAGAAAGCGAATATTTTCTAAGATTACAGGCTTGCTCTTAGTGCAATTATAAAATTCCTGCCCGGGGCCGAAAACCCGGAGGCAAAATACCGGTAGTTGCGGTCCAGTATGTTTTCAACAGCGGCCTGAACCATTACCTGCCTGGTGATCCTGTAGCTGCTGCGCAGGTTGAGGGTGAACCAGGCAGGCGAACCGTCGGCTGTAGCGTATTGCGCATTGTCTTCGCCGTCGGCATTGTACTGGTCCAGCTTTTTCCACCCGTTGTACAGGGCAAACACCTCGGCCTGGAACGCTTTATGGCTGTATTGTACGCTTGTTTTTCCAAACACCGGCGGTATATGGTCCAGGGGTTTGGATGAGACGAGCGCCCGCACGGTTGTATACGTGCCGTTGGGTTGTTTTTGATAAATGGTTGATTCCTCTCCGGGGTTGGTTTCAAACCTTCCCTTAGTATAATTAACCGACGCGGAAGCCGACAGGTGCGCGGTTATATCGGCTGTAACGGAGGCGCTGATGCCATACAGGTATGCCTTGTTGCGGTTCTGGCTGGCAAGCACCTGGCTTTTGACCCCGTAGTAGTCAACGGAGTCCTGGCCGTTTAATCTAAACGGCGCTTTTATAATGGCATTGCGAAACCATGTATAGAATCCCGACAGCTCTATTTTTATTTTATTATCGATAACATGGCTGATACCCAGGTCGGCGTTGTAGGTATATTCCGGTTTTATATCCGAATTAGGCACTACCAGTTGCCTGGCGGCCGTGCTGGACTCAAAAATTTTGGCCAGGTCGTCTACATTGGGCGAACGAAAGCCGGAAGAAAAGGTAAGTGATAGTTTGGTATTGCCCTGCGGCAGGTACACCAGGCCTATGTTGCCCGTTACGGCGATATTATCCTGTTTAATGCTGGTATAGGGGAGATGAAATAATACGGCCGTATCCACCAGCGTAGATTCGAGGTGGTTGTTTTGCAACCGGAGCCCTTCGCTCAGCACTAATTTCCCTTCCATCATTTTATAGCTGTGCTGCGCATACAGGCCAAAATTATTCATCCTGTTTTTGCCATCGGGATACCGGGTAGTTAATTTAGTAACAGCGGCGGTGGCAAGATTGGTGCGCGTAGCGGTCGATGCCAGGCTGTTCAGCTGCCCGTCTATGCCAACGGTCAATTCATTTTTGCCCGCCTGCTTGCGGGCGTCTATTACAAAACCACCTACGCTTACTTTTTCGACCTGGCTGTCAAACCTGTCGTATCTTTTGTATTCGCGTGTCTGGCGGCTTTCTTCGATATCCTGGTAATTGAGATTGACCCTCACCTCGTCGAACATCCCATGCAGATTTTTTGCATTGAGCTCGTACGAATATAAATTACGTTTTTGCGGGCCATAATACCATTCTGCATATCTTAAGGTGCCATTGCGCTTGTCCTGCAGGCGATCGTAGCGGGGTACATTGTTGGTATTGGAAAACTGCAGGTTGATCGTGTGTGATATTTTATCGTTTTGCTGAAACAGGAGCTTTTGGAGAATATCCCATTGCCGGTAGCCCGAAAACTTCTGCACCCTGTTATCGGCATTTTTAACAACGGTATCGATGCCATTGATGCGTGTCATAAATGAATCTCTTCTGCCAAAGCCGGGATAGCTGCCGGGGTAATTATCCCCCATTTTCATATCGCCGAAATCGCTGACATTGTATGCCTGCAGCCATGCAAATTTTTTCCAGCCAAGGTTTACATCTGCATGCCCTGTTTTTTCATTGTTGGCAGAGCTGTAGCGGGCAAAAGCAGTGGCGTTCACCCTGAAATTTTTATCGATCGAAAGGATGGGCGATTTGGTACGCATATGAATAACGCCTCCCAGCGCATCGCTTCCAAACAGGGTAGACGCGGGACCATACATTACTTCTACGCTTTCGAGCATATTCTGGTCGACCGTAATGACATTCTGGAGATGGCCCGAACGATAGATAATATTATTTAAACGTACCCCATCAATTTCCAGCAATATCCGGCTGGCTTCAAAGCCGCGTATGACAGGGCTGCTGCCGCCCTGCTGGCTTTTTTGTACAAATACATTGCCGGTGCTGGCGAGCAAATCACCGGTATTCTGGGCATTTACTTTGCTGATGTACTGTTTGGGGATCAGGTCAATTCTCTGTGCTACGTTCTTTTTCTTTACCGGGAACCTGGTAGCAGAAATGACTATTTCCTCTATGGTGACATAACGATGGGTGCTGTCTTTAAGCGGCTCCTGCGCACAAACAGGCAGGCAGGCGACCCCTATAAGGGCGGCTGTAAATAAAAATATTTTCATTATCGATGAATATTGGATGGTATGATAAATAATGGCCGGTTATCCGCGGGGGATAGTACAATGCCATAATGCAATTCAGCACGCGTTATAAACGGGGCAGGTGATGGGTGGAAGGGCAGGTACTGCCAAAGCCCTTGAAACAAGAGCGGACGGCCTGTCAAAAAAAGAGGTAGGTAATAAGCGGCTGTTTAAAACAGCGGAAGTTGAAAAAGAATGCGCGTCAGCGCCAAAAAAGACACTAAAACAATTAGCGGCGGATTCGTTTGCAGCACCTTCATCGTCGTCATCAATGAGATTATCGAGCTGGCGGTACAATGCCTCTTCCTGTTTGTCAAATAAGCCGGTCAATATTGCTTTCCCGTCTTTAATAACCAGGCTTTTTACATCAAACAGCTCATTGCCCACCAGCAGCTCTTCGCCTTCTTCTATCCATTGCACCTGGTTTACGGGGAGTATGATGGTTTGAAGATGCTGTTGCTTTAAGTTGTTTTTCATTTCCCACCGGATACGGGATTGCTGTACAAGGAAAAATGCAGCAAAAAATATTGGCATAAGAACAATCCAGCCAAAAAGCAAGGCAAGCAGGTATTTTTTGGATGGTTGCATAGGCATGCTAAAGTACTATATAACGGTTAGTTACACCAGTATATTGCCGCTCATTTCTTTGGGAATGGGCAGCTCCATCATCGTGAGGATGGTGGGGGCCAGGTCACCCAGCTTGCCGGCTTTCACGTTGCCTTTCCAATCTTTGTCGATGATAAAAAACGGTACCAGGTTCAGGGTATGCGCTGTGTTGGGTGTGCCGTCGTCGTTGATCATGAAATCGGCATTGCCATGGTCGGCGGTCAGAAACACGGTATAGCCGTTGGCAAGGGCGGCGGTCACCACGCGCTGCACGCATTTGTCGACTGTTTCGGCGGCTTTTATAGCGGCGGAAAACACCCCGGTATGTCCCACCATATCCGTATTGGCATAGTTGAGGCAGATAAAATCGGCGGTTTTATTTTCTATCTCGGGCACGATGGCGTCGGTGAGCTCAAAGGCGCTCATCTCGGGCTTGAGATCGTAGGTAGCCACTTTGGGCGAAGGGACCATAATCCTGTTTTCGCCTTCGAAGGGCTTTTCACGGCCACCGCTGAAGAAGAAGGTGACGTGGGGGTATTTTTCCGTTTCGGCGATGCGGATTTGCTTCAGGCCCTGCTGTGCGATGATGTCTCCCAGGGTATTTTTTAAATCATCGTTTTCAAAGATGACATGCACGTTTTTAAAACTGTGATCGTACGTAGTCATGGTGGTATAGTACAGCTGCAGGGGGTGCATATCCTGTTCGGGTATGGCTGTTTGGGTAAGCACCTGTGTTATTTCGCGGCAGCGGTCGGTGCGAAAGTTAAAGCAAAGCACGGCATCGCCCTCTTTGATGGCAGCCAGTGGTTGGCCGTCTTTGCCGGTTATGACCGTTGGTTTGATGAATTCGTCGGTAATATTGTTTTGATACGACTGCTTAACGGCTTCCAGCGCATTGGTGGCTATGGCGCCGGTGCTTTTTGCCAGCGCGTCGTAAGCAAGCTTAACACGTTCCCAGCGTTTGTCACGGTCCATGGCATAGTAGCGGCCGCTGACGGTGGCTATTTTGCCGGTGCTTTTATCGAGGTGTTTTTGCAGGCCTTCAAGATAACCCAGCCCGCTTTTGGGGTCGGTATCGCGTCCATCGGTAAAGGCATGGATAAAGACATTGCTGAAGCCTTCGGCCTTGCATACATCGGTGATGGCTTGCAGGTGTTTGGTATGGGAGTGAACGCCGCCATCGCTTACCAGCCCGAGCAGGTGCAGGGGTTTATTATTTGCTTTGGCGTAACGGATGGTGTCGAGCAGCACAGGATTTTGGGCAAAAGAGCCGTCGCGAACGGCCACGTTGATACGCTGTAGCTCCTGGTATACGATGCGGCCGGCGCCCAGGTTAAGGTGGCCCACTTCGCTGTTGCCCATTTGCCCGTCGGGCAGGCCCACGGCCTCGCCGCAGGTAACCAGGGTGGTATGCGGGTACTGGCTATATAAACTGTTTACAAAGGGGGTATTGGCATTCTGGATGGCATCGGCCGATTTCTTGTTTCCAAGGCCCCATCCGTCCATGATGACCAGGATAACTTTCTTCTTATTCATGCCTTCAAAATTACGGCATTTCCGATTAACGGTAGTTAGTACGCTCAAAACCAGCGCCTGTGTAAAGTGCTGGGAGGATATAAGTTATGCACCAGGTACTAAGTTGGCATATTTTTAGTTATTAATATGTTGTTCTGCGAGAAGGACACCCGAATCCCGGCCCATGAAAAGGTAAGTATTATGAAAAACTAAAGGAGTTGTATGAAACACTACCTCGGGCTTATCACTTTGTCCGCTATTCTCTCACTATGTTCTTTCAGGCCTTTCAAGACCGGAATTACCACTGGTATGGAGATGGAAGACATTGTTGTAGCCTTAAGATCCGGCAATGCCACTCATTTATCGCGCTATTTCGATAACAGGATAGATCTCATCTTACCTTCGAAAAGCGATAATTACAGCCGTACGCAGGCAGAAATGATACTGCGCGATTTTTTCAGCAACAATGGCGTGCGCAATTTTGAGATCAAATACAAGGGCGAAAACAATGGCGCCCGCTATTGCGTAGGGATGCTGAAAACAAAGGGAGGCGATTATCGTACGCGCCTGTTTATGAAGAACAAGGGCGACAAACAGGTATTGCAGGAGCTCGCATTCCAGCCGGAGGAATAAACCAGTTCAATTTGAATATTTGAGCCCGCTACAGTAGCGGGCTTTTTTGTGTTTTACGCTGGGTTGAAAAACGTGCCTCCGGGCACATTATCTTTGCGGCATGGGTACGTTTGATGAACAGCTCGGCATACTAATCGATGCAGCATTAAAAGAAGACATCGGCGACGGAGATCATTCCACCCTGTCGTCTGTTTCTGCCGGCGCCCGGGGCAAGGCAGTATTAAAGATTAAGCAGGAAGGGATGTTGGCGGGGATGGAAGTAGCCCAAAAGATATTCGGCCGGCAGGAGCCTGCCGCCCGGTTTACGGCGTTTAAAAAGGATGGGGACAGGATGGAGGCAGGCGAAACGGCTTTCGAGGTGGCCGCTTCGGTATATACGATATTACAATGCGAGCGGCTGGTGCTCAACTGTATGCAGCGCATGAGCGGCATTGCCACCTTAACGGGGCAGTATACGCAGGTGCTGGAGGGTTATAAAACCCGGCTGCTCGATACCCGTAAAACCACGCCCAACTTCAGGCTGCTCGAAAAAGAGGCCGTGCGTATCGGCGGCGGCATCAACCATCGTATGGGGCTGTATGATATGATTATGCTGAAGGATAACCATATCGATTATGCCGGCGGGCTGGAGCCGGCCATCGTGCGTGCCTGGCAGTATGTGCAAACCATCCGTCCGGGCCTGAAGATAGAAGTGGAAACGAGGAGCATAGAGGAAGTAAAAAAGGTAATGGCCATTGGCCGGGTAGATCGCATCATGCTGGACAATTTTACCCCGGCGCAGATAAAGGAAGCGCTGCAGCTGGTAGGCGGCAGGGTGGAAACGGAAGCCAGCGGGGGCATCAACCTCGCCAACCTGGAAGCATATGCCGCTACCGGCGTTGATTATATCAGTATCGGCGCATTGATACACCAGGCGAAAAGCCTTGATTTGAGTTTAAAAGCAGTTATTGTATAAATAAGCTCATAGCTCGCAACTTTTAAAAATGGCTAAGAAAAATAAACCGGATACGCGGGGATTTGTGTTTAGTACCGACCCCAATTTTTCCTTCGAAGGAGCGCAGGAGCAGGTGGATACGCTGGCGCCTGGCCAGCAGAAGCTGCGTGTGCGACTGGAGACAAAGCACCGTGCAGGCAAGACCGTGACCCTGGTGGACGGGTTCACCGGCACGGACGAAGACCGGGAGGAGCTGGGCAAAAAACTAAAAAACTACTGCGGTACCGGCGGCTCGGCCAAGGACGGCGAGATCATCGTGCAGGGCGACCATCGCGATAAAGTATTGCAATGGCTGCTGAAAAACGGCTATACTTTGTCTAAAAAAAGCTGATTTGTTCCAGAACCTGCTGATAAGCACTATTGCCGTTTGCGGCGCCATTGGTATTGTTTTCTTTGTGCTGTACGTGCGTGCGCGTATGAAAGAAGACGGGGAGCGCGAACGGAAATTCCTGCGGGTACATTACGTTGCCCTGACCCTGGTATTATTGCTGGGCATCATATACCTGTTTTACATGGTGGAGACGGCGGGTTAACATCTGCTATCGCCGGTCATTTTCATCCCTCAAAGCCAATCTTTTTATGGGTGCCGTCGCAAAACGGTTTATTGGCCGAAGCGCCGCAGCGGCACAGGAATACTTTTGCGCTGCGGGTTTCTTCGCGGCCGTCGGAATGTTTTATCAGGCATTCGTTGTTTACCACGATAGGGCCGTTGGGGCGCAGCTCGATATGGGTAGTAAGTGTTTCAGCAGGTGCAGGCGTGGGTTGGGAGCCGTGTTGTTGGGCGGTTTCGGCCGGGGCGCCTTCCGCGGTATTCATAAAGTAGCTGAGCGCGCCGCTGGGACAATGGCGCACCTGTGCGATAATTTTATCGGTAGCCGATGCTTCAGGTTTTATCCAGGGCCGGCGGGTAGGGTCAAACACGTCGCGCAGGCCTTTCCAGCAAAGGGTGGAATGAATGCAGGTATCGGGTTTCCATACGATGGTCACTTCGCCGTTGGTATATTTGAATGTTTTTTGCATGGTCCTGGTTTGACGGGGTAAGTTACTGCAAATTTCGCCCGGGTTACGCGATGCTTATTGCAGGTGTTTGTATACGTTTTTGCGATAAGCGTCGAGGTCTTCCAGGGTGGACAACTCATCAAATTTATCCGTGCGGCCACCGGCGCTCTTTCTTGCCAGCACCACGGTGCCACCGCCTACAAGCTTGCTTTTGGCCCGCTGGAAAATAGTATCCAGCGAAGCGGTATCGTTTATCATTTGCCATTCTTCCACCTGGTTCACATATATCGTATATTCTTCCATAAAGTCTGTTGTTGCCGTAGGGCAAAAATAAGACTAATGCATGGATGGTCCGCATGAGTGCAACGGGCAAATTTCATGTTCCCTTAATGCCGGTTTTAGCCGGATGTGCTATCTTGGCGCAAACTATTACTATGCAAAGAATCCTGCTTACGGCGCTCTGTTTTGTTTCAATGGCGGCAGTGGCGCAGCCTGAGCACAGTCACCGGCTGGAGCGCAGCCTGGTATTTCCCGATATACCCGGCTACAGTACTATGAAATGCGATTTTCACCAGCACACCGTTTTCTCGGATGGCAGCGTGTGGCCCGATATACGGGTAATGGAGGCATTGATGGATGGGCTGGACGCTATTTCGCTTACCGAGCACCTCGAATACCAGCCCCATAAGCAGGATATACCGCACCCCGACCGCAACCGCTCGTACGAAATAGCCCTGAAGGAAGCGAAAGACCATAACCTGCTTATCGTGCGCGGTTCGGAAATAACCCGCAAGATGCCTCCCGGGCACTGCAATGCTATTTTTATCGCCGATGCCAATAAGCTGCTGATACAAGATTCGGTGGCTGTATTCCAGGAGGCCAAAAAACAGGGCGGCTTTGTATTCTGGAACCATCCTAACTGGATATCGCAGCGCAAAGACGGTATGGCTACCCTTACCGATATGCACCGGATGCTTATCAAAGAAAAATTGCTGGACGGCATTGAAGTGGCCAATGCAGAAACCTATTCGGACGAAGCGCTGCAGATAGCGCTCGACAATAACCTTACCATTATGGGCACCAGTGATATACATAAGCTGATAGACTGGGATCATGATGTGCCGCATGGCGGTCACCGCCCTGTTACGCTGGTGTTTGCCAAACAACGCACGGCCGATGCTATCAAGGAAGGGTTGGTCAATCGCCGGACGGTAGTATCCTATAAAGACCTGCTGATAGGCCGCGATGAGTTTTTGTTGCCGTTGCTGCAGGCCTCGGTACGGATCAGTTCGGCTAAGTATGACGGTAAATCCAATGTGCTGATAGTAGAGCTGGAAAACCTCAGTAGCGCCCAGTTTACCCTGTTCAATAAAACGGGTTATACCTTTCATGATCACGGCGATATGGTTACCATTGCGCCGAATGGCAAAACGACGGTGATGATAAAAACCCTCAACCGCCTGGAATCGGTGGATTTGAAGTTCCAGGTGATGAATGCGGTGAATGCGCCGCACAATCACCCGGATATCGTGATCAAAGGCAAGACGGGGCAATAGGATCACTTGTTTTGCTGGCATATCAAAAAATTAAACCTCTCGAATTCGGGAGGTTTAATTTTTACTGGTTAACCGGAATTGGATTTTGAAACTACCTACTGCTCTATAGGATGCCTGCTAATATTATTATTGATCTTACCGGTATTGACCGAATAAGCGTGTCCTTAACGGCATCGGTGTGGATGCGGTTGTTGATTTTGGCGAGGGTGCGCTGCAGGCTCCAATCGAGGTGGAGGGTTTTGCTTTCCTGGTCTTTGAGGCGCTGGAACTCCTTGATCAGGTAGAGCTTGAATTCGGCGCTGAGCCAGCTGCCGAATTCGAAGGCGATGTCTTTGTGGGCGTAGGTACCGCCGTTGTAGCGGCCGGCTTTGGAAAAGATACCAATGGCGCCGGTGTTTTCAACCCACTTACGGGGTGTAAGGGTGAAACTGTTCAACCCGGCCTGCTTTTTAAAGGTATCGAATTCGGCACCTTTAAAATCCGGGTTGTGGAGCTGTTCCCATATGTCGATAAATTCTACTGTATTACGGTTTCGCATCCATTGGTAAATGATATTTTCATCTCCAAAGGATTTGACCATATCGGTCAGAGAAATATAATCCTGGCTGTTGATTTCGATAATAGAGATGGGGATCTCCTTAACGACGATTACTTTGCTTTTTGACATGGATAAGGTTTAAGGTTACGGCAATGTACTACGCCGGATAGCCCAAACCATCACCCGCCATGGGGAAAATAACCGATGTCCCCCAAATGTCCACCTCGTGGTAATAGTTACTATTTATATATAACTCAGCCACCACTGGCGGTGTTCCAGTTTGTACCTGGCAAACCAGCGGCAGGGCCAGTAGAGCGCGGCTACTGCAGCTATCCAGATGATATATACCACCACCAGGCCATATCCAAAACCCGGCGCCTGGAACATAAGGCCGCCGCCCGAGGAGATCTGCGCCGTAGTATGGCCGGTAGCAAAGAAGAAGATGACCAGTATGGTGTGCAGCAGGTAAAAATGCAGGATATAATAAAAGAAGGGCACGCGTCCATATACAGACACTACCTGCGTCCATTTTCCTTTGGCATATTCCAGCAGCGACAGCGCCGTCAGCGAAAGGCCCAGCGTAGCGCTGAGGTACATGAGCGAAGGAGGGTATTTGCTGACAAAGAAAAAGGAGAAAAAGGTTTTCAGCGGCGTATCCATACGGCGCCACGGAGCCGGGTCGCCATAGCCGTTGGCCAGCCGGAGCACGAAAAACAGGATGGTAAGCGAAATGCCGGTCATCAGCAGCTGGCGCCTTCTTTTTTCGCCGGGGTATTCTTTGCCAAACCAGCGGCCCAGGCAAAAGCCCATGACCATAACGCCTGTCCACGGCAGGACGGCATAAAAATCGCCGATGACACGCTGCGACGAAACCGGTACGATATTACCGTTGGCGGTGAGCAGGAATTTCACGAGCTGGCTGGCATCGCGGGGAGCGCCGGGCAGCAGGTACCAGATGATGTCATGACCAAAAAACAATAGGATGCCTATAATAAGTAATACGTTGTAAGGCAGGCGGCGCAGCAGGCCAAGGATAATCATACTGGCGCCGATGGCCCAGATTACCTGCAGGATGATAAAATTGTAGCCGGGGTTGAAAGTGATGCCAAGGGTAACGATGGCTATTTCTACCAATACCAGCCACAACCCTCTTTTGATAAGAAAGGCGCCTGCCTCACCGGCGGTTTTATTGCGGGATGATAAATAGGCGGATACACCCGACAGCAATACAAAGGTGGGCGCGCAGAAATGCGTAATCCACCGCGTAAGATAGATGGGAAGGCTGGTGGTATTGGGGTTGAGCGGATCGCTGGTGGCGGCGGGTAAATGGAAGAAATCGCGTGTATGATCCACCGCCATGATGATCATCACGATACCGCGGAGGATGTCAATGGATTGAATCCGGTTGCTGCGAAGGGATGGCATATCGGGTGGTAGTTGTTGGTTGTTCTTAAAGATAGGGAATACCGGCAATATTAAAACCCCCGGATTCGGGGGGTTTAATATTGCCGGTATTCTGCTATTATTTTAAGGCATCTACTGTCCCTGCGCCAGGCTATACGCCTTTTTCTCCCCAAATGTATTCAGCAATTCCAGCGAGCATATCTTGAAATTGCCGCTGAGGCTTACATACAGGCCGATGATATCCACCTGGTTCAACGGGCTGCCGTCGAGGCTTTCAAAGCGGACATTGTACTGGTTCACCAGGTTGGTATATACGCTGCCCGTAGGCCATACCTGGGTGCCGCGGTTGCTGATATTGACAAGGCTAAACTTTACACCTGCATGGCGCTGGCACTTTTGTGCAATAACGGGGGGCTGCTCTTCGCTTTCGATAAACATGTCTACGCCAATGATGTTTTCCACCACCGTACCCTTGGTCACCATCATCGCATTTTGCTGCAGCTTGAAAGGGGCAGGCGTACCGGGCATATTGGGGATGACAGGTTTTACATTGAACTTAGGCTGCTTGCCAAAATTGCCGATAATAGCCTGGGCAAACTCAGTGGTGTTAACAGCCTTTTTTGATTTATCGCCGAAATCGCCGGTATGCACACCGCTTTCCAGCGTGTATAATAAGGCGTTCTCTATGATGCCGGCGTTTTCTGTAAGTCCCACATGCAGCAGCATCGAAATACCGCTTAATAACAAAGCGGTAGGATTGGCAATGTTCTTACCGGCAATATCCGGCGCAGTACCGTGTACGGCTTCGAAGATGGAAATATGATCGCCGATATTGGCAGAGGGTGCAAAGCCAAGACCACCCACGAGGCCTGCGCAGAGGTCGGATACGATATCTCCCTGCAGGTTGGTAAGCACTACCACATCGAAGTTGTCGGGCCGGGTCACCAGTTTCATACACAGGTCGTCTACGATAATATCGTCGGCCTTCAGATCGGGGTACTCTTTGGATACTTCATAAAAACATTCCAGGAAGAGGCCATCCGTTATTTTCATGATATTGGCCTTGTGACCGCAGGTAATGCGGCGGGCTTTTTTTTGCCGGGCCATTTCAAAGGCGTATTTGATAACCTGCATGCTGCCGGGACGGGTTATGAAGCGGCGGCTCAGGGCCACATCGGGCGTGAGCATATGCTCGATACCGCCGTAGGTATCTTCGATGTTTTCGCGAACAACAGTAATATCAATGGGAATGCCGGCCTTGCTGAACACGGTATCTACGCCGTGCAGGGTCTGGAATACGCGTTTGTTGGCGTATGTATTCCATGTTTTACGGGCGGTCACGTTTACGCTTTTTACACCCTTACCCTTGGGCGTTTCCATTGGCCCTTTAAATAAAAGACCCCGGGTTTCGATGGATTGCTGGGCTTCGGGCGTCATCCCGTTAGAAAATCCTTTGTCGAACACCCATTTGCCCATGTCTACATACTCGTATTCCAGGGGCACTTTGTTGGCTTCAAAAATGTGTAATACTGCCTGCATTATTTCCGGGCCGATTCCATCTCCTTTGGCGACTGCTATCTTCATGACTATAGTTTTTTTGGTAGTTAAAACGGGGCAAGCCCCGCAAAATTACTCGTCCCGGTCAAGATTTCTGCCAATGGTCTAACAAAAATGTGCCATTCCGCCGGTTTTTTACTATCTTCAGGCAGCAAACAGGCATTGCTATGGTCTCCAAAGTATCTGAAGGCATAGAAATTAGCGTAGAAACATTCTACCAACCCGATTATTCAAATCCCCTGCAATCGGAGTTTATGTTTGCGTACCGCATTACCATCGAAAACCGCAATACTTTCCCTGTAAAGCTCCATCGCCGCCACTGGCAGATATTTGACAGCAATGGACAGAATCGTGAAGTGGAAGGAGAAGGCGTTGTAGGCGTTCAGCCCACGCTTAATCCCGGCGAGCGCTACCAATACGTAAGCGGGTGCAACCTGCGCACCGAAATGGGTCGCATGAGCGGCACTTACCAGATGGAAAACCTCAGCAACAAGAAGATATTTGATGTGAATATCCCTTCCTTCGAGATGGTCGTTCCTTTCAAAAACAATTAAGCCGTTATTTATTTTTTCCCAGGTAATCCGTGATGGCGGTATGGTATACCGATCTTCCTTCTGCCGCCTTATAGGCCGCTTTTCTGGCCGGGTCACCGATAATGCCCTGCGCAAAGCGGACAGCATCTCCAAACCGGCTTTTTTCTCTTAATTGATTTTCTGACGGTACTACTCCGCTCATATCGGGGAATTTGGTGACGATCGTTTTGCCTTTGCAATTTTTAAATACCAGCTGTTTGCCCACGTGCCCGCTCGTGCCGTGCATGATGAGATTGTCTTTTGAAATGGCCATAGTTATGGTTTTTTGGTGTACTGTAAAGATAGTGAAAGTTATACCATCCTACGTTCATCTTACGTTTATCCTACGTTATACCTTGTTCCAACCTTCTTTATTGGCTGTGCCTTGCCTGCCTCTGGGGCGCAGCCCGCCCGGCCGGGAGTGTTGCCGGCATCCGGAGCGGGCCGTTTGTAAAAAAAATGGCCCCATAGCTGGTCGGCTACGGGGCCCAAAACGGGTAAAGGATAATACAACTTTAAAGCAAGGATTCCCGGCGGGGCCAGGAGCGCCGGGTTGCCGGAATACCCGAAAATAAAAAGGTGATGCACATTACATCACCTTTATTGAATATGCCTATGCATGTTGAGCTTATTCTTCTTCGGCCGTGGCTTTTACCACTACCTCGTTGAGCTTTTTGGCAAGCGGGAAGAGGAGTATGCCGGCTACGATAGCCGCTACGGCGCTGATGCCAAAGAATATGGCCTTGTTGTCGAACTTATCCCAGAAGCCGGCCAGGATACCGGATATCTTACCGCCCAGTGAGGTGGTGATAAACCAGCCGCCCATCATCAGGGCGGTGAGGCGGCGCGGCGCCACCTTGGATACCAGCGATAAGCCTACCGGGCTCATAAATAATTCGCTTACGGTAAACACACCATAGCTGGCAAATATCCAGCCGGAGGATACCTTATTATGATAGATGTTGGTAGACAGGCAGGCGATGACCATCACCAGGGAAGAAAGACCGGCAATGATGGTGCCCCAGGCAAATTTGCTGGGGGTGGAAGGTTCTTTTCCCCTTGCACGCAGCCAGCCGAAAAGGCCTACGATGACGGGGGTAAGCACGATGATCCAAAATGGATTGATGGATTGGTATATCTCCGTGGAAATCAGTTTCATATCCTGCCCTTCCGCCGGCCACTTGTCTTTGGGCAGGTTTTGAAAATAAGGGTCTGTGCCGGTATGGGTAAGTATTTTACCGTTGGCATCGGCGGCGGCCCGGAACTGTTCGTCTATAACCGCCACATCATGCGGTTGGGTATTGACGGCTTCCATGAAGCCAAAGGGCACCAGGTATTTTTCTACAGAAGCAGGTGTTTCGCGGTTGGTATAGCTATCGGCCCAGAGGGTGAGCGAGGTAGCGTTCTGGTTGTAGATGTTCCAGAAAAGAATGGCTACGCCGAAAAGAATATACAGGGTGCTGATCCTTTTTTTATCGAAGCCCTTTGCTTTCAGCCAGAGGTTGAAATAAAAAGCAATGATGGGGATACAGGCAAAAATAAAGGCATCGTTGGAGTCGGAGCCCATGATATTGCCGGGAATGAACCAGCCGAGGATACCCGCTGCAACAGCAGGGATAAAAACATAGGAAACAATTTTCGAGATGGGCATGTCTTCTTCCCGTACCGGTTTTATTACATCTGCGCTTTTAACATGTTTTTGCCCTATCGTAAAGAAGACCAGGGAGAGCAGCATGCCAAAGCCTGCGGCGGAGAACGCCAGTCCCCAGCCCTGGGCATAATTATGCCGGAGGTAGGCTGCCACGAAATTGCAGACAAAGGCGCCGATATTGATACCCATGTAAAAGATGTTATAGGCCGTATCTTTTTTGGGCTTCAGCTCTTCCTTATTATACATGTTTCCAAGAAGGGTGCTGATATTGGGTTTAAAAAACCCGTTGCCGATGATAACGCAGGAGAGCGACAGGTAGAGCAGGGCGGTGCTGCCGTGAATGGCCATCAGGAAATACCCCAGGGCCATCAGGCTGCCGCCGATATAAATAGATTTGCGGTAGCCCAGGTAGCGGTCGGCCAGCAGCCCGCCGATAAAAGGGGTGAGGTATATAAGCGCTACATAAGTGCCCACAATGCTTGCCGCCAGGCCGGTATCCATGCCAAAGCCGCCATGGCTAACGGGGTCTTTCAGATACAATAGCAGGATACCTACCATTAAATAGTATCCAAAGCGTTCCCACATTTCAGTGAAAAAAAGTACGTACAGGCCACGGGGATGCCGGGCATTGACGGCGGCGGTTTGACTCATATTTTGGTATTTATATAAAGCAAAGGTGTAACCCGTTGCAAGGGGTTTAAGGGCGGAAAATACAGAGAAAATGTGAATGAACGCTTGTTTGCCGATTAATTTCAATATATCTGTCCGATATTTGCCACTCGTAAAGTTTTGTTTCGTGTTAAGGGAAAGGAATGCGTATTTCGAACACCGTAAACTACCTCTGATGAAAATTCTTCTGCTTGGAGCAGGAGGCCGCGAACATGCCCTGGCATGGAAACTGGCCCAAAGCCCCCTATGCTCACAACTGTTTATCGCTCCCGGCAACGGCGGCACAGCCCGCTGCGGTCAAAATGTAGCCCTATCGGTAACCGATTTTGATGCCATCAAAGCTTTTTGCCTGAAAGAACAGGTCAATATGCTGGTGGTAGGACCAGAAGAACCGCTGGTAAAGGGTATCGTTGATTTCTTTAACAAGGATGCGGAGCTAAAGGAGGTGCTGGTAATAGGCCCTTCTAAATTTGCCGCCCAGCTGGAAGGCAGCAAGGCTTTTGCCAAGGCATTTATGGAGCGGCACAACATTCCCACGGCCACCTACCGCGAGTTTGATACGGGTAACTACGAAGAAGGCGTGCGCTACCTGCAGCAGCACAGCCTGCCTATTGTGCTGAAGGCCGATGGCCTGGCGGCGGGCAAAGGGGTGCTTATTTGCCAGAACCATATTGAAGCCGTGGCCGAGTTTGAGCTGATGCTCCAGCAAAGCAAGTTTGGCGATGCCGGCAAGAAAGTGGTGGTCGAAGAATTCCTGGTGGGTATCGAGCTGAGCATGTTTGTGCTCACCGACGGTAAAAATTATGTGGTGCTGCCGGAGGCAAAGGATTACAAGCGCGTGGGAGAGGGCGACAAGGGATTGAATACCGGCGGTATGGGCGCCGTAAGCCCGGTACCGTTTGCCGACGACGAGTTTATGCAAAAGATAGAAGAAAGGATTATCAGGCCCACTATCAACGGCATCCGGCAGGAAAAAATGGATTATAAGGGCTTTGTGTTTATCGGGGTGATAAAATGCGGGGACGATCCCCTGGTAATAGAGTACAACTGCCGCATGGGCGACCCTGAAACGGAAGTGGTTATTCCCCGCCTGAAAAACGATCTGGCGGAACTGTTTATCGCCACCGCCAAAGGCGAGCTGGATAAGGTTACCATCGAATGCGACGATCGCTATGCCTGCACAATAGTGGCGGTAAGCGGCGGCTACCCGGGCGAATACCAGAAAGGGTTTGAGATTGAGGGGCTGAACAGCGAAACGGAAGGCGAAAGCCTTGTTTTTCATGCGGGCACTATGAGCGCCTACGGCTCGGTGCTCACCAACGGAGGACGTGTATTGTGCGTGACCTCCTTTGGCGATTCGGTGATGGAGGCCGTTAACAAATCAAAAGAAACGCTGGAGAACATACATTTTGATGAGATGTATTACAGGGGGGATATAGGATACGAGTTTGCGTGACGCTAATTTTCGCCAATTGGAGCGAATTAATGCTAATAGCGTCGCTATCGATTGCCGCAAACCGGTGTCCGCGTAATTAGCGTTAATTCGCCTACATTCGCGCAAATTCGTGTTTATGCATTACAGCGATTACCTGCGGCTGGACGTTCTGCTCGATGCCCAGTTTCCTGAAAGCGACAAGCAACAGCAGCCTGCGCACGACGAAATGCTGTTTATCGTCATTCACCAGGCCTACGAGCTTTGGTTCAAGCAATTGCTGTACGAGGTAGGCTCGGTCAACGAAATCATGAAAAAGCCGGCGCTGAACGATAATTCGCCCGAGCTGCAAACCGTTGTACACCGCCTGTCGCGCTGCGGCACCATCTTAAAGCTGCTGGTACACCAAATCGATATTATGGAAACCATGACCCCCATGGACTTCCTCGATTTCCGGGATATGCTGCGTCCCGCTTCCGGCTTCCAGAGCGTGCAGTTTAAGCTGCTGGAGGCAAGACTGGGACTTAAATACGAGCAACGCTTTGGCCAGGAGTATTATATCTCGCAGCTGCGCAGCGGCGAGATTGACCGGGTAAAAGAAGGAGAGCGCGAAGTGCCGTTGCTGCACCTGGTAAACGACTGGCTGGAGCGCATGCCTTTTTTTGACGAGCAGGAGAACTGGAAAGGATTTATAGCGCCACAGTTTGAAGCAGGCGTACCGGTGTACTGGTCTGCGTACAGGGATTACTACCGTAAAAGCCTGGCCGATATTGAAAGCCCGCAGGCGGAAGCGTTCGAACAGGTATTCTTTAAAGAAGACGCTGCGCGGCAATTAAGCCCCAAAGCCGCGCGTGCAGCGCTTTTTATCATGCTGTACAGGGGATATCCCATATTGCAGCTGCCTTTTCAACTACTCAATAACCTGCTTGATATTGATGAGCAGCTGAGCACCTGGCGCTACCGCCACATGAACATGGTGCACCGCGTTATCGGTGCGCGCATAGGCACCGGCGGTAGTACGGGAAAGGACTACCTGAAGGCGGCGCTCGACAAGCATTATATCTTCAAAGAGATTGCGCAGCTCACCAGTTTCCTGATTGAACGCAGAAAGCTGCCGGCACTGCCCGGAGCGATGGAAAGAAGGCTGGGATTTCATCCGTAGCGGATGCCCCTTTGGCATAGCAAACTGGTCGGCAGCCATCAGCCAACGGCATCGATTTGCGCCTCAAACGCCTGCCAGCTGTCAACCGCCAACTGTCATTTCGTAGTACTCCCCGGAAAATTCCTATTGACCTGTTTACAATATTCCCATTTCAGGCTGCGTTTTACCCGCGGGGCGAATGTGAAAAAAAACCTTGAGTGGCAAGGATTTGGCTTTGTTTATTCAAATTATTTCCTTCAATTTTGCACCCATTGCATCCTATTCAAAAATCCTGACACTGAAACATGGGACTTTTCAACTTTTTCACCCAAGAGATAGCTATTGACCTGGGTACTGCTAATACCCTTATCATACATAACGACGAAGTAGTAGTAAATGAGCCATCGATAGTTGCCCTTAACCGCAATAACCCCAAAGAGGTGCTTGCGGTTGGTAAGAAGGCGCTGATGATGCACGAGAAGACACACGAGAGCATTCGTACCGTCCGGCCCCTGAAAGACGGCGTAATTGCCGATTTTAACGCTGCCGAGCTCATGATTAGGGAGATGATCAAGATGATTTACCCTAAAAAGCCGTTGTTTCCCCCCAGCTGGCGAATGATGATATGCATTCCCTCTTCCATCACCGAAGTAGAAAAAAGAGCCGTGCGCGACAGTGCCGAACAGGCCGGGGCCAAGGAAGTCTACCTCATCCATGAGCCGATGGCGGCCGCACTGGGTATCGGCATCGACGTGGAGGAGCCGGTGGGCAACATGATCATCGATATCGGCGGCGGCACCACCGGTATCACTGTTATCGCCCTGGCAGGTATCGTGTGCGACCAGAGCATTCGTATTGCCGGCGACGAGTTTACCGCCGACATCATGGAAGCCCTGCGCCGCTACCATAGCCTGCTCATTGGCGAGCGTACAGCCGAGCAAATCAAAATCAATATCGGGGCCGCCATGAAGGATTTGGACAGCGCCCCGGATGATATCCCTGTTAACGGCCGTGACCTGGTGACCGGTATTCCCAAGCAAATAATGGTAAGCTACCAGGAAATAGCCGAGGCGCTCGACAAGAGCATCTTCAAAATAGAAGAGGCTATCCTGAAAGCGCTCGAAACAACGCCGCCCGAGCTGGCCGGCGATATTTACCGCAGGGGCCTGTACCTTACGGGTGGCGGCGCCCTGCTGCGCGGGCTCGATAAGCGCCTGAGCCAGAAAATCAAATTACCCGTGCATATTGCCGATGATCCGCTGAAAAGCGTGGTTCGTGGCACGGGATTGGCTTTAAAGCACTACGATCGTTATCCGTTTGTAATGAGGTAATACGGTCTCCTAAAATCAAATTTGCATTGTGCGCAACATCCTCTTGTTTATCCGCCGGTTCTCGAATTTCTTTTTCTTCCTGGTGTTGCAGATCATTGCCCTTTCTTTCCTGTTTCGCTTCAACAAATTTCACGAGGCCATGTTCATGAATGCCGCCGGGGAAGTGACCGGCCGCTTCAGCGCCAAGTATAATACGGTAGAATACTATTTTCACCTCAAAAAGACCAACGAGGCCCTGGTACAGGAAAATGCGCACCTGCGAAACCTGTTGCTCCAGAACTACCAGGCTCCCGATACCACGCAGAAACTGGTGGTGGACTCCATTAAAGTAGACTCCCTGCTCAAAGTACAGCGGTTTAAATATTACCCCGCCAAGGTGGTGAACAGCTTTGTGACCATGCAGAATAACTTTATCACCATCCACCGCGGGGCCAACCAGGGCCTTGCGCGGCACAAGGAATGGGGCGTTATCAGCCCGCAGGGCATTGCCGGCCGGATTGTGTCGGTAGGCGATAACTTCTCGGTGGTGATGAGCGTATTGCACCATTCTTTTAAAGTGAATTCGGTATTAAAAAACGGTCCTGAAACCGGCTCTGTATCATGGGATGGCGACGATCCCCGGTACCTTACTATGGTAAGCATTCCCAAGAGCGCGCATGTGGCCAAAGGCGATACGGTGCTGACCAGTAATGTATCGGATATTTACCCCGCCGGCATCATCGTGGGCACGGTGGCGGAGGTCATTGACGATAAAAGCAGTAATTTTTACAAACTAAAGCTGAAGGCGGCCACGAATTTTTCGAACCTACAGTACGTATATATTATAGAAGATTTACAGAAAGAGGAGCAGGACAAGATAGAGGAGCCGCTTAAAAAGAACCCATGAGCCCGCTGGTAAAAAATATCACCCGTTTCATATTATTTATCCTGGTGCAGGTATTCGTGCTGCACGAGGTGCCGCCACTACATAAGTTTATTACTCCTTATTTATATTACCTGTTCATTCTCTGGATGCCGTTTAATACCGGCCGGGGCGTGCTGATGCTGCTGTCGTTTTTGTTTGGCCTGACCCTCGATTATTTCCTGCATACGCCGGGCCTGCATGCGGCGGCCTGCGTGCTGATAGCCTATGTGAGGCCGTTTTTGATTAACCTGCTCATTCGCCAGGAAGGTGCTGAAATGACCTATGCTTCCCCCTCGCTGACCAGCATGGGCTGGGCGCCATACCTCACTTATGTGCTGGTGCTGACCATACTACATCATTTTTATCTCGTGTTGCTTGAATACATGGCGGTGGGCAATTTCCTGTATTTTATCGGCAAGGTGTTTGCATCCACCGGTGTGAGCGTGCTGCTCATTTTTATTACGGAGCTGCTGTTCTTCCGCAAGGAGCGGTTCAGAACAAATACGGCGTAAAGCATAATAGAAAATTAAATGTTATTCACGGCACAATAAAAGAATGCGTTTCCTCATTCGTACCTTTGCATATCCTAACTTGTTCTTCATCGTATGTCCGTTTTTAACCAGTCCCGCAGTACCATTGTCCGCCTTATTTTCCTGGGTGTATTTGGTATTATCCTTGCTCAATTGATTAACCTGCAGCTTGTATCCGGCAAATACAAAAAGCAGGCGATAGAGAATGCTTTGTTTGCCAAAGTAGTATACCCGGACCGCGGCATCATTTACGACCGTAAGAACAGGGCCATTCTCAATAATACCATTATGTACGACCTGGTGGTAACGCCCAACCAGGTGAAGGGCATCGATACCGCCGCGCTGTGCGGGTTACTGGGCATTGACACCGTTGAGTTCAGAAGGCGTATACTGGAAGCGGCGTTTAAAAACACACGTCTGCGTCCCAGCGTATTCGAAGACCTGCTGCCACCCGATTTATATGCCAGGCTGGACGAGAATATCTGGAAGTTTCCCGGCTTTGACCTGGTAGAGCGCCCGGTGCGTAAATATCCTTTTAACGTAGCCGCACACATGCTGGGTTATATCGGGGAGGCTGATTCGAATATCATCAGGCGGTACGGCGGCTTTTACCGCATGGGCGATTATGTGGGCCGCAGCGGCCTGGAGCAATCGTATGAAACGGTGCTGCGGGGCCAGCGTGGCGTAAGATACATTATCCGCGATCACCAGAACCGCCTGCAGGGCAGCTATGAAAAAGGCCGGTATGATACGGTGGCGGTGGCGGGGCAAAGTCTCCGAACTTCCCTCGATATAGAATTACAGCAACTGGCCGAAAAATTGCTGACCAACAAAATAGGATCGATTGTGGCGCTGGACCCCAAAACAGGCGGCATTCTTGCCATGGCCTCGGGACCGGTTTTCAATCCCAACGATCTGACAGGCGCGAATAAGCAAAAAAATTACAGCAGGATGGCGCTGGATGTTTCCGGTCCCCTGCTGAACCGTGCCATTAAGGGTCAGTATCCCGCCGGCTCCACGTATAAGCCGCTGGGTGCATTGATTGGCCTCGACGAAGGGGTGATAACGCCTGCCAGCGGCTATCCCTGTTATGGCGTATACAATGGCTGCGCCCACCCGGTAAAATGCACGGAAAAATTTGCCGGTCATGCGGCCAATTTACGGCTGGCCATTGCCTGGTCGTGCAATTCTTTTTTCTCCGAAACATTGCGGAAAACGATAGACAATCCCGAATACCATAATACGAGGCTTGGCCTGGCTAAATGGAAATCGTATATGACTGCATTCGGGCTGGGACATCGTACCGGTATAGACCTGCCGAGCGAAGACGGGGGCAATGTGCCCGATACGGCTGTATATAATAAGGAGTACCGCGGATCGTGGAATTCCTGCACGATGGTGGGCGGTGGTCTTGGCATTGGCCAGGAAAAATTGCTGGTGACGCCGCTGCAGATAGCCACTTCTACCAGTATCGTTGCCAACAAAGGCTATTATTATGTACCGCATTTTGTGCAGCGGATAGATGGCGAATCAGCAGAGGATACGACGCTGAATAAATTTCGTGTCAAGCACGAGGTGCTAAGCCATATCCCCGATGAGGTGTTTGACGTGGTTATCGAGGGCATGCATGATGTAACGATAGTAGGTACGGCCAAGGGCATTCCTAAAATCCCGGATGTAAACATTTGCGCCAAAACAGGTACAGCGGAAAATAAAAGAGTACTCGACGGAAGGACGATACAGCTGAAAGATCACTCTGTCTTTGTTTGCTTTGCCCCCATGGAAGATCCCAAAATAGTGGTAGCGGTCATTGTCGAAAATGGAGGGTTTGGCGCTGCCTGGGCGGGGCCTATGGCCTACCTGGTGACAGAAAAATACCTGAAGGATACGCTGCGTGCGGAAAGGTTGAAGGAGGTGGATCGTATTGCCGGGGCCAACCTGCTGCCCGGCTACCTGCCCCGGCTCCAGTATCGCGAGGATTCGGTACGCGCAGCGGCGTGGGCTAAGCAAACCGGCGACAGCACGCGGTGGTTCAAATATTTGTCGGCTTCCGCCCGGGCACGGCTGGCCGATAGCAGCAAACGGGTGAATGCTCCTGTAGTTAATGGCGTGAAACCGCCGATGCTCAAACCTAAAAACAATATCAAACCCAACCGCCCGGATTCCACGCCATAAGTATGAACCAAAGAAATCCTACGATATCAAAAGGCATCGACTGGCTGCTGGTCTGGTTGTACATCGCTATTACCTGTATCGGCATCGCCAGCATTTTCGCCACCACGTACCGCGAAGGAGATAACGTGGTGCAGGGTTTTTTGTCGCTCAAAACCGATTACAGCCGGCAGCTGCTGTTTTTTGTCATCGCGCTGATGCTGGGCACTTTTATACTGCTTACCGACAGTAAGTTTTTTACAGCAACGGCCAACCTGGCCTATGCGTTCGGCATCGTGCTGCTGCTGCTGGTATTTCCTTTTCACAGCAGTATAAAAGGCACCAAGTCCATTATCAAATTCGGCAGCGCCTTCCAGCTTCAGCCGGCCGAACTGTGCAAGCTGTTTGTGAACCTGGCGCTGGCCAAGTACCTGTCGAGGGTGGAAACTGATTTCCGGAAAACAAAATCGCAGCTTATCGCAGCCCTGATAGCCGTGGGCCCTGCCTTGCTCAGCATTGCGCAGAGCGAAACGGGGCTGGCGCTGGTATATTTTTCTTTTTTCCTGGTCATGTACCGGGAGGGCCTTCCCGCGGCGGTGCTTATTATCGGTTTTTCTTTATCTGCATTGGTGGTCGCCACCCTGGTGCTGCCGGCCAATATGCTGGCGCTTATCCTCATCGGCATTGCGGGCATGACCATATATATCATGCGAAAACAGATAAAGCGGCAGAGCGGTCTGCTGGCCTCTATTATTATTATCTGCGTTATCTGCGTGAGCATACAGCGCTTTGCCGTTCCGTTTATTTTCAAGCATGTGCTGAAGCCTTACCAGGTGGAGCGTATTTACAGCACGATTGGTAAGGACGTGCCCGAAGAATATGCTGCCGGCACAAAGTCGGAGGAAGACCCGGCAAAAGCCCTGAAGAGCAAGGCGGCGCAGGATTACAACGTAAAGCAAAGCAAGATAGCCATCGGTAGCGGTGGCCTGATAGGCAAGGGGTTTCTTAAAGGCACCCAAACCCGCAACGGCTTTGTGCCCGAGCAGCGTACCGACTTTATATTCTGCACCATTGGTGAAGGTTTTGGCTTTTTGGGCAGCTTTGCATTGCTGGGTATATACCTGCTGCTGCTTATGCGCATCGTTACCGTGGCCGAGCGCCAGCGAAGCGTATTCAGCCGCTGCTATGCCTATGGCGTTGCTTCGGTTATCTTTTTCCATATCACCATCAATATCTGTATGACAGTGGGGCTGGCGCCCGTAATCGGCATTCCCCTGCCGTTTATCAGCTATGGCGGTACGGCCCTGCTCACGTTTACCATGCTGTTGTTTATACTGATACGGCTGGATGCGGATCGGCAGATGGTCTTACGCTAGACAAACCGCTGTGTTATTCGAATAATTCGCGTAATTCGCGTTATGAAGATCATTCCGCTGAGCGAAGGCTCCTTTACCATTGATAAGACCAAGCTGTTTGTTCCCTTCGATACCGATACCGACGATTTACAGCAGCGCCCTGTGGGCAGCCTTCTGGTAGAGGTGCAGCCTTTTGTGGTGGTTACCCCCGACGACGTACTGCTGCTGGATGCTGGCCTGGGGTTTGAAAAAGACGGCGTATTACAGCTGCACCGCAATATGATGGAGGCCGGTATCAATCCCTCGGAAGTGACCAAAGTATTGATGTCGCACCTGCACAAGGACCACGCGGGTGGCGTCAGCCAAAAGAATGCCGCCGGCGGGTATGAGCCCACATTTCCCCGCGCTACTTATTATATACAGCAGAAAGAGCTCGATTTTGCTTTTGAGAAGGGCCCCACGTCTTATATCACCGAAGAGCTGGAATGCCTGAAAAGCGCTTCCAACGTGGTATGGTTGGATGGCAACGGCGTTATAGATGGGTATATAAAATATGAGCTTACGGGTGCGCATTGTCCCTATCACCAGGTATTCTGGATAGTGGACGGTGGCGAGAAAGTATTCTTTGGCGGCGATGTGGCGCCGCAACTGGGACAAATGAGGAGCCGGTTTATAGCTAAATACGATTACGACGGTAAAAAATGCATGGAACTGCGCCAGCAGTGGTGGAAGCAGGGAGAAGAGGAAGGCTGGACGTTTTTATTTTATCATGATATTAAGACGCCATTTACAGCAGTGCGGTAGGCAGGAAGCTCATAGCTTGCGGCTCATAAGCTTCCGCTAAAAAAAGAAGGCCTGCTCTTGAAAGAGCCGGCCGTTGCTAACCTATGAAAAACACCAAGTTAAATATGCTTATTGACGTAAAGGTCGCCTGTTTAGTTGATTGTTGAGGCGGCGCTGTTGCAGCTCCTGCCGTATGAAATTACCGAATTCTTTCTCAGAACGGAAAAAGTTATTGGCTTTTTCCGGCGTCAGGGCCCGGGAAAATTCGCTGTTGTACTTTTTGCGTATATTCAGTATCTTATCTTCGGCCTCCAGCTCGCCCAGGTTTTTCTGTTTTTGCTCCTTGCGAACGCCGTGAATTTCTTCCACGTATTTATTGTACACCGGCCAGAAGCGTTGTGCCTCCTCGGTGCTGAGGTCGAGCTTTTTGGTCAGGTAGGCTATTTTTAACGCCTCCAGCTTGCCGCCGCCTTCCTTTTGCTGGTCTTCGCCGTCCTGGGCAAAGCCGTGCAGCGAAAGGCCGAGGCCAACCAATAATATGAGTAAAAACTGTTTCATTGTATATTTTTTAAGGGTAGGACAAACCATGCCCCGTTTCATTATACCTAACTAGTTGGCAACAGCCCTGCTGTTTCCACCATGCTCTTCCAGGTAGGACTGCAGCTCATCATCGGATACGTTGGCCAGCAAATCTTTCGAATCTGCTTCGCTGATGCTGTCGTTCGTTGCCAGGGTACCGGCATCTGCCAGGGCCACGGTATTGTTAGTCAGAAAACTCTCCATGTCCTGGTCGGGTACCGTATTGAGATTTTTGGTCAGTGTTTCAACGGCTGGGTCTCCCTTCTTAGTCCCGCTACCTGGGCCGAACCCTATATAGCTGCCAACGGCTACAATACCTACCACCACTGCCGCTGCCGCATAGCGTATCACCCTTTTCCTGAAAGAGAGGGTGACTACTTTGGCCGGCTGCCGCTGCACCTTGTCCAATAGGGTACCCGGCAGCTGCTCAAAATAGCCTGCCGGTGTGTCGAATACGTTTATTTCTTTCAGGCTGGTCATCAGGGGAGAGAGATTTTCCAGCTCCTCGTTGACAAATTCGATGGCCTGTACGCCCGACACTACGTTCTCGGAAAGATCATTAAAATAGTTTTCCGGGGTGCTGAAGGGTGATTTCTTTTCCAGCTTGCTAAGCACCGGCGAGAGAAAAGCCAGTTCGTCGACCGGCGAAGCCGCAGATGAGGCCCGTACGCGGTTCAGGATGGTATCGGCCAGGCCTTCAAAATAACCTGCCGGCACATCATATACCGGCGCTTTTGAAATAGGGAGCAGCGATTGATTTTCGACGTTCCCGGTATTGATTTTCAGCAATACCTGCGCTGCCAGCCCTTCAAAATAGCCGGCCGGTACGGTATAGGGAGCCTGTGCACCCAGTGGGGGTAATGCAGGGCTTATTTCCTTTAATTCGTTTAATATGGTGATCCTGTTGTCCATAACACGTTTTTAAGACGTATTCTGTGCTTCAAAGTTTAATGATTGAGTATGAAATCCTCAATTTTTTTTACCGCGTGGTGGTAGCTTGCTTTGAGGGCGCCCTCGCTGGTGTCCAGCACCCGGCTCATTTCCTCGTAGGGCATTTCGTCGTAATATCGCAGGTTAAATACAATCTTCTGTTTATCAGGGAGTTGCTGTATGGCCAGTTGTAGTTTCCACTCCAATTTGTTGGCATCGAAATGTTTATCTGCCTTGATGCGGTTGCTAAGCCCGCTTTCTACGTCGCCGAGCGGAATGGCGGCGCGTTTTTTCAGCTGTTCCAGGAAGGTAAGGCTTTCATTGGTAGCGATGCGGTACAGCCAGGTATAGAGCTGGCTGTCTTCGCGGAAGTTTTCGAGGCCGTTCCATACGCGTATAAACACATTTTGCAATACGTCGTTGGCGTCCTCATGGTCTACTACCATGCGGCGGATATGCCAATAGAGTTTTTCCTGGTATTTTTTGATAATAGCAGTAAAACCAGCTTCCCTGGTAGAGAGGTTGCGAAATTGCAGGAGCAATTCCGCGTCTTGCATAACGACCGCCATAGGTTAGCGATTTTGGTTAAAACAATTAGATCATTAGACTAATATCCTGTCGCCGGGTTTAACGCCCAAAGACAGGAATTATTGATCCGATACGAGGGCCTTCTCCGGGTAGTTGGGTGCAATATCCGTTAAAAAACCGGGCCAGCGGGGCTTATGCGTTCTTTCTTGCTATTACTTTTTGTACGGCGGTAACAATATGCGGCGCGTCCAGGCCATATTTGGTGAGCAATTGCATGGGGGTGCCGCTTTCGCCAAAAGTGTCTTTGGTGCCGATGTATTCGATGGGTACGGGGAAGTTTTTTGCCGCCACCTGTGCGATGGCATCTCCCAGACCGCCGATGATATTATGCTCTTCCACGGTAACGGCGCATTTTGTTTTGCGCAGCGATTTCAGTATTGCCTGTTCATCCAGCGGTTTGATGGTATGAATGTTCACCACTTCCACGCTCAGGCCTGTTGCTTCCAGCTCAATGCCTGCCTGGATGGCCTGCCATACCATATGGCCGCAGGCGAATATGCTTACGTCGGTTCCTTCGGAGAAGAACTGGGCTTTACCGATTTCGAATTTCTGGTCGGCGGCGGTAAAGATGGGCCATACCGGGCGGCCAAAGCGCAGGTATACAGGGCCCTGGTATTCAGCTACGGCCATGGTAGCGGCTTTGGTCTGGTTGTAATCGCAGGGCACTATCACCGTCATGCCCGGGAGCATCTTCATCATGCCAATGTCTTCCAGTATCTGGTGAGTGGCGCCGTCTTCGCCCAGCGTGAGGCCGGCGTGAGAGGCGCATATTTTTACATTCTTGCCGGAATAGGCGACAGACTGGCGGATTTGGTCATATACCCGGCCGGTGCTGAAGTTGGCGAAAGTGGTGGTAAAGGGAATTTTTCCACCGATGGTTAAACCGGCAGCAATGCCAATCATATTGGCTTCGGCAATGCCCACTTGTATAAAACGTTCGGGAAATTCTTTGATAAACTGGTTGAGCTTCATCGAGCCGAGCAAATCAGCCGTCAGGGCTACTATATTAGGATTTTTGCGGGCTGCTTCCACTATACCGTCACCGAAACCGCTGCGGGTATCTTTTTGTCCGGTGGTCTGAATATCCTTTAAGGGCATTGTACTGGTTTTTTACGTGATGCCGCAAAGTAAAGGAGAAGTTGGGAGATAGGGGAATTTTTCTGATACTAGTTCAGCCCCGAGTTTTGCTTGTTATACAACTTCTCGTCTATTTTAAGCCGCTGTTCCCATTTCCAGGCGGTGGCCATCATGTCCTCCAGCGAGTATTTGATGGTCCAGCCCAGTTTATTACGGGCATAGTCGTTATTGGCATAAATGGCTACCACGTCGCCGGGGCGGCGGGGAGCAATGGCATAATTGAGTTTTACACCACTTACTTTTTCAAACATATTGATGGCTTCCAGTACGGAAACGCCGTTGCCGGTACCCAGGTTGAACACCTCGCATACCTTGTCGGATTTACCCTCTATCAGGTATTCCAGGGCCAGCGTGTGTGCGTGGGCGATATCGCATACATGGATAAAATCGCGGATGCAGGAGCCGTCGCGCGTGGGGTAATCGTTGCCGAATACCTTCATTTGCGGCAGCTTGCCGATGGCGGTTTGTGTAATGGCAGGCACCAGGTTGGCCGGGCGGCCAATGGGCAGCTCGCCTATCTGGTTGCTGGGGTGTGCGCCTACCGGGTTAAAATAACGCAGCAGGATGCTTTGTACCGCATTGGCCTTGGTAAATTCATTAATGATTTGCTCACCCATCTGCTTGGTATAGCCATAGGGCGATTCGGCCGGTTTGGGCGGTGTTTTTTCTGTTACGGGTATTTCGTCGGGGTTGCCGTATACGGTGCAGGAAGACGAAAAAACAAAATAAGGTACTTTAAACTCCTGGGTGCATTTGAGCAGGTTGATAAGCGATACCAGGTTGTTTTCAAAATACATCAGCGGCTGCTCTACCGATTCGCCCACGGCCTTATACGCGGCAAAATGGATAATGCCAACGATGTCCTCATTTTCCTGGAAAATGGCGAACGTGTCGTCGAAATTGCAAAGGTCTACCTTATAGTTTTTGACTTTTTTACCGGTGATCTTTTCCGCCCCTTCAAGAATGCGGGGGGAGGAGCGGGAGTTGTTATCAACCGAGATTACATCGAAGCCGTTTTCCATTAAATCTACCACAGTATGCGAGCCGATATAACCAGAGCCGCCGGTAACGAGGATCTTTTTCATCCGTTAGATTATGTTTTAGTGTGCAATTTCACCCTTGCAATATGAGACGATTTTACTCGTTTACCAAATTAACCAGGTATTGGCCGTAGCCGCTTTTAAGCAGGGGCTGCGCCAGCGCCACCAGCTGTTCGGTAGTGATAAATCCTTTCCGCCAGGCTATTTCTTCTATACAGGCAATTTTGATACCCTGCCGCTGCTCAATCACCTGCACAAACAGGGAGGCCTGCATGAGCGAGTCGAAAGTACCCGTGTCCAGCCAGGCCGTACCGCGGTCGAGAATAGATACCTTCAGCTTTCCGCGGCGCAGGTATTCTTTATTGACATCGGTGATTTCGTATTCCCCGCGTGGGCTGGGTTTTAAATCACGGGCTATTTTCACCACCTCGTTGTCATAAAAGTAAAGGCCCGGTACCGCGTAGCTGCTTTTAGGGTTGGCGGGCTTTTCTTCGATGGAAATGGCATGCATGTTTTTGTCGAACTCCACTACGCCATAGCGCTCGGGGTCGCTTACATGATAGGCGTATACAATACCGCCATCGGGTTTTGTATTGGCTGCCAGCATTTTGCCCAGGCCGCTGCCATAAAATATATTATCGCCCAGTACCAGGGCTACATCGTCATTGCCAATAAAATCGGCGCCAATTACAAAAGCCTGCGCCAGCCCGTTGGGCAATGGCTGCTCGGCATATGTAAAGCGCAGTCCAAGGCTTTTACCGTCGCCAAACAATTTTTTGAACAGGGGAAGGTCATGGGGGGTGGAAATAATCAAAATTTCCTGTATGCCCGCCATCATAAGGGTAGAAAGCGGGTAATAGATCATCGGCTTATCGTATACCGGCATGATCTGTTTGCTGATAGCATAGGTAATAGGGTGTAACCGGGTACCAGAGCCGCCGGCCAGTATGATTCCTTTCATTCCTTGGATAAATTTTTGTCAGGTAAACAGGGCTACCCCCGTTAAATTCCCGCCAAGTTAATAAGATAATGTAAAAGGAAAGACGATTTTTTTGTTTACCGGGCTACATGACCAGGTGCAGTATATAATATACAAGGGCTGCCAGCAGGGCGCTTACGGGTATGGTGAGTATCCATGCCCATAATAAGTTGATGGTAACGCCCCAGCGTACTGCCGAAAGGCGTTTGGTAGCGCCTACGCCGATAATGGAGCCGGTAATGGTATGCGTGGTGCTTACAGGAATGCCCAGATGCTCCGTCAGAAACAGGGTGGCGGCGCCGGCGGTTTCTGCCGCTACACCTTCCAGTGGTGTTACCTTGGTGATGCGGGTGCCCATTGTTTTTACAATTTTCCAGCCGCCGCTCATGGTACCCAGCGCAATGGCCGTGAAACAGGCCAGCGGCACCCAGTCGGGCACGTTCTTAATGCTGTCTATATCGCCATTGGCCACCATCGCTGCGGCTATGAGTCCCAATACTTTTTGCGAGTCATTACTACCATGTCCCAGGCTTAGCAGGGCCGATGATACCAGCTGCAGGCGCCGGAACCATTTTTCCGCCTTATAGGGATTGGCCCGCTGGCAGACATTGACGATAATGGTGGTAATGATAAACGCCACCACCATGCCTATCAGCGGGGCGCCGAAAATAAACAGGAAGATGGGCATCACCACCTTGTAATTGATAACATGAAAACCCCCGTTGGAAAAACCACCCACATGCGCCAGCGCGGCGCCCATAAACCCGCCCAGCAAGGTATGCGAGGAAGAGGAGGGGATGCCAAACCACCAGGTGAGCAGGTTCCATGAAATGGCGGCTACCAGCGCGGCGATAATCACCTGCAGGGTGACAAAGTGTTCATTGATGGACTTGGCAAATGAGTTGCCAATCTTAAACTCACCTACCCAGTATTTGGAGATAAAAAAGGCGATAAAATTAAATACCGCGGCCCAGAGCACTGCCTGAAAGGGCGTCAGCACTTTGGTAGAAACGATGGTGGCAATAGAGTTTGCCGCGTCATGAAAACCATTAATGTAATCGAATATCAGCGCCAGAACAATGATAATGACGAGAAGGGTCATAAAGAAAATTTGTGGGTAATGTGAAAAATGTGGGTAGTGTCACATTTCCACATTCGATTTAGGCGTATTTGATAATGATGGATTCGATCACATTGCCGGCATCCTCGCATTTGTCGGTTACGATTTCCATTACCTGGTAAATCTCTCTTTTTTTGATGACTTCTTTTGCGTCGGGTTCTGTTTCAAACAGGCGGTCGATGCTCATATCGAAAATATCATCGGCCTGGTTTTCGATGCTGTTTACTTTTACCAGCGCGTCGGTTATCAGGCGCATATTTTTCATGTTGCGCAGCTCCACCACGGCGTTCTTGATTTGCTCGGAAGCCTGCTCAATGAGGTCGGCCATCTTTTGTATGCCTACATCGTTGGGATTGACCTTATAGAAATTGATTTTCTTGGCAGAGGCGAAAATATAATCGGCAATATCATCGAGGGCCGAGGCCAGGTAGTGAATGTCTTCGCGGTCGAATGGCGTAATGAAATTGCGGCCCAGTTCGGTAAATATGCGGTGGGTAAAATCGTCGTTGATATGCTCCAGGTCCTCCATTTTGGCTATCAGGGCAGCGCGCTGGTCAAAATCGGGTTCCGCCACCACGTCTTTCATCAGTCGTCCCATCTGGGCCACGGTAGCCGCTACTTCTTCAAAAAGAGAATAGAACACCTTGTCTTTCGGCATAAATATTTTCAGGAAACTTGCCATGCGCTAAAATTTGGGCAAAAATAACCCCTTTGGATTGGGTTTCCGATCAATAGTTTTTGGTAATAATTTCTTAACATTGGAAATGCCCGAACACAGAGCTATTGTTACCCATCTGGCATTAAATAATTGATATACATTAAGTTGCCATTAAAATTCGGTCATTAACGAGGCTTTTGCAAGACTGGTATAAAACGAAAAGCTCTTCTCTATTATCTTCGCGGTGGATGCCCTCTTCCCGTATTATAACAAAATTGTCGGTACTCCTGTTGCTGACCCTGGCCTTCTGGCATGCGCAAAACCTTACGCATGCCGTCCATGGGGCACGTTTTGACAATAAGCATATCGACCAATACCGGGAGCAGAAAACAACAGCTTTTGCCGCCCGGTCGTTCGCTGCCGGTTCGTCCAGGCACAAGGAAACCAGTCAAAAAAGGCACAAGCGCCTGCTCATCAGCAAGGTTTTCCGTCCTGCATCGACCGTTACTTTCCTAAAAAAATTCCGGCTGGTTGAGCCCGTCACGGACTATTCCTCCCCACATGTCCTGAAGCGGACTGTAGCCGTTTCCTCCCTGCGCGGTCCCCCGCTTTCCTGATTCTTTGTTTTTTTTACTTCATCTACTTATTGTGATACGATGTATTGCAATGATTACCTCATAGTTTAACTCATTTACAAGTATGAACGCATTGTTGCAGAAGATTTTTTTGCATACGCTGCTATGCACGGCGGGTAGCTTTGTGCCGGGCATAACCGTGGCACAACAGCCTCTTTCCTTATCGCATGCGGTAGATTTGACCCTGGCCCATTATCCTTCCATTCAGTCAGGGCAGGCGAAGGTAAATGCGGGCAAAGCAGTACTGGAAGAAACCCGTCATGCATGGTTGCCATCGCTCCGGCTGCACGAGCAGCTGGATGCCGGTACCGACAATAGCCTTAACAGCGCTTATTTCCCGGTGGGTATTATCCCTTCAGCCTCCGGCGGGCGCCGCGCAGACAACAATGGCATCATTGCCACGGGTAATATGGCCGCTATTGCGGGCGACTGGGAATTGTACAATTTCGGCAGCTACGAAGCCAGAACCGACGAAGCCAGGGCGGCCCTGCGGGTAAACGAAGCGGGGCTTGACAGGGAAAAATATACGCTTACAGCGGGGGTCATTCAATATTATTTCGAATTGGTAAAGTATGCTTCCCTGCTCAGGCTGCAGCAAAAGAACATACGGCGTACCGATACCGTAAAAAGGGTTATACAGGCCTATATCAACAGCGGGCTTAAAGCCGGTGTAGACAGTTCGGTGGCAGAAGCGGAATTGTCGAAGGCAAGGCTTGTATATATAGAATGGTATAATGCCTATACGCTTGCAAAAAGCCAGCTGGCGGCGCTTACCGGTCTCGACACGAGCGCCATCCTTCCCGATACGGCTATCAATATACATTTGCCGGGCCTGCTTATGCCGGGGGCACCTGCAATCGATACATTTTATTCGCAGCATCCTTTTTTACGCTATTATCAATTGGTATACGACGATAACCTTGCGCAGCAGCGGGTAATCCGCAAGGCGCTCCTGCCCAAAGTATCTTTAATGGCGGCGGGATGGATGCGCGGCTCCAGCATATCGCCGGCGGATGTGTATGATAAGAACCTTCTCAACGGGTTCGGTTATTCGCGCTATAATTATTTAGCCGGCATTGGCATTACTTACAACCTGTTTGACAGCAAACGCACGCAGTACCGGCTGAACATACAGAAATTCCGTACCATAGCGGCCCAACAGGAGGTGGAAGAACAGAAAACCCTGTTGGGTAATGCCCTGCAGCAGGCGGACGTAAGCATCCGGTCGGCGGTTCAAAAACTGCTCGAAATACCCCTGCAGGTAAAAGCCGCCACCGAGGCCTACGGCCAGAAGCTGGCTTTATATAATGCCGGCATAAGCAGCATAGTAGACGTTACCAACGCGCTGTATGTACTCAACCGGGCGGAAACAGATGCGGTGTATACCAATGACGACGCCTGGAAAGCTGTTTTCCGAAGGGCGTATGCCGGCAATACCCTGTCCACTCTTTTATCCACGCTTAAATAACACCACGCATGTCATTAGTATCAACAGGCCTTAAAAAGCCAATCGCCGTTATTGTACTTACTATTGGTATGCTGCTGTTTTCTGTCATATCCATTATGCAGATACCGATAGATATTTTCCCCAAACTAAACCTGCCTACCATTTATGTGGTGGAGCCTTACGGGGGAATGTCGCCGCAACAGATGGAGGGTTTTTTCGCTACCCGCCTGCAGGACCAATTCCTGTATGTATCGGGTATTAAAAATATTTCCAGCAAGAACATACAGGGACTTACCATGCTCAAGCTAAGTTTTTACGAGAGCACCAACATGGCTGAAGCATCGGCGCAGGTGGCCCTGCAGGTAAACCGCGCCATGAAGTTTTTTCCGCCGGGCGCCCTGCCGCCGCAGGTGGTGCGCTTCGACGCTTCCTCGCTGCCGGTGGGCCAGATGGTGTTCAGCAGCCCCGGCAAGAGCCTGAAAGAAATTTATGATCTCGCGGCTACGCGTATTCGCCCTATGTTTGCTACTGTGCCGGGGCTGTCGGCTCCGCCGCCATTTGGCGCTAACTCGAGGTCGGTAGTGGTAAGCGTGGACCCCGACAGGCTGCGCAGCTATAATCTTACGCCCGACCAGGTGGTGGAGGCCATCGCTAAAAATAATGTGATGACCCCTTCGGGCAACCTGCGCATTAATAACACCATGTATGTGACTACCATCAACTCGCTCGAAAAACAGGTGCAGGATTTCAGCGATATTCCCGTTGTGACCAACGGCGCCAACACGGTTTTTATCCACGACGTAGCCAAAGTGGCCGATGCGGCGGACGTGACCGTGGACTATGCTTTGGTAAACGGCAAGCGCTCGGTATACATTCCCGTGGTTAAAACGGCCGAAGCGTCCACCTGGGACGTGGTCAAGACACTCAAAAGCCGGCTGCCGGAGATGCAAAGCCTTTTGCCCGACGATGTGCATGTATCGTACGAATTTGACCAGTCGGTATTTGTTATCAATGCCGTCAAAAGCCTGGTCACCGAAGGGGTGCTGGGCGCTATCCTTACGGGCCTGATGGTATTGCTATTCCTGAAAGATCTGCGCAGTAGCCTTATCGTTATCGTCACCATCCCGGTGTCTATCATCAGCGCTGTGATGTTTCTGAGCCTGGCAGGGCAAACCGTCAATATCATGACGCTTAGCGGGCTGGCGCTGGCCATCGGTATCCTGGTAGACCAGGCCACGGTAACGATCGAGAACATTCACCAGCATCTTGAAATGGGTAAGTCAAAGCGCAGGGCCATTTATGAAGCCTGCGAAGAAATTTCGTTTCCGTTGCTGCTGATATTGCTGTGTATCCTGGCGGTGTTTGCGCCTTCGTTTGTTATGTCGGGCGTACCCAAAGCCATGTTCCTGCCCTTGTCGTTGTCTATTGGCTTTGCTATGATCGTGTCGTTTTTTGCCGCGCAAACGCTGGTGCCTGTATTATCCAACTGGTTGCTCAAAGAAGAGAAGTTCAAATACAAGCACGGGCAGCCGCACGCGCATGCGGGGCTGGCGCTCAATGACATCGAGGTGGATGCGGTAAATGAACACCTGCACAATGAAAAGGCGGCGCCCGGAAAGAACGATGCATTTGAGCGGTTTAAAATGCGGTATATGCGCCGCATCGAAGCATTGATGCGCAGGCGTAGCCTTACCGTAACGCTCTATTTTATCGTGGTGCTGGGGCTGGCGGGTATCAGCTATATGACTATTGGCAAAGACCTGATGCCGAAAATAAATACGGGGCAGTTCCAGCTGCGTATTAAAATGCCCGATGGCACAAGGCTGGAGCGAACGGAGGACAAGCTGCACCAGGTATTGAATATCATCGATAGCATGGTAGACGGGCATGTGGCCATCAGTTCGGCCTATGTGGGGCTTATTCCCAGCAGCTATGGCACCAGCAACCTGTATATATTCAACAGCGGCACCCACGAGGCGGTACTACAGGTAAACCTGGACGAAGATTATAAGGTAAAGATCGACGAGCTGAAGGATAAGCTGCGCCGGCGGATCACGGCCGATATTCCCGGCATACGGCTTTCTTTTGAACCGATAGATATGACCGAGAAGATCATGAGTCAGGGTGCTTCCACGCCTATCGAAATACGGGTAGCCGGCAAGGATATGAAGCAGATAGAAGGTTATGCCAACCAGGTGGTAAACAAGCTAAAGGATATCTCATATCTAAGGGATGTACAGATTGCGCAGCCCCTGAAATACCCGGTTATCAAAATCAGCCTTGACCGGCTGAAGCTGTCGCAGATGGGACTGGATGTAAACCAGGTAGCCCGCTCCGTAACAGACGCCACTACTTCCAGCCGCTTTACGGAAAAAAACCAGTGGCTGGATGAAAAAGCTGCCTATACCTACCAGGTACAGGTACAGATACCGGAATATATTATGAGCGAAGTAGGCGATCTCAAAGAGATCCCGCTGGTAAAAGGGCAGTCGAGACCGGTGCTGGAAGATGTAGCCGTTTTTGCGGTGGATACCATGCCCGGCGAGTATGATCGCGTAGGCCCGAGAAGGTTTCTTACGGTGAGCGCCAATATAAAAGATAAAGACCTGGGAACAGCTACCGCTGCCGTTCAGCAGGTGGTCGATGGCCTGGGAGAACCGCCGAGAGGCCTGAAGGTGGAGCTGAAAGGCACTTCCAGCTTATTGGTGGAAACACTAGGCAGTTTGCAAAACGGGCTGCTCATCGCCATCGTGATCATATTCCTGCTGCTGGCGGCCAATTACCAGTCTTTTAAATTATCGTTTGTAGTGCTTACCACGGTGCCTGCCGTTATCACAGGCTCGCTGCTCATGCTGCTGGCTACGGGCTCAACGCTCAACCTGCAATCATATATGGGTATGATTATGAGCACGGGCGTATCGGTGGCCAATGCCATATTGATCGTTACCAATGCAGAGAAGCTAAGGCTTGATTACCGCAATGCCGCCAAAGCAGCTGTGGTAAGCGCATCCATCAGGTTGCGCCCTATCCTGATGACCAGTCTTGCCATGATTGCCGGTATGATACCCATGGCCAGCGGCCTGGGCGAGGCAGGCGATCAAACGGCGCCTCTGGGTCGGGCCGTGATAGGCGGGCTGATATTTTCCACGCTGGCTGCTCTCCTGGTATTGCCGCAGGTATATGCCATGGTGCAACGGAAAACAGGTTATGATTCACCTTCGCTGATGCCCGGCGATGAACCGGTTGGTAACGTATAATTCAATTCACGCTTATCCGTGTATAAAACGATTCGCACATATTAGCATTCATTCGCGCTTATTAGCGTACAAAAAAATAGGTATGAAAAAACTCCCTGTATTAATAATAGTAATGGTGGTAATAGCTTCCTGTCACCAGCAGGAAGAAAAACAAAACAAGCAGGCAGTGCCTGCCGCAAAGCAGTGGGACCTTGGCGATGTGGTGGCCAAACCGATTTCTTCCGTTATTCAATTGCCGGGGGAACTGAAGCCATTCCAATTTGTACAGCTGTACCCCAAGGTGAATGGTTTTGTAAAAGAGGTGCCGGTAGACCGGGGTTCGGCAGTGCGCAAGGGCGATGTATTGATCCGCCTGGAAGCGCCCGAAATAGAGCAGCAGTACTTTGCCGCCAAATCGAAATACCTGCAGGTGTATTCGATGTTTCTTGGCAGCAAGGACAGTTATGAGCGCCTGGTGGTAACCAGCCGAACACCCGGAACGGTGCCTGCGCACGACCTGGAGCTGGCGCGCGCCAAAATGATGGCCGACAGCGCTATGGTACAAGGGGAGATGGCCAATTACCGCGGGCGGGAAGCCTCCAGGAACTACCTGACGGTACAGGCCCCGTTCAACGGTGTTATTACCGAGCGTAACGTGCATCCCGGGGCGCTGGTGGGTCCCAATATCAAGGCCGACGACAGGCCGATGCTGGTACTGGAAGAGGAAGCCAAACTGCGGCTGGTAGTGAATATCCCGGAAGTATATAGCAACCAGTTGCGTGGTAAATCGACCATCTCTTTTAAGGTAAGCACAATGCCCGGGAGGGTCTTTACCGGCAATATAAGCCGTTCCTCGGGCTCGCTCAATACACGTTTTCGCTCCGAAGCGGTGGAAATAGATGTCAACAATATGCAACGCCTGTTAAAGCCCGGTATGTATGCCGAAGTAATATTGCCGGTAGAGCGCATGCAGCCTTCCATGGTGGTGCCTGCTTCTGCCGTGGTTACGGCTACGGAAGGGAAATACGTGATTTGTGTGATGCATGGGAAGTCCATGCGGGTAGATGTGCTGGAGGGAAACAGCCGGAATGATTCGACCGAAGTTTTCGGGGAACTCCATATTGGCGATAAAGTGGTATTGCGCGCCACGGATGAGCTGAAAGACGGGGTTAATATCCACTGATTCGGCAAAAATGAAACAATATTTTAATAATTTATTAATATTGCGCGCCAATATAAAGGCATTTTGATTGCAACCAACCAACCCGTCTATTCTACGCGCCGCCCGGAGATCCGCCACCATCCTCGTTTTGATGACGCTGTGCATGGTATCGAGGGCACAGTTCCTCATGGATATGATAGATACCAGCAAAGACATGGGCAGGGGCATGCTGTCTGTATACAAGAAATTCGATCGCATTTATATGACCGGCTACCTGCAGCCCCAGTTTCAGTGGGTGCAGTCGAAAGGCGCCAAATCATTTGGCGGAGGCGATTTTGCGCCCCATGTCAACAACCGGTATATGCTGCGCCGCGGGCGGTTGCGCTTTGATTATGCCCGGCTCAATGCCGATAACCAGCTGTCGGTTTATTTTGCCTTCCAGTTTGAGGGTTCTGAAAGAGGCGTGTTCATCCGCGATTTCTGGGGCAAGGTATTTGAAAACAGGTGGCAGGTGTTTTCGCTCACCGCCGGTATGTTTGCCCGTCCCTTCGGTTATGAGGTGAACCTGGCTTCGATAGATCGTGAATCGCCGGAGCGTGGCCGCATGTCGCAGCTGCTCATGAAAACGGAGCGCGACCTGGGGGCCATGCTAACGTTTGAGCCACGGCGAAAGGACCACCCGTTACGGCATTTCAGGCTGGACGCGGGGCTGTTTAACGGGCCGGGGCTTTCATCGCCCGCCGATTATGATTCTTACAAAGACATTATCAGCCGGGCCAGCGTAAAGCCGTACGCGTTGTCAAAAAAACTATCGCTTAGCGGCGGCCTGTCTTTTTTATATGGTGGTTTCCTGCAAAATACCCGCTATATATATCGTACAGGAGAAAGCAACGGGATAAAAACATTTATCCCCGATTCTTCCCTGTCTAACCTGTATACCAAAGCCCCGCGCCATTATGCGGGCGCCGATGTACAGCTGAAACTCAAACACAAGGCCGGTTATACCGAGCTGCGGGCAGAATACTGGCAGGGCACGCAAACGGCTACGGCGTCTACCTCGGAAACACCGGGCGCTTTACTTACGGAGCCGTCCTATACGCGCAAGTTCAACGGCGCTTTTATCTACCTGCTGCATAATATTGTAAATACACACCACCAGGTGGGTGTAAAGTATGATTGGTACGATCCCAATTCCCGTGTAAAGGGCGCCGATATCGGCCGGCCCGGCGCCAATCTTTCGGCCACCGATATCAAATACAGCACGCTTGGCTTTGGGTATATATATTATATAAACGAGAACCTGAAGCTGGTACTGTGGTATGATAATATAAGGAATGAATCCACCCAGCTGGCGGGGTATACGGGTGATCTGCCGGACGACCTTTTTACCTGCCGCCTGCAGTTCAGGTTCTAAGAAGTTTTTATAATGCGGAATACAATAATACATTTATGTTCAAGTATTAACAGGCTTGATCACATTCCCGTAACATTGAGGTAATAAATCCTTAACGGCGCAATCGCCGGCCATTAGCGCCATCCAGATACTTTTGCAGCACCTAAAAAGAACTACTCGTGCGAAGATTAAAGACGCTCTGGATGGCCCTTGCCTGCCTGCTTACCATTACTGCAAATGCGCAGACAGGAAAAATTACCGGAAAAATATTAAGTGCAAAGAACGAACCGCTGCCCGGCGTATCCGTTAAGGTCGTTGGCGTAGCAGGAGGCGCTTCTTCAGACGTAGAAGGATATTACACGCTTTCACTAACTGCCGGCAAAAAATATGATATTGAATTCACTGCCGTAGGCTACAGCCTGAAATCGGTGAGCGACATAGAAGTTGTTGCCGGCCAGGTTAATAACCTCGATATCACGCTTGAAGTGGCTGGTAAGAACCTTGCTGCCGTAACAGTTACTTCCAGCCGTACCAGCGCTCCCCGCGAATCGGTTAACTCGCTCATCCAGTTTCAGAAAAATACCAATACGGTAGCCTCGG
>Ga0307508_10000605_pt1 | contig 42984 bp, 49 predicted proteins | sample 9_EM_MG_FD_203089 | JGI IMG/M metagenome (GOLD analysis project Ga0307508, IMG submission 203089) | Populus trichocarpa ectomycorrhiza microbial communities from riparian zone in the Pacific Northwest, United States - 9_EM | ecosystem: Host-associated > Plants > Roots > Unclassified | place... | reverse complement strand
TTTTCTCCATTTTTGATTCTCCCCCCCCCCCCCCCCGTGCCCCCCCCGCCCCCCACCCCCCCCGGGGTCGGGGGTGGCACCCCACGCCCCCCCCCCCCCCCCCCCCCCCCCCACGACATGCCCCACTCGCAACCATTAGCTATGACGGTGAGTCTTCCTCCACACGGTTTCAAAGGTTCCCGTTGCTGACGTTTCGATGGCGGGGGACAAGACACCGACACCCGTCACGACGATCCTGCTGATCTCGAATCTGCACTGTCCGTCGTGCAGCCGGACGATCTCCTCGCTGCTGTGGCGGCTGACGCCGGCGCCACTGAGCGTGAGCACGTCCGTATTCAGCCGGCTGGTCACGGTCGTGCACCTCCCCGAGCTGCTGCCGCAGAACATCGTCTCGGCCCTGATCGAGGCCGAATTCGAGGTCGACAGCATCGACTTGCGCAACGGCGCCCAGGCTGTCGGCCTCGACTTCGTGTTCGGCGGCGAAGCCGAAGCCCCTGCAGCCCTGCTGTCGCCCGACACCGCCGGCTGGCTCGAGGAGGCCAGACGGCTCGTAAAGAATGTCGCCCGTCTGAGCGCCCACCGCAGGGGCTACAGACACCTCCAGTGCTGTGAGCTGTGCCAACAGGAGGCTGGCGCCCCGCCCGAGAGACCAAAATCGGCGCTGCTGACGGGGAGGTTTTCGTGGAGAGCCAGCCAGATTGAGGATGCGCAGAAGGCGGCGCCAGCGGCAGCGGCAGGAGAAGAGAAAAGGGAGATCAAACCCGTGCAACCGGCGAACGAGAAAAGGCTGCCGGCTCAGGACCCCGCGCCTTCGCGGAATACGTACGAGGCGCTGATCTCTATCGGCGGCATGACATGCAGTGTCTGCACCGGAAAGGTGGCCGAGAGCCTGGAAGCCTTCGATTTCGTCAGTGAAGTCAACATCAACCTGATGAACAACAGCGGACTGGTGCGGTTTGAGGCCGTCGGGGATGGGAAGGAGGAGGCGGCAAAACTGGTGGGAGAGGTGGAAGATATCGGATACGACGGCGCTCTCGACCGGCTGACCAGTTTGGCCCCTCGGATCAACGGCGGCGACGAGGATGGGAGCGGAGACCGGCAGGTGGCTCTGCTGGTCGGAGGCATGTTCTGCGACGCATGTCCAGAAAAGATCTTGGCGGCCGTGGTGGCCGCCTTTCCGGACATGGTGCATATCGAAGCACAGCCGACATTCCGTATCCCAATACTGCGCATCTCCTACACACCCAGATCACCAGTAATCAACATCCGCAGGATAATCGACGCCATCTCGTCCATCGACCCAGCCTTCACGGTCTCTGTGTACCATCCGCCGACCATCGAGGAGCGCTCGCGGGCGATCCAGCTCCGGGAGCGCAACAACTACCTCCTGCGGCTATGTTTCTGCGCCGTCTGCGCGATCCCGACGTTCCTCTTCGGCGTGGTCTGGATGGCGCTAGTGCCACGCCAAGATCCGATGCGAATCTACATGGAGTCCCCCATCTGGGCCGGAAATGTGTCGCGGACCGAATGGGCTCTCCTGATCACCAGCACTCCGGTCATGTTCTACGCGGCCAACCCGTTCCACTTCCGGGCTGTGCGTGAGATCATGGCGCTCTGGCGGCCCGGAAGCCCCGTCCCTGTCCTGAAGCGGTTCTATCGGTTTGGCTCGATGAACTTGCTGATTTCCCTCGGTGTTTCCATCTCCTACTTTTCGAGCGTTGCGATGCTCGTCCTGGCCGCCAATCGTGGTCCGTACCATCACGAGATGGAGAAACGGCGCATGACGATGACGTACTTTGATTCCACCGTTTTCCTGACCATGTTCCTCTTGATGGGTGAGTGCGCGCACTGATTCCTCTTGGCTTCCACCGTTGCTGATCAGATCCAAAAGGTCGCTTCCTGGAGGCGTATAGCAAGGCAAAGACCGCGGACGGCATCAATCTCCTGGCAAACCTACGTCCGAAGGAGGCAGTATTAGTGGAGTCGACCGACGTACAACAGCCGGTTGACATCGAAAAGTCTATCAAAAACTCGCCTTCACAGGATATCACCGACATGGTCCCTGATTACCCTAACTCCCGTCCCGTCACCACCAAAAGGGTCACAGCCGACCTCCTCGAGGTGGGCGACATCGTGGCCATAGCGCAGGGCTCGTCTCCGCCGGCCGATGCGGTCGTTGTCTCCGGTGCATCAGCATTCGACGAGTCTTCACTCACCGGCGAAGCCCGTCCCGTCCCAAAAGCCGACGGCGACACGGTCTATGCGGGGACCATAAACCTCGGCCAGGTGGTCAACGCGCGCATCGCCAAAGTCAGCGGCGAAACGCTCCTGGATGAGATTGTGCACGTCGTGCGCGAGGGCCAGAATCGACATGCGCCCATCGAGCGGATCGCGGACCGTGTGACGGCGTATTTCGTCCCCGTCATCTGCTTCCTGGCTGTTACCACATGGGTTGTGTGGCTCGCGCTGGGGATCTCTGGATCGCTGCCCGACGACTACCTTGACACCAACGAGGGCGGATGGTACCTGTGGTCGCTCAGCTTCGCCATCGCCGTCTTCGTCGTTGCATGCCCGTGCGGGATCGGCCTGGCCGCGCCGTGTGCGCTCCACGTCGGCACCGGCCTTGCGGCCCACCACGCCATCCTCGCCAAAGGCGGTGGCGAGGCGTTCCAAGAGGCGTCGGCGCTAGACTGTGTGGTCTTCGACAAAACCGGCACACTAACCCATGGAGTCGAGCCGGTCGTCACGGACGAGGAGATTCGCTGCCAGGACAGTAAGGCCGTCATGGTCGTGAACCTGGCCGTCAGGCTGCTCGAGGAGGGCTCAACCCACCCGCTTGCGAGGGCGATGGTCAACTATTTCAAGAACAAGCCCTCCGCCGATGGACTCGTCGTGACCACTGAGGAGATCGCCGGCAAGGGCTCCAAGGGGATCATCGACGTCGGCGGCGTCCACTTCGAGGCGCTCATCGGCAACCAAAGGCTGATGGCGGAGCACGACGTCGACGTACCGGCGGATCAGGCCGACCGGTTGGCCTCGTGGCAGACAACGGGAAAGAGCGTCGCGCTCTTCGCCATCAGATCCGACGAGAGTCCGCTGTTCGGACCGGAGTTCTCGCTGGCAGCGATGTTCGCCACCACGGATCCGATCCGCGAAGAGGCGTCGTTCGTGATAAAAGGGCTGGCCAAGAGCGGTATCGACGTGTGGATGATCACCGGCGACAACCCGACTACTGCTGCGGCCGTCGCTAAGCAAGTCGGCATACCCAACAACCGAGTGATCGCCGGAGTACTCCCTACCGAAAAGGTCCCACCCACTGCCCCCATCCCCCGCGCACCAACCAGCGTACTGACGTTTCGCAGGCTGAAAAAGTGCGTTCGCTGCAAAGCCTCGCGACGACACGGCCACCGTCGACCGTGCGTCGTCTCTTCGACTTCGTCCGGCGGGCGCCTCCACGACGCCGCGCCACCGTGGCGATGGTGGGCGACGGGATCAACGACGCGCCGGCGCTAGCGACGGCGGACGTGGGCATCGCAATCGGTTCCGGCTCCGACATCGCGATGCAGACGGCGAAGTTCATCCTCGTATCGTCGGACCTGACGGCGCTGCTCGCGCTGACGGACCTCGCGCGCGCGGTCGTGCGCAGGGTTGTGTTCAACTTCGTCTGGGCCTGCGTCTTCAACGCCGCCGCCGTGCCACTCGCTGCGGGCGTGCTGTTCCCATTCACCCCAAACAAGATACGACTGGAACCCGTGTGGGCCGCACTCGCCATGGCACTGTCGTAAGCCCCCCCCCCCTCCCTCTCTCTATCCCTCTCTCCTTCGAGCGGCCCGCGAGCTGACTGGGGATACACAGCTCCGTATCGGTCATCTGCTGCTCGCTACTGCTGAAGTCGCGGTTGTGGGGCGTAGGCTTCCGACCGCGTGTTCGCAAGCACCATGCGAATTGATACCAGATACTGCGTAAATATTGATTGATTTTTTTCCGTATCGGTCTTTTTCCTTGGGGGGGAAGTTTTATGTTTGATTTCGGGAGTGCGATTTTGGCTTTTTCCTGTCCGTATGTGTGCACGGGTTTGTAGCTAAGTACATACCTACTTAGGTACATAGAGTAGCGGAAGGGGGGTGTAATTCGTCCAGCAGTAGTGTTAGATTAGTGATACATCGTAGTGACAATACGCATTTTTGTCTAACTGCTGCCTTACTACTGTCTGCAACGGAATGTAGTACTACGAGCCATACGTACTGACAACTTGGTGGTCAACACGTATCAAAATCGATACTTACATTCTATTAGATTCTGCAGCGACGCTGGTGTGATAACTTCCAATGCTAGCATGAAACTAGCATGAGTTTTTTTTTTCTTTTTTTTTTCTCTTTCCTTTATTTTTTTATTCGCTTTATTTATTATGTTTTCTAGAAAGCCACGATACGAACGGGATTCGAACACGGATTCTATATAAGAAATAAGCTAAAAATTCCATCTACGATAGTATCGAGGTTTTGCAGACCCCGTCTTATTTCCGTCGTGCATATATCACCACAGCAACAGCGCTAGCAGGGGGGGTTGCAGGGATTTATGCTATGAACAGAGTCGAGGGCTGAGCATAATATGCGCAGAATGAAATCCGTCGTAAAATCCGTCGTATTTTTTGCCAAGATGTAAACAAAGAAGATCATTGGTCAGTCGCAACCTCATGTCTCACCCTCACGTTACGTCTGTCACGAAAAGCGGGGCCGTCATGGTGCCACCATAATACTCACCCAATGTTCACGGAAGAGTAAGAGTTCATTTTTCTTTTATTACTTCTCGACTCCGGTCTGTTTTATGTGCTCGACTCGGTCTCCAGATGGATGCTTCTACGACGCAGCCGGAGGATGCCGATCATAATGGCGATGCTGACGGGCCCCACTCCCATTATACGGTTTTGGTCACAACAGCGACGCATCGCATCTGGCGGCATGTCCTTCGATCTTTTCTCGAAATCTGATGACTGGTGTCTCGAGTTCCTACGCTTCACGAAGGAACAGATCTGCGAAATGACCTACCTTCTCGATGTCCCAGCAACCTTTCCTGACCGATATGCTGCCCCTCCAACAACCGCCTTAGCGCGGCTACTACGTGACATCCAGCTTCTCACATCTGGCGACTGTGCACCCTTCTCCGCTTCAAAAAGCTGACGAATATACCGGAAGAACTTCTCTCTGCCCTGCCCATAACGCCCAAAGTTGTTGATGCAGAGCCGTACCAAGTGAGCTTTGTCTTGATCTGAAGAGAGACGGACTCTCTTCCTAACTCCGACTCGACCGTCCACTCCACTATCGTCTGGTATGACTGACACATCCTCTGCCGATCGCTTGCTAACTGCAGTCTGTGGAACTAACAGTGGATCGATGGATAACGGTGGATCGATGGGTGTATGATGGCCTGACGGGAAGTCGTCGGAGCGGGACATAGGACTCGCACTTGAAGAGGCAGTGCCAACCAGGAGAGTAATGTAGTCTGGTTCCTGCTATAATCACCCGTTAAAAACGTTCACCCTCGGATACGATGTCCCTCTTACCTGCGCCATATCGATATCTTTCTTTCTTACTTCTTTCTTTCGTGGAGTGAGGAGCGATCGGCAGTTGTCTATGGTGTGAGTGTTGGCGACTTGATATTGCCACGCACTTTAGCGCCGCCAAGCAAATAAGCACGACGGAGAATACGACGGAATCTGCAAAACCACCTTTATTTTTTCCGTCATACTTAGTGGCAAAATAAGCACGACGGAAATATGACGGGGTCTGCAAAACCTCGATAGTAAACAAAGCTTTGGCAATCATAATCCGGACGGAAATCGGAACTGAATAGTTCACCGGCGGAACTCAACCCCCCCCAGAAAGGGCGAGAACACGCCGGACACTTCCGCTTGAAGCCGGACAAGATCATCCAGACAGACAACCGGACCCTGGTCTCAACCCGTCTCGCAGCTGAGAACCGGCCACAGATACTTCAACAGCTATGTATCTAAACTCAGCAAAATCCCCGCCAGCAATATTGAAGATAGAGACATAGTTACAGCGGATCACAACCACAGTCACCAGCAAAGATGCTCGCAACATGCCAAAGCACGGACACCCCAGAGAACCCCCACCTCGGTCCTCGATCAATAACTTTACACCCTACATACAATATGAAAGCGGAAGCACTCGCCAATTATCTGAAGACGACCAAGGGCCTGTCCGGTTGCGAGCTGCATTTTTCAACCCCTTGGTTTTTCTGACAAGTTGAAGGTTACTAAAGCTGTAGTTAAGTGCCCAACTCTCATGTCCCCCCCCCCCCCTCCCCCGCCAACCCCGATCGGTAACCCAGATATTCAACGAGCACGCCACTCTTTTGTATCGTGAAGGGTTAGCTAAGTACATAGTCTCCCTGAAACTTTGCGGAAAACCATAATTGACTTTTTTTTTTGCAGCCGCCACGTGGCCCTTTCCTGTTTATTCCACAGATTCAACGGACTCCTCCTCCTACATACATACATATCCACAGTGGCTTTGTCTGGTTGCTGTAATTTAGATAGTAAAGTTTTTTTTTTTTTTTTTTTTTTTTTTTTAAATATTTCATTGTGGGGCTCAGTCGAGATTGAAAGTCGACGGTGGAAACTCAATATGTACCGTGCTGCTATGTACTCGACCCAGCCCAGTACGGTACAAATACGGTAGCAATTTCACCCCCCACTTTTGTTGTTAGTATTCTGTGTTATAGAATAATCGGGTTGGCATCCGAGATGTAGTTATCACACGAGCATTAACAGGCATCACGTCGAGATCCAAGGGGCACTCGGAATAGCATCTGTCATACGATCGATGCTACATATAGAGGTCCCGCATCGTTATGGTATGTATATACCCAGTTTTGTATAAAATAAAATAAAAAGTGGGCCTGAGGATCATTTTTCGATGCTTGCCAGATGCCAATCAACCAATTGACATGTATCTGACGGTCCGTGCGCATTGGCTTACAGTATTATTTCCGATAGGAATTCACCCAAACACAAGCGTCAAGCTCGATGCGAATCCACGTCTGATCAAGCACGAATACAATGCTACATGGAATGCCGCATTGTTGCTTGACTGACAATACCCTGTTTTTTGCTACTGTAGGTAAACGTAGATAACATCCAACAACCATACTATGATGGCATCCATCCCGCAGCATGACGTGAAGCGAACAGACATCCCACCTGACCATTTTACTCCGTACAATGTATGTACACCCCCCTCCCGCCTCTCTCCCCTTTAGCCCTATCCAAACCACAACCCGAACAAAGCGCTCAAAAGAAAACCTCCAGAATACCAAACCCAGATCATCAAAACCCACGCCTCACACGCCCTGCAGAGCACAAAAAACCGGCCCAGTCCACCACACCAAGCAGCCAGCCCTTTCCGGCCCACCATCTGTATCCAAACCAAAAACAAAGTCCTCTCTCTTCCGGCCCTCGTCCGTCTAAGCAGAGTTCTCGATGCTTTCCAGCACCGCGGTTCTGCCCAGCTTCATGCCCACATTAGGCTTATAGATGGTGGTTTTGGTAGGACTCCTGTTCGCCTTGTCTCTTTTCATCGCGGTCAGCTCCCGTCGGAGCGCTTCGTTCTCACGCTCCAGAGCCTCGACTCCACTACGGCCACCCGTCGTGCCGGTGGCGTCTTCGTCCTCATAGACCTTCAGTTCCTCCTCCAAGCCGCGACGGAGGATGTCAAGTTTCTCGTCCATGAATTCGTCCCGCCATTCGGCCTCCTGCACCCTCGCCTCCATCGCGGCGCGGCGGGCATCTTCAAGGCGCGCCTCCATTTCGTCCGCCATCTCCTCTCGTACGCTCTGCTCGATCATGAGACACCGCTCCTCAGCGTCGTGCCATCGGCTCTCGGCCTCCTCCAGTTGAGCCACGAGTCGACGGATAAGCGCATCTTTGCTGATGGTGCTGTTACTGCCAGTTCCCTCGGCGTCCGAAAGGAGCTCGGTGCTGCCAGAGACGGTGCGGATGCTGCGCGGTGCCGGTGGGAGGGACACAATCGCTTCTTTGGCGAGCGCCGAGTACTTCAGTACTTGCAGAGTCGGGTTGTAGTCGCCCATTGGGTCGGCAGTAACAAGAATCACTGCCTTTTGCTTCGATATCCCGGTGAAGGTGTTGGAGAAGAGAACTTCTGTGAGTTTACTGCTCCTGTAAGGCGGTTGGGTTGCGCTCCCCGGCTGCTGGGACGCGAGGCATTGGCCAAGCATCATCAGGGACTTGTTGATGCTCCCCGCCTCGACGAGCTGGTTGCCCGCGGTTTGTGCGTTCCTGGCACGCTCTGACCCCGCCAGATCGACGATGTGAAGCGAGCTACTATCCTTCTCCACCCCGCGGGAACTGAAACGCTTAATCTCGATCTGAAGGAACGCATGAGATCTAGACGAAGACATATTCGAGTTCGTAGCGGAGACCTTCCTGCAGGTCTGGGCATGCTCGACGACCTGAAGGGCCTCGTCGTAGGTACTAACACACACCTTCCGCAGTCCAGCGACGACCTTCTTCTGCTCGCGGGACGCCTCCCAGGGGGATTGTGTACTCGGCTTCTTGAACAGTAGGGCCTTCCGCCGCGCGGAGGGGTTGACAAGTGGCGTCTCATCCAGCAGATCAAAAATCCGTTCGTTGTAGAGCTCATACATCGAGATAAGCACGGCATAGCCGCTCTTTGGATCCGCGTCCGCAAGAACATCCTCCTCCCCTTCCAGCGCCGGCTCCACCGGGGTCGCCGCCGCGATACTAACGCGCTTCGACGTGCCGGCTGCATGCATTACTTCCATCGCCGCCGCGACTCGAGCAAGGAACGTGGGGGCATCGATTACTACTGCGTCGGAGTAGTCGAACGAGGGCATGTCCATCCGGTCGTAATTCACCATCTTCCCACGCAGCGTAGAGAAGACCACGTCGAGTGAGAGCTGGATCATGCCCCGCTGCTCGCTGTTTCCGAGGATCGTATGGGTCTTTCCACTCCCCGTCACTCCGAGCGTCGCCATCATGCCGTCTTTGCCGTGAATGGCATCATGGACCAGCGGAAGGACTGTATTCCTGAACACATCCAGCTGTGGCGCCGTCTCCGAGAACACCCTTGTGAATGAGTATTTCTCGGCGGTGCGGGTGCGTGCGCGATCCGGCGGAGTGAGGAGGATCGAGGTTCCCTCCGAACCTGCGGCGATGAAGGGCGAGGAGGCAACCGAGTGGCTCGAGGTGGGTCGGAGTCGTAGGTACACTTGGAAGTATTGTGTGGGAGTGTGGTGCCGATCGAACGGCGTATTGGGGCGTTCACGGTCAATGCCAGGGGTTTTGGAGCGGTTTTGGGCGGGGGTTTTCGGGCGGTCCATTGTGTTGTTGATCTTTTTCTTGTGGGTATATGGTATGCGTGAGAAAAAAAAAAAGCAAGACTCGTTATTTGTGGATGCGCGTGGTGAAGAAAAGAAGACAGAAGTCGGCCGGATAAGCTCCTATGGTAGGCTGAAGTACTACTAAACACGTAAACAGAGCCCGTTGTCAAGGACAACAGGGGCCATTCGACAATATATACATATGGGGAAATGCACACCAGACCCCTGCCGTGATTCGTCACTTCAGACAGCAGAAATATATACATACATACTCTAACGCAGGTTTTCGGGACTTTCCTATTTCTCCATGCTCCACTTCTGCAAATGAACGGAGACCTGCGAGCGGGCATGTTTGTGTTTTGAGGCCCTCCTTTGTTTGCAGGCTTGAGGGCCCTATCGTATCATATCCAGCATGTGCTCGCCCTGCCCAGTTTCTCCTGGCCAAGAGGAGTCACGTAGGGAAGCAGAGCCTGCCAAGACGGCTGACTAAGGCCACGGAGCGCGCTACACGTAGTTGGGAGTCCCCTCGAGAGCGAGGATATATAAAATTGACATCTTCACCATCTCTCATCTCTTGGCGACTTCTTGGGTGCTGGAGAGCGCCCGGGGAAGTGCACGCCCTGTGTAACCCCAACCCTCCTCATACCCTCCGCCTTCTCTGCCCCCAAATTCCTCCCCTCCAAACATCGCCTCCACTTCCTGTTCCCCAATTCCACCCAGCCCAGCAAGAACAATCTTCCCTCCAAAAAGAAAAACAAGCAAAAATGTCCAAACGCACGCGCGCAACCCGCGACAGCGAGGATGAGCTTGCGGCCTTGCCCAGCGACGAGAGCGAGAGCGAGGACGAGTTTGTGCCCTTTCTTCACCCTCTTCCTGTCCGACTTCCCTCTTGCTTACCCCCGTGCGCACAGATACCAAGAAACTGCCTCGGAAGCCTCCGTCTCCGAGGAAGAAGAGGAGAAGACCGCTGCTGCCACTAGACCGAAGCGACGGCGCGTCGAGAAGTCGGCAGTTGATGAGAGTGAGGAGGAAGAAGGGGACGACGAGAGTGAGGAAGAGGGGGATGATGGTTAGTTCCCGTGACCCTAAAACTTGGGAGAAATACGGAGGTGCTGATGATAGGCTTGATACACAGGTCCAGAACTTCCTGAGGAGTCCGCGAAGGTCTCGAAGGAAAAGGATGCCAAGGCCTCCAGAGCTAATGTCAGCGATGAGGATGAGGATGAGGACGAGGAGGAAGATGACGAGAAAGCCGCCTCCACAACTACTACCGTCAAGAAATAAGGTATGCACCAACCGCTCCTTCGCCGCTACATGGCCAATTCGTTGACAATCCATAGATTTACATTGTCGGAAGTGAATCGATATGACATCCTAGAAATGGAGATATACCCGTAGTGCTATTGTGGATTTATCTATGGCCATGTACTCGATGGACGTTGAAGTTATAACCAATCACTAGCCCAGTAGCTTCTAGCGTGAATTTCTATGTACCGTACCATTCAAGCGAAATGACCATTTCATCAAGCTCCATGCGCACAGGAGAAAAACAGATACAGCACAACCTTCCTACTTATCCTACTTACAGTAAAAAAGCATCAACACAAAGCACATTCACTAGTCCCGCAAAGCACACTATCTACATACTACGCTATGCAATCGCTTGCTTGCTGTCTTCTTCAAGTCAAAACACAAGAACAAACATTATTTTGCATTCCCCCTGTCCACACCCCCACTGCCTACAATTTATTTGTGTGTTCATAGCTAGCCGTCGCTTCCGCTGCTACGGAAAGCCATACATAACTGCGCGTAGTGATGGGTCAAGTCCAGCACACTCTGCGGGAAGCTGGTGGATTGAACGATGCTGCGGACCTTGACGGCACCTTCTTCGGCAATCAACTTCCGTATCGATAGCAACAGCGAGGGAGAAAACTGTGTCGTCCCGTCAGCAATTCGATTTATATCTAGGCCTGGGAATGCAGAGCAATAACTCACCTCTGAGTAACGGCGGTATTGCCAAGCCGTCAGCTTGATAATTCCATCCAGTGCACCACGACTGTCCCGTCGTTTCTCCTGGTCTTTGAGGATTCCTTTCAATGACTTGGGCGAGAATCGGATCTTAAGGGTGGCGTTGAACGCTTCGAGTGATTCTTCGTGGTGGTTGAGTCGTTGTGCGAGCTCTCCAAGTATTTCCCATTCAGTTGCATTCTTCTTATAGGGCAACGATTGTGACTTGCTTAGCGCGTAATCCGAACGCCAGATGGTATACACACGAAGATCCTAGAAGAATCGAGTCAGCCGATATTTCCTTCCGCTGACGACATGGGGTACTTACTTCGTAGAGCACCATGAAGAGGTTATCGAGCCACCTTTCACAGAGACGCTTGTTCTGGAAGTGTGTGTACTTCTCAGCGATGGATCGTTCGTCGTCGGGTGCACCGTCGTCGCTTGTCCTAGGTTCAACGGGAACCGCACTTTCAGGCTTTTCGATAGCAGCAGCGCTGATATCGGACTCATCCTCAGAGCTGTCTTCACCATTTGTCTCCGGCTTCTCGTCGGTACCATTCGGTGAGGCCCGGTCCTCACTCTGCCGCGGCGTCCCGCGTAATGTAGCTACGCTTGAATTTTTCTTCTCCTCCCTGTACTCTTCCTCCATCACAAATACGGAACTACGGCATTTGAGGAGGGTGTCCCAGCCAATCTGGTTGGTAATCTCGGTGAGGATCTTATACGCCTTGGCAAAGGTTCCCTTAAGGTTGGCAGCTGGGAGCTTCAGAAGCATTGGATCGACAAGATCCTGCTTGGGGTCGAAGTGGTCCTCATTCATTTCCTCCAGCATCGCCTCTTGGAGGATTGGTAGATGCATCTTGCTCGGAGTTGGCATCTTGGGAATGTCGCGGTCCTGGTAGGTGAACATCGGGCAAGAGTTCAGAGTCAAAAGCGCCTGCACACAATATTAGACTGGCCGAACAAAAGAGGTACGGATGAGTCGGTGAGTACCAGCTCGTATTGCTCCAACTTTAGATAGACTCGCGCCAGTCGTTCCCACGTCGTGAATTCGCCTGGAGCACTGTTGACGGCACGTTTGGCACATTCGAGGGCAAGGCCGTATCTTCCCTTGCTCATGCAGAACTCTGCCTGGACATCAAGAAGACTGTTGTCCATTGGCAGGATTTTTACGGTGTCGTATAGGAGCTGAACGGCCTTGACCTCCTCGTCGGCATCAATCAATACCCGTGCAAGCAACGATGCCACCTCCGGTTCCTTGGACCTGAGCTTCTCGAACAGATTCACACCCGAAGCAAAACGACCAGTAGTGTGAATGTAGGTCAACAGGCCGGAGGTGAGGTGATTCGACACGACATTGGGAACTTGAACTTCCGGATCGGATCCGAGTTGGTAGCCCTTGAAGAATAGCCGTTCCGCGGCATCCAGGAACTTATGTTCGACCTCCGTGCTCGTGATAGGATTGAACTTGCGACAACCGACGATGACCGTGGCTCCCTCCTCGGCGTAGCTGAATGCTCGGAGAACACTGCAGAGGTAGGTTTCCAGCCAGAGCGCATCAGTAGCCTTGCGTTTCTCTCCGCGCTCGTCGATGGCGTAAGCATCAACGGTTCCGGGTATCGTCACATTGACCCGCATGTCCAATCTCGAGAAGGCATTGTAGCAACTAGACACATATCCAAAGTTAAATAAGATCTCTCACTTTGTGGGGTATGAGGGGGCCGGGTAGTACCAGTATGTGCCCGTGGTGATGCGCCATGCCTGCGGTCTGCCGAACCAAAGCTGGTTCTCCCCAATCAAGTAGGTAAGGGTGTTGATATAGGCCGCGAGCGACGCCGATGACGAAGCATCTACACCGGTGACATGGTGATAGGTACCGATCTGCACGGAGAATGGAAAGGGTGAGTGTCAATCGGGGAATTTCGTGGCGTACACAGCTAGTTCGTCTAACCTCCTTCACAGCTGCTTTGGGCTGGGTCTTAATCAGGTGAACCAGGTCTGGAGGTCCAAGCTCTCGGAGTGCCTGTAGCGATTCCGTGCGCGCTTTTATCGACTCGTGTATCTCATGCTCGACGATCCTGTTGGCGACACCCCCGGCGGTATTGTTAACTTCGTACCGTCAGGCGCGGGTAGGATAGGATGGGACAGCATACTCAGGTACGGCTGGCTGGACGACTACCATCTCGGAGTCGGTATGACTGGAACCCCGATTTATACTGTGTTACGATCGGAAGAGACGCTGGACCTGCGGCCAAGCTCAGGGGTCGATAGGAGTCGATATCTCGAGGTCCAGGGCGGGGTTGTGGGAATGTAAGGTAAGTGTTTGGGAAGTCTGTCGTTTCCCATGCATGCTCCAGACGGAGTCTAGCTAGGCTGAAGAGAGGTTATGTTAATCTTGGCGCCGTGTCTGCGATTTCCCTTTGTGCCACAAGCAAATATTGTTAACTGGACAGGCATAATAAACTTACATGGTTACCTACATAGCCCTGCGTCCGTTGGGAACTTCCTAAGGGCCCTAAGCAGTTTCTCAAATTGTTAACTCGAGGTGTGCCAAACGCTCACCCATCACCCGGAAACCCAAGGTTTCAAGCTGCATCTTCAAAATTCAGCTGGCAACCGAACAGGCCCTTAATGTTTGCTCCGTTTCTCGAAAAACTGAGTTTTGGCTAAAACTGAGCCTATCCAAACCGGCCCTAAGTGAAAAATACAACCCTCACAGCCGGTACCTTCACTTGGTACTTCGGAGTATGTACCTAACAGTTCGATTTTGGGTACCCAACATTAGCTCAAAAGATATTCTCTAATAGGCCTAATAGCCGTGTCTCGGCGAAACGCAACGGTCACAGAATTTCCCTTAATATGTATCGCAGCAAAGATGAGGGCATGTCCGATGTTCGAGCGTCGGATGGGTGAGGCTGATGTGGCTGGTGTTTGCTAGTACATACCTTACTGCCGCGTTACGACCATCCCCGCACTAGTCCCAAACTTGGTATGTAGCCCGCCAATTGCTACTAGCAGAAAGTAATATATTGCTGCCACCACCGAGCTTCGCGTTTTTTCCCACAGAAAGACGCGTACGACAGGCCCCCATACATACCATCAACATTCCTCATACCGCATAGCAATCAACTCATACTAGACTACGCGTAGCTCCGCGCTTGATCACATTGGAGCCGGTGCATCGCTGCTCGAGGATAGCCGCAAGGGAATTAGGAACTAAGCCGGCCGAGATATTTCATGGTACCAGGCACCTGCTTCGCCTCCTGCTAATCTGTCGTTACTAACGTCCCATACTCTACGCATAGGCTACCTTCAAATCCATCAACGTATTCCCTGACTCGGACAGCGAGGATGATAACGATAATACCCAGGAAATCCAAATCGAGGAGGCATTGAAGGTCTACCAACAAGCATTGCGCCATCACATCGATGGCCAGTGGGATGAAGCACAGAAAGCCTACGACGAGCTTCTTCAATCGGAAATATTCCAGATTGATGTTGAAGAACAGGTACCTACCTATTGTAAAGAGTCAGACAGGTGGGAATGTCGGGCATGCAGTGGACTAACAAATATATCGGTCTCCAGGTTGACGGCCGCACCAGCAATGTTTCGTCGTCGCTACCGCTTGTCCAATACCTCTCCTTCAGGAACCAGGGTGTCTTCAAGCTCGACCGCCTGAAAGCGACAATCGCCACCCAGAGCGAAGACGAAGTTCGATTGCAAGTCACGCAGGCGCTGCAGTTATTTGCTACAGCGCTGGATCGAGACACGGGTGACTCTGTGCTGTGGCGACAGTCAGCACAGCTGGCGCTGGTTCTTTCATCGGCGCGCTTGGCTCGATTTGCACTGGAATCAGTTCTCGATCCGGTTGGCGCTGACGCCTCGAAGGGCGCACTATCGCTCGTCCGTGGTGGCAATCAGAATCCCGAAGAATATCTTGCCGTGCTGCAGCTAGACAAGATCTTGGCTGTTCTCGGTGATACATTAAGCGTGTCCAACGGGCGCTTCGAGAATCTCAAGGGCAAGAGGTTGAAGAAATGTTTTGTCGAGCGCCTAAATCCACTGCCATGGTTGCAAGCGCCTCTGCCCGGCGGTGTGAAGACACTGGCGACCATGACCGATGAGTTCTCGAAGAGACGCAGGGCGATTAACGTGCCATTCAGGACATGGGCCGCCGTGGGGAGGTCCATCCTCGATTCGCTGCTGGAAGAGCCAGTGGAAGATGGCGTTATTGCGCATTCGAACATCCTTCAAATCGTCTTGCCGTATTATGAAAGCGAAGAGGAGTCTCGAGATACCACTCCGGATGAGCCGAGCCCCCTGGACTCTATCACAAAGTCGGATAATGCTGTCACCGATGACGTTGACGACGTCGCCATGACTGATGCGGCCTCAAACCTGGCTGCTGCCGTAGCGAACGATCGCCGACGCAGCGCATCAGCGAACAGAAAGCGCAAATCCACCTCTATGGGCGGTGATGGTGCAGACTCTGGAAGGTCACGACTCAGTAAGCGGCAGCGGGACAAAAAGGCGGCAGATGCAGCAGCAGCAGAGGCCGCGATGACCCCTGAGAGCAGGGCGAAAGTCCGGCAAGATGCCCAAGACGAAAAGCTATTCAACACAGCCGATGATTGCTTCTCTGTCTTCGGCCTGTCTTTGGGAAACCCTAGCGCGCTGAAGTATAACCCTCCTGATGACGCCGCCGAGACCAATGACGGCCCCAAAACCGATGAACTGTGCTTGGAAGATTTCAAGGCTATCCTGAGGACCTGGGACGACGATAAGGGTAACGTGATACTCTATGGTGACGGGATTCAATCTTCCGCTGAAGCCGCCCAGGGCATGAGTTTTCTGGACATTGAAGCCAACACCCCCAGTCGTCCGCTGCTTGCAGGTGACGAAGGGTTGCGGAAGTGGGTCAAGAACATCAACGCGAGGGGCTTGGGTGCAGAACAGGCCGCATTCGAATGGCTGAAGGCTCTCTGCCGAAAAGATCTAGATCCTCGGAATAAGAAATCGAAGAGTTTGACTGTCTCCAGTGGACAGAGTAGTTGGGTCAAATACAATTGGCCCGACTTCCTGAAAGCTACCGTCCTTAGTGCCGTCGACAACTGCGAAGTGTCCTGTTACCAGTACCTCAAGAGCGTCGAGATCAGACTGAGCGAACGCTCGAAAGAAGGCAAACCGAACCAATTCACACCGGATGATTACGCGGATGTCGAATTTGCAGAGACTATTCTGGAGCTATATATCGATCATCTTGCGGCAGCCGAAAGGGACAAGAGTGGTAGCGACGTCAGCAAAGATGTCGAGCTCGAGATCAAACGAGAACGAGTGGTCAGGTGGAGGTATCTTGTCGGAGATCTTATGCACCACCGTCCCCGAAACGCAGAAGGACAACTAGATGAAGATCAGTTGACACTTCGCTATCTCTGGGCGATAGCTGTGATGTCCGGCTTTACGGGGTATTCGTCACGAGAGTTCCGGCTAGAATGTTTCGAAGATCTCAGGGACATACTCGCTGAGCGAGGAGGAGCAGCACTGCCGATCGACCTCCCGAACAGCAGTGTGATGCCCGAAATATCGTTTGTAAGAGTGGAACGTGAGCTTAGCAAGCTCAAAACGGTGGATTTCTTCAGCACGATTTTTGCGGCAACATCGGATACGAACGAGAAAGCTCCAGAAGAAGTTATTGAGATACTAGAAGCGGTTCTAGATCCCGGCGCAACATTACCTTATGATGAGGAAGAGGAACGAGTTCTGCATGAGATTGGAAGGTTCCTTGAAGGCTCAAGTGCGATGTTCAAGCTTCATCTGTGGGAAAGGCTGAAAGCTGCTTACGAGAAGGTCAACCATCCCCCCAAGGTGCTATTGTGCACATACAAGTGTGTCCAAGTCATCTTGGGGGAATTGAAAAGTCGCAGCTATCTTGATTCCTCGGAAGACCACAGACAATTCGTGCTCCTCCGATCGATGCGACTCATCAAGGGACTAATGGGCAATGCATTAGCCCTGGCAACGAACAAGGCGAACATGGTCGAACTTACAAACGCGGAATTAAGGGATGCACTTGAATCTATCGTGGCGATGCTCCGGATATTGCATTGTTATACCTTTTGGGAGAACGCCGTGATGAAATCTGAGGCCAAGGTCAGCGATTTGCACTCTTACAGACTCGTAATCATGAAGTTTAAAGAGCTGCTTCTTCAAGGATGGATCATGTCTTACCTTCTATACTCGACGATGTTGGAACGGGGAATGGGTTTAGACAAGGAAGGGGGTTGGGCGGAAGCAGAGAAGGAAGAGAAACTCGCCAGTCTCCTTCGAGATATCCATGAAGAGCTAGGGGCTCGTCATTATTGCAAGTTGGCGAATCGTAAGTCATCTAAACAATGATGCTTGGTGAAGGACCCTAACCTAGTGCCAGATCTCTTCCTCAAGTTGATGTTTGATGAGCTGCTCAGATTCAACAATCGGGAATACGACAGTGACATGCTGCAGGTGATCCATTGCAGGTTCCACTTGACTCTGTGCTCCGATCAATGGTACTTTTTCGAGCACAAAACTATTGCCGAAACTCTCGACAGGGACACAGCGTTGAAACTCTTGGACTTCGTCATGTTTCACGCCTCGAAGAAGAAGATTGCGCAACTCCAGAAGTCAGACCTGAAAATGGGCCTAGATAAGCTAGTTGAAGTCTTCGGTATTCCACGAGCGGGAGAACGGCCTGCACGAATCTCACACAACCTTGCCGTCGTGGACAACTACCTCAGGTCTTCGTTAAACCCTCTTCAGATGTTTAGTTGCTTGAAGGGTGATCTAAGTATCTCCACTGTCGAAATCTTCGGCGAACGGAAGGCGGTAGCTGCGAAGGGTCTGTTCTTCCTCCAGGGGAAAATCGCGCTCTATCAGTTGAAAAACAACAAGAAGATCGGCTCCCTAAAGACGGACGAACTAGAGGCAGCAGTCAAATACCTTCGGCACGACTTGGCTTGTAATCCGGACTCGTGGGAGACGTGGTACCGATTGGGTCAGACGTTCGAGGTACAAATGGAGGATGCACAGACATGGAATTCTGAATACATGAACGTAAAGCGGGGAGAGCTTGTGGCGCTGGAACGAGTATGTTGAACGCTAGTCCCCCAAACTTCCTTTGACTAATAGATTGCAGAGGACAATTCTGTGCTACATGATGGCTGTGTCTCATTCCGTCCGGGGTGCCGATGATGAAACGGAAACCAACAAGATCGTAGCCGAATTGTATACGGATTTCGGCTACCGCATCTATTCCGCTGGCCAACCGCCAATGATGATGCAAAGCTTCTGGACCGATGGATTTCAACGGCAGTTTTCTGGCCAGAATGGACAAGGTTTATACACCGGTAAACCTCACACTGAGCTCAATCATCATACCGCATTGCGTTATGCTCTGACGCTGTTTGCAAGGGCAACGGACGAATGCAAAGACAATTGGAAGAACCACTACATGATGGGTAAATGCATGGCCAAACTTCTGAAGTGGCGCGAATTTGATGCCGAAGACATCCTGCAGCATTACGTCAATGCCATCAAACTATGCCCTGAGAAAAGCGACGTTATCTTCGAGCCACACCACAAGCTCGTCTCGACGGCCATCAAATTCGTACTCGCGGAGAGATTACAGCCAAAACGTGCATGTGAGATCCTCGAGGCAAGTCGATTCTCGAAGGGGGTGGACCACGCCGAGAACCATTTTGCCTTCGTACTTTACGGCTTGGAGGTCCTTAAGAAGATGAAAGCGGCCGATAAGCAGAAGTGGCATCATCGGATGACATACCGCATTGCTAGACTGCGATATACAGAACTTAAGGATCCTGTGGGCGCGCGGACCGAGATCTCGTCGCTGTTCTCCAACAAGTCGGCGCAGCTGGCCATCTGGAGACCAGAGCATGAGCGACCCGGCCGCCACTTCGTGTTCGCTTCGCAGTACACTAAGTTTCACGTCGAACTTCTGGAAACCCTTGGGGACCGTGCGACCCTGGAGATCGTTGCGAAACGAGTGAGGAAATTGCCGCATGGTCTCTTTGAACATCAGGATATGTGGTCCTTCGTTTTCGACAAATATATTACTGTCCTGCGCCGTTCGATCCCACTTCGCATCGAGGAGGAAGTGTTCAAAGATGTCTCGTTTGACGATTTCACCAATTGTTCGCAAAAGCTAGACAATTACTGCAATAATCTCAAGGAGACGCAATGTTCCGTCCTCGACACCGTCCGTGAGGTCTTCGAGCTCCGCCGACTCAACGGCGGCCTAGCCAAACATTCCTCCATTGACGACCTTCTCGCCGATTCCTATGCGATGCTGTGGCAAGAACTGGTACCCACCATCATGGAAGCCGAGAAGTCTCAACACAATCCTATGAGTCTCAAGAACATGATGTTTGACGCCGCTCTGCCACCGCCCCCAACACAGCAAATACCGCCGCAAACTCTCGGTCCCGCTACAACATCGGACCCAGCCGGAACATCAACGGGAGGAATAAAGTTGGACCTAGACCTTCCCCTGCGCGCAAAGATGACCCGCGTATCCCGCCGGGAACTCATAAGCAAAGCTACCAACCTCTGCAAAGAAATCGCGCAAGCCTCTAGTTTCGCTAACGCGGCCGCAAAGAGTGGAAGTACCGGGCCTAGTGTTAGTCCCCCTACCATCTCTCCCTCCCTTCCGGTATAGGCCACTAAAAAAGAATTCAGAGTCCGAAAAGCAGACTTGCGGGAGTGACGACAAGCGATGACGGTATGCAACGGGATGAGGACGGTGACTTGTCGACAATGTATCCACATCCACAAGAAATGTCCACGGGAGAGTAGCGTGATTTGGGGTTGCTTCGGGTACATAATGACTTTTACTTGTTATCATGTGTTTTTACTAGGCGTCGATAGGTGTCTGCCATTGAGATCTGACATTCTCCTGAAACCTTTATTCCATATAATCCATGCAGGTTGCACCAACAGCTTATTGTAATAGATGTATGCTCGGGGGTACTTGAAAAAGCCATGTTTTTTGTTTTGTTTATTCGTTGATCGCATGCGACCTATATAGATCATGGCGATATACAAACTATCCGCTTCCCGTCCGCTGTCCGTCCGAAGACGGCGCACCGCAAGCTCCCTTCCGCCCTCCACCCAAGCCTGACCCAAGAAAGTAACAGCAGCAAGGAAATTACAGAGGAAAGACAAAGAAAAAGCCGCCCCCAACTCCTACACCTCTTCCGCAGAAGCTATGAAGTGGGGCGTAGGGAGGAACAGCAGTTGATCCTCACCTTCAGCACCTAGCTCCTCGGCCTCCGCCCTCCTTTCCTCTTCCCGTTCTCCGCTCCCGGAGTTCCCGTCCCAACACCTCACTCTGTATGTCTTCCTCAGCCAGGGGTGGTACCAGCCTCCCCACATCGGTGGTGGAGAGGAAGTCCAAGATTGGCTGGCTGCAGGTTCATCGGCGAAGAAGCCCCGGATCTTGAACCGCTCCTTACCTCTCCCTGTCTCCCTCCGCACCTCCGCCCACAGAATTTTCTGCTAGCCTTTCCAGTGCGGGCAGCTTGAAGTGATGCTCCCGCGTCTGAGTCCTGCAAAGGCACCAGCGCCTAGCAGTGGGCTGCTTCTTCGTCCATGAGAGGTATTGGCCAGTGAGGCAGTGGCCAGTCTCCAACTGGTAGAACCTTGCAGCGTGCCGCTTGTTGGCGTTTGCGGGACCCGAGTCCGGTTTCTGACGTGGTTCTCGAAGACGGTTGTGCCAGTATTTCTTCGTGGTAATCCTGGACACTGCCCACATCTTTGCCTCTTGCCACTTGACCTCTGTTACCGAGCGCTTCAGGTGTGCCAGTGATCTGGAGGGTTGCCGTCTTTGCCCTGGTCGGTCACCGTATCGTCCAGGCAGAAGGTGTTCCACACCGTGAGTGTCTGGCTCGTGACTCGTCTGCTGCAAGCTTTGCCCATTCGTCTGCCTTCTCATTTCCCGGCACCCCACTGTGAGCAGGACACCAGCGGAGTTCGATCTTGACCCCGGGCTTCCTCCTGCGGATAGTTGCGATGTGCTTCCTTGCCTCGAGGGCGTACCTCTGACCGCGACCAGGCTCATCTGACGCCATCCTTCGAATCGCCGTTTGGGCGTCCGAGAAGGTGGTGATGCGCACGTGGGCAAGAGGCTGAAAGAACCATGTGCTCTGGCTGCGGAGCGAAAACTGATCGACATCTTTACACGAGTGATAGCAGATGAAGCAATCTATGTAGTTACATAAATTCTAACTCGAATTGCATATTTTCGATCGACTAGATAGGACGGAAGACGACATCCAAAATGGGAAATCTCGTACATAGTTAAGGTGAGGGGTGAACTGTAACCGGTCAATTGGTTTCGCCTCCTTCCATCAAGCCAGATTTCCTTCAGGTTGTCATCATTCTTTTTCATCTCCCACCTTCAAAGTACTAAGTACGAAAGGGCTCTGTTCTTTTTTTCTCGGAAGAGAGGGGGCCGTTCTAGTGTTTTTTCTTGCTGATGCTTCTGTTTTCCTTCTCGTTCCAGCTAACTTCCCAAGAAAGTGTGCATGAGTGAAATGTAAAAAAATAAAAACCAATGGGCTGGGAGAGTAATAAGTATTTTGAACCTGCAAAAAGGAGTAGAACTCGGAAGATGAAATGGACATCAGAAGAGTAGTAATAATCACTCGAGAATCAACAAACCTCCCGAGGGAGCCTTGTTTGCCGGTTCGTAGGATTTTCCAAGATCTATTATGCGCGGTACAGAAGATCAAAGACAAAGAGCAAATGAATGAATGGTGAGATTATTATTATTATGTTTCATTACTCGCACGCGACTAGTTTTGATCATAGCGAATCTGGAAGCGTTATCTCCAGAGGGGGCCCAAGGGCTGAAGTAAGCCCAAGAGAACAGCTGCAATTTCTAGGGCTTAAAGAGCCCCAACACGTGGAGAAGTCTTTCCTGGTCCTGTAGGTTGTCGAGGAGAAATACGAACTCCTGAAATAGTTAAAGACTGTCCAGGTCTGGATAAATCTTTCACGACATTCCAAGTCAGTGACGGTTTATAGACATATTGTAAGTCTAGAATGTGGGTACCCCCTCACCGCTAGGCTATCTCGAGTTCATGGCTATCACCGGCATTGCATACCGGACCCTTTGCACCAACGGACCGTTCAATCGAGCTTGAAGAATTAGTGATCAGGATGTGTCCGGGGCGATTAATTTTGCTTGCCAGATCTTTTTTTTTTCTTTCGATTAATCACTGATTGCATGTAACCTAAGTAATATCGAGATCGCGGCAATATACACACTGGCCTACTGTCCAACCCCAACCCCGATCAATCAGCAGGCGGCTCGTTATGGCTCCCTGTTTGCTCGCCAGATCTCTCTTTTTTTTTACTTTTTTTTTACTCGCATGCGACCCAGCCAGATCATAGCGAGTAAAAACTGTCCGTTTCCTTGCCGCCGTCCGTCCCGACCTTGATCGCCCGTTGCAAGCTCCCCTTTGCCCTCCGCCTAGACGTGTAATGACAAAGGAGACTTGCTCACCAGATCAACCTCGTGGTCACTCGACTCCTACCCCCAGGTTGCGTGAGATCCGATGAACCGTTTACTCTCGCGCGGTCTGTCCATCTAGGAGCCCTAGATAGTCTGGCTTATTCACGCCTACGAAAAATCCACCCTCAGCCCAGACCTTGGAAAGAAAGAGAGGAGATGTAAGGAATAGGAAGGGTATCGATACAATTCACGACTCTCACATGACACGTGTATGTACTCTACATCAAAACTAGGCCGGCTACCAAACCGGAGCACTCTTGCATCCAATAATTAAAGAAAAAAAGAAAAAAAAAGGGTAAATGAATAAAAAAAAGAAAGAAAAAAGGAAAGGAACTCCTAACTCCCATCCCACCGTTATTTCTGGGGTGGAAACCTCAGTCGAAACTTCTTATCTGCCGATACCCCCCAATGTGATCAGTCCCCGCCACCATCGCCTTCTCCTCCTCCTCCTCCTCCTCCGTCAGCGATTCAGCGGAACTCACCTTGGTTCTTGACCGAGTACAGGAAATTAACGATAACTTCATTCTCGATGATCGGTTGTGCGTTGAAGTCCTTCCTCACGGCCGTAGCGAGGACCTCCCTGGCAATCCGTCCCCTCCCGCCGCCGACCCGCGCGGCGGGGCTCCGCCTCCCCACGCCCGCGTTAAGCACAAGGTTCCGGTACGGCTCCGAGGCGGAGGGGACGGGTAAGTGGTACGCTGTGCGGTAGCTGTGCAGGACCGAGAGCGGCAACGTGTCCCAGCCCATCCCCTCAATCCCCTCGTGCGCGTGGAGGCCGTTAGCGTTGACGGAGCCCGTCGAGGTCTTCGCTTCGAGTGCGGGGGGCGCGTGTGTGGCGGGACGCCGCTTTTCGTTTGTAGACAGGGCAGTGAGCACGGCGGTGTTGGTGGTTGTGGTGGTGGCGGTGGTGGTGATGGTGGTGGTGGTGGTGGTGGTTGTGGTGGTGGTGGTCGGCGGGGGGATCGGCATGGTGGTGGTCGTGGTGTGTGCGGTGGTGGGGAGAGGGAACGCGACGCGTTTAAAGATAGATATCTACTTGATATCTGATATCTAGTGACAATGGATGGGAGGACCCTGGTGATGGCGGGATGAGGCTATGTACCTATAGTTACTCTATCTAGGGCGCATACATACCTGTGTATCTAGTTAATAAACGCAATGACCAACTTTTATTTACAGCAACCCGTCACGGATCATACAGGTAATGGAACGTCTAAGTTTAAAAAAAAAAAAGAAGCCGAAAAAGGATAGTCATCAGTATCAGAAGAAGTAGGTCAAGAGCAGGAAAGCAGGTACAAAACCCCAAGCAGCAGACAGAACGCCCATCTATCCCATCCCATCTCCTACCCGAATGAAAGCGCAACAGGAAAATTTTCGATCCCTCGTGTATACGTGTCACATCTTGCCTTACGCGCTTTCCCCAATCTTCCCCAGCAAACTCCTCCTAACCTTCGTATTTGTCACGCCTCCGAAGCCAAACGCAGGGACAATCCTGCACATCCTCGCCATCGTGCTCTGGATATAGTTCGTCTTGACCATCTTCAGTCGTTCACTCCAGGAGACATTCTTGCTTCGGTTGTAGAGGTCGAGTCCAAATAGGTGCAGCGGGGTGGACAGCACCTGGCAACTTACAGGCGACACGAACTGTGCAAGGGATTCCGACGACATGAAGGGCAAGGCGTTCGGCATCAGATGCGAGATGCGGGGGGGCACATTGAAGCTGAACATTATTGTCACGGCGTCGCGGACGGAGAAAAGGACAAAAGAGGGGAAGGGGACGGGACGGGGCGCGCCGGTACCGAAGAGACGGGCGAAGTTGCGGTCTTTGATTAGGCCCAGGGACATGTTTGCTCTGTGACGGATCAGCACTGCCGCAATCCGGAGGGAGAGAGTGAGCCATACGTAGATGTCGCGACAAATTTCTCTGTGCCCGTTGTTATCGTCTTGATATCGCCGCCCGTTCGCACCGCAGAGACGGTGTCAATTGTGTTCGCAGTCATGTACGTTCCAAAGTACGTCATCTGCCCTCCCACTTCTCATCAGCTCTAACCTCACTCATTGCATTCCTTCCTTCACTTGGGGGACTCACGTATATGAGGGCAAACGGTTTTGAGAAGATGAACCTATGAGGCCTGGTGACGATAGTCTTGAACTGCAGCTTCGCACTCTCAAACACTGAGCTGGTCTTCCCCGATGCGTTCTCCATTATACTGCGGTCGATGAGGCAGATGACTACTCCTGCTATCAGTCTCCACATTTCCATCCGCAATTGACAGCCAGGGAACCCACGGGGAGCGATAAGCATCGTCGCAGCGCCAGCACTGGCTACGTCGGCAGCAACGCGTTGTAGCAGTTTCTCGCTACCGACGACACGAGCTGGCGGTGTAGTCTTTGGAGGTAATTGTGTGCGACTGGCGGCGTCTATGAAGGGTAGAGACTTCGACATGTTGCGCGGCTGCAGTGGTGGTGTTGTCTGTTGCATGGGGGAAGGTGAAGTCAGAACCTGGAACCGGAGCTAAAGAAACAACGAACGCACGGACCAGCAGCTAGTTTTCTCAGTGACAACATCAGAAAGAAGAGATGGTATCCGATCCTTTTATGAGCCGCGGTCGTGGAACGGATAGATGGTAACCGGGCGAAAAGGCACGCGCTCTCGGAGTATCAATGCGGGAAGTATCAGTTCGACCCACATCAGGGGTCTTCACCTGAACCCGACCGTATCTTAGAGCACCGTCGTGGTAGATAGTTGAGATACGTGCATCTCGGTCGAGTGTGAACCTATCACCACCCCGGTTCGTATGCATCGGACTTACCCCACAGTCACCAGCATCCGCATCTCATCTCACGATTCACAACACGCGCCTATTTGCAATTGCATTGCATTCATGCCCCGTAAAAACAAAGAGATGACCAGCCAGACACCGTTCAATCAACCGTAAAAGACAAGAACATGTATCAACGCCCCCACCCCCATTGTCTAGACAATCGCCGTTCGGCAATCAACGTGGCGAATGCCTGGTAATCTGGAGAATTAATTTCAAATGCACGACTGGAGTAGGGATTCTGCGTACTGCCAAGTACCTATACGCTCAACCCCGCGAGAGGTCCAACACCAGACTGAAGCCCGATGTACGTTCCCGTGGTTCTAGGATCGAGATGCGAATATTCGAGAATGATCTCTTTCTACACGAACATCAGCAAAGCTATCTAAGGGCTGGCAACAAACCTCACCTTCATTCTCTCCCAGGTCATCGGGTCAAAGAAGACATAGATTCCCTTTTCAGCCGTATCGGAGAACTGCTCAACTTGGGCCGTTGGATCTTTGGTCATCCACAGTCTATGCAACATGTGATATCGCCAATTCCTGGCCGCCCTAAAGTTCCACCGGATCAAAACTTGTCCGCGCACTTTGCAGGGTTGAGTGGCAACTTACAGTTCAGCGACTACCACCTCTTGCATGATATCACGAGGCATCGTGTAAAAGATGTAGAATAGCGTCTCGTCCGAGAAGCTACCAATCTTGGAGTGGACAGGTTGGGTATTGACTACGGTGTAGCACTGTGGCAGCTGGAAATCCGGCTCCACGGCGGTACTCTCTAGCTCCGCAAACGGAGAAGAAAACGACGGCCACAGAGCACCGCTGGTGTATCAGCTAAGTATCTCCCAAGGGATGAGAGCTAGAACACTCACTCTGGCGAATTGATATCCAAGCCCAACATCATCAGATCTTGTCCCTTGGCCAACGATGAACCTTCGCCGGTATCGCTCCTCATCGCTGCGAACAGCCCGCTCAAGCTGAATCGCTCGTTTTCTGGAACTCGGGATGCTTGTGAAGGATACGGACTTGTCGACGAGGAGGGAGTGTCGCCGTTCATGACCGTGCCGGGCTTTTGTAGTGGCTGTTGGGGCTGCAACGGTGGCTGTTGCGACTGTTGCGGCAGTTGCTGGCTGGGATGGGCGAGTCCAGGCGCTGGAGACGGGCGCGATGGTTGCTGTTGCTGCTGCACACCCATGGGAATACCCGGCGCGCCGGCCAATCCAGGAGCTCCGTTGAGCGTGCCCGGTTTCAATATGGCCTTCACATCCGTCAACCAATAATCCCCCGACCACAATAGAGCATCACAATCCAACCTTCTTTTCTGACTCGCCTGGTGGCATAGCACCTTGCGGCTGTCCCAATATACCGTCCAACTGGGGGAGAAGCCTACTCGTCATTTCCCTTCCCGCAAGCCCACCCATATCGCCTAGCCCGGATTGTGTCCTCGGCAGCGCGGGGAAGTCCTCGACTGGTCCGCCACTTCCGCCACCGGTCCTGTAGTCCTCCATGCCGGGGAACAGGTCCTTCTGACTCGCGCCACTGCCAAACCCGCCATCATGCTGCTGTTGTGGTTGCGGCTGCTGCTGTGTCGGCCGTGGGCTCTGCGTATTTATCCGACTCCACACCTGCGCAGGATTCGACTGTGGCTGGCCACCTAGCGCTGGAAACTCACTTTCCGCCACACACCATTAGCATCCCCATAAGCCCAAGACCAGAGCTTCGACTCACTTCATATCGAGTGGCGTGCTCGGCTGACTCAGTCCGCCTACGCTCTGACTGAACGTGAGTCCCCTTCCACCGCTGGGCGTGGAGACACCTGGTGGAGGAGCGCCGGACCAGCCTCCTACGCCTACAGTCTATCGATCAGCAAACAACAGAATGACCCTTCTCTCGTCTTCCCGTCCGGATGACGAACCAGGCTTGCCATTAGGAACTCCGCGGCCCGCGGGTGCTGCCGGCGATACTTGCTGGAATGGCAATCCCATCGGTCGGTGTCCTGGTCCTGCAAGCGCGGGAAACAGGTTAGCTGTTGATCGTGCGGGCGGTGTGGTAGGAAGGGCAGTGGAGGATTGGCGTGCCTTGACGGTTCATGCTGGCGGCAGGTGTAGTTGTGGTAGTTGTAGTGTTATAGCGGAGGAGAGAGGATAAGTTGTATACGTCCGTTTGTCGCGTGGAAGTCGAGCGAAGGAGGTGCAGGTGCCTGGTGTGAGTCCTTGCTTGCTCTGCTTTGCTTGAAAGGGTTCGCTCTGTTTCAGTCAATTTCCCCTACACCGGGTACACCTGTTTGCAAGCAGAGTAAAGCAGAATAAGGTAGGAAATCGCACGCACATCCAACACAGCTACGCCGGTTGTTGGCGCTTCAATTGCAAATTAGTTTGGTTTGTCAGTGTTGTATGTGCTATGGCGGGGGCGGTGGATAGCTGAGATTAGAACACTTGGAAGGTAGGGTCACGTGTGTTCTGGGCAGCACTATGTACATGTCTCGTTAGACTTCAAGCGCTCTAGCGGTGTTCTAGCTCCCCTTTGGAATTAACAGGGTCGATTATCCGGTCGCTAATATATATGGAAATGATTTGGATGGGAAAACGTCAAGAACACATTGGGCCAAGTATCCAAAAGCGTGTGGATTTCCTAGAATTACCAGAGGGCGTTGGTTTCCTCCCCACGAATCACTCAATGGGTCTCAGTTATAAGTGGAGTAATGTCAACTACGGGAGGCTTGCCCCACGGGCAGGAAAGGAGCGTATGGTCTAAACAGGCCTGAGCAAAGTAAATTTTGATGTCCTCTCTCAAGGCTTCTCCATCAATACAAATCAACTCCCGCCAGAATCAAACAGATGACAGCTCAAAAACGCCCAATCCAAATAGCCATACCCCCTAAAACGAACCAAGCACTGTACACTCCGGAAAAAACAGTCAAAAGTCAAATTACAGAATACAATCATCGTCCTGCCACGAAAGGAACAAGAAGGAAGCGGCACCACTTCCTCATTTCAGCGCGCAGCTGCAATAAACCCCTGCGCCGCCGTCTCATTACTAGTCTGCGCCATCTGCAGTCTGGCACAGAGACTCAACAGTACGACCGTCTCAGTAGCAGCAAAGTAATTGAGAGCGTCCAGCAAGATCTTCAAGTGCCGGCTGAAGTTGTGCTCGTACTTCCCAAGGTTTTCGTTAAGCTTGATCATGTTCTCGGGATCAAAGGGGACATCCTTCGCGCCCTCCTCGAACCGGGCGGATGGCGAGGCAAGTTCCGGGTCGGCAGTGATGAGAGAGCGGGAGAGGGAAGCAGTATACGAGGAAAACATGGCACATGTCGTGGCAAGTTTCGCGTGGATCTAGGAGGGATAGTCAGAATCTAACGTATAGCTAGGACTAGAGGAAGGCATACCTTGAGCAGCTTCGCGTTCGTCAACATGCATTCCTTGAGGCAGGTATCCAAGAAATCAACATGATGCTGCATGAGCTCATCCACCGTCTTGACTTCATCCAGCCGCTTCATCAGCTTCGACCAATTGGGCTCTACCACCTCCATCGTGCAAAAGTACAAGAGCTGCTGCACGAACACCAACATTCGCGCTCGCAACGTCCATGCTCTACGTTTCCAAGTTTCGACCTCGGGGTACTTCGACCTATGTTTCCACGTGTAGACGGCCGTGTGGTCCCTCCAAGCCGAGCATAGCTGGCTCTCCAGATGCCGCAGCGACAGCAGATGTCGAAACAGCAACTGGTATCGTAGCACTGTTTTCCGAGAGATGACAAGTGATAGAGGAAACGGTACTCTATAATCCAACTCCAGCGCATTGTGTCCAGTGATGGGTCTGTCGTCGGCGCTGGTGGAAGGGGCATGCGTGGTGGTGGTATCCAATGACATGGCTCCTTCTTCCACACCTGACACGTTGACAACCCGCATGAGCCATTTCGTCAGGTCCACTTCGTTTATACTGACTTTAACGTCTTCCTTGAACGGATCTGATGCTGCAATGGATCCCGGCTGGCGGAGTGCCAAATCGAATAGGGATTGCAGCTTGGAAACGTTGACCTTCTTTGCCTGCTTCTGAAGCTCCGTATGACCCATCTCAAGAAAATGGTGGAAGAAATCTGCACGGTCAAGGAAGAAGTAGTGCTTAAGCGACCGGAGACGTGCGGGCAGGGCATGAGTGGTCAAGAGCAGATCCAGAAGTGATGCGTTTGCATGAGCATAGGCAGAATTGACATTTTCGAGGAACCTGTACCGATTAGTACCGACGCCGAGCATACGATGACATGTAAAACATACTTGATATCTTCGAACGTTCTGGGAACGTCAGTCATCTCCTTGCTTACATCCACACCACCACACTCCCTCACAACATTCAAGTACTTTCCTGCCAACAGAACCTTGTCTTTGACATTCTCGAGCTGTGGCGGGACGTCGTCCAGCCTCACGGTGTATCTCTTCTCCCAGTATTCGTCCGTGTAGTCTTCCTCCAGTCTTTCTCGCCGGATGCTCTTTGCTTCCTTGATGAGAAATTCCGAGTGCGGGTCGTGTATCATCCCCTTGTGCAGCCACTCATTCAACATGCTCATGTACGGACGTGACGCTTCCCGTAACAATAGGCTCAGAAGTGTTTTTGCCGCCGGGTCTCCAGCCATAGCCTTCAACCTTTCTGTCAGGAGCGCCAACACAGAACCACCCCTACATATTTTCGAACCTGGTAGCGCGGCCCCGTCGTTGCCCTCCCTCAGCGCTTCAATGATATTATCGACATCGTCGAAATCATCCATCGAGTCGTCCTCGTCGTCATCAAGCATGGAGTTCTTTTTCAGTATCTCATTGGCTAGCGAGTACAACTGCGCAAGCATGTGTGATGTCGGCATGGTGTGCAGATGCAACATGTGCAAAGTGAACGAAGGGTTGGTGAGAAATTGGTGTTCGAATTGGCCTATCAGCACAAGGTATTCATTCAACAGTTTCCGTATCGCGGCGCTGAGCGCGTGGTTGACAACTCCAAACTCCTCTCTCGATTGCACCTCCACAAACGCATCTACAGCGCCATAGAACGTGGCCATTTTCAGCATTGTCGTGGTAAGATCTCGCAACGACGGGTCCAGGCCTGGTGCTAGCTTGTATTGCGGTCCCAGGAGACGGTCGGTTTCGTTGGCGGGATTGTAGTCATCTTTGAAACGAATGTATTGTCCCTCAAAGCCCTGCCGTAAACCCCACCAGTCAGTCGATGGCTCTTCCACGCGAGAGCCGCTGCTCACAAACCATAAAGACAAACAATATATCCTCAATTATCGAAGCTTCTTGCATATCCGTCGACATACCCTCCAAGGGGACTGGTGCTCTTGACGGGGGCAGCACAGACGACAGAGGTGGAACCGACATTCGCGAACCCAGCGGCGCCGTCGTGTGAGGTACCAAAGAGGCTTCGGGGTTCCATGGCAGTAGAGCTGCCTCACTGTCAATACACTATCCACGATATGAAGTTGATATGCTTTATGGGAAATTTACGAGGAGGGGTCGGTTGCGAAGCAGCTGTGCCTGGCCTGTTGAAGCTTCCAGACTTTCGAGCTGGCAGCGACAACGGTCTATATTTTTCCTCCTTAATGGGCGTCCTTCTCGTTGAGGTGTACGCAGTGCTAATATGAGTACGCTCACTCCGGCGTACTTCCGTCGTCGTCAGAGCGGCGGTAGTCCTCGCTGCGCCCCTCGTAGTCGGTTTTCGCAGGGGAGGAGAGTTTGTACCTCTCACGGAATAGGATCTGTTTCGCGAGCTCGACGTAGCGACCGATTCTCTGTTCGAACCTCTCCTGAGTGTCTCCGGCGCGGCACGCGACGACGAGGAAGAGGCCATTCTGTTGTAGTTGATGTTTCGCGGTTGTGGTGGATTCTTCCTTTCCGTTTGTTCCAGCGACGCGATGTTGGGTATTTGTTGATGGTCGCGTATGGAGTCCTTTTCCGTATTGGGCTTAGCTTATGTTGGTCATTAAGAGCCGCACCTTGATGACAAGTGAGAGAACCCCAATTGCTAGATACCCAACCGGACAACATCATCACCTCTATCTCACTACCAACTCCGATTCCCCCAGTAGCTCCATCGCCATCTGCAGCTTCCCATCACCATCATGTTCATTGCTCGTTCCGAATATGGTAAGCTGGCCCACAGACTCCCCACTGCCCCGCTGGTAATCCCATAGCTAACAGATCCTAGACCGTGGTATCAAGTAAATGCTTTCTATCTTCTGGAGCTTTCAAACCATCCCCGCTGACATGCCCAAGCACATTCTCTCCCGAGGGACGTCTGTTCCAGGTCGAGTACTCTCTAGAGGCCATTAAGCTCGGCTCCACCGCCATCGGGGTATGAAACCTGGCACCCTTATCTACCCCGCCATGTCCACACCCGGATCTCTAAATCATGTCTTTAGGTTGCGACTGGCTACGGAGTCATCATCGGCGTCGAGAAACGAGTCACTTCGCCGCTCCTGGAAGCTTCTTCTGTCGAGAAGATTGTGGAGATCGACAAACACATCGGCTGCGCCATGTCTGGTCTACAAGCGGATGCACGGTCCATGATCGAGCATGCCAGAGTAGAGTCGCAGAATCACAGCTTCCACTACAACGAGCCGCTGCGAGTTGAGTCTTGCACGCAGGCTATCTGCGATCTGGCGTTGAGGTTCGGCGAAGGTGCGGATGGTGAAGAGAGCATCATGTCGCGTCCTTTCGGTGTTGCGCTGTTGATCGCTGGCTACGATGATGATGGCCCACAGCTGTAAGTTTTCCGGAGAATGGCTGTAAGCTTGGAGGCTGATGCGTTGTAGGTACCATGCCGAGCCCTCTGGTACTTTCTACAGGTACGATGCGAAGGCCATCGGATCTGGAAGCGAGGGAGCTCAGGCCGAGCTGCAGAACGAGTACCACAAAGTATACATCGCCCCCGTCATCACACTTTCCCCGGCAGTGTAACTAACACTTCTGTGCCGCTAGTCGTTGACACTCGAGGAGGCCGAGACGCTAGTGCTGAAGACTCTCAAGCAGGTCATGGAAGAGAAGCTAGATTCTAAGAATGTGCAGCTGGCTTCCGTGACGAAGGAGAAGGGTTTCAGGATTTATCCTGACGAGGAGATGGCTGCCGTCGTCGCCAGGCTTGGTAATGCATGATTTACGGTTCCTTCCGGAGATGCAGATGGTGAATGCAAGAAAAAAAGATAGCACCATTAGTCGTATTCCCCGAAGTGAGAACGGATGTGGCCATGTAAACAAAACTCCATCAATTCCTAGTAATACACGTACAGGTAAAATTACAAGTACCCAAACCATCAAAACTTCCTCCACCAGCAATTCAGCAACACCAGGTATTGGGCAAACAACTATACAAAGGAACCGTTACGCCATCACGCCCGTAAGCTTGATCACTTGTCCTTTTTTTCCTCTTCCTCCGTCACATCCTCTTCGACTTCCGGCTTGGATTCGGGGACAACATTATCATCTTCTCTTGCCGCTGCATCAAGGCTGGCTTCCGCGTGGTTCTTCGTAGTCTCGTCGCTCGCCACCGTCGGTGCCGCTGGCGACTTGTCGTTTTCCGGCCCCGCGGTGGATTTCGGCTCCGACCTGTCATCCCCCTTGGGTTCATCCCCCTCCCCTTTCTCCTCGTTCTTTTCCTTCTCGTCCTCGTTGACGGGCACTTCCTTCTGCCCGACCTTCTCCGGCTCAACCGACAGTTCTGTTCCCTTCGCCGGTGGCGCCTCCTTGTTGGCTGCATCCCTCTCGAGCAGCACCTTAACCTCCTCCATGCCCTCCTGTTCTTCGTCCTGTATCTCATCGTCGTCTTCGATGATGTCACCATCGTCATCCTCGCCTTCAACCATTTCCTCATCGCTATCACTCTCATCGCTATACTCCCCCTCGATCTCCTCGTCGGAGTCCTCCTTCTCCTCCCCGCCATCCACCGGCTCCAAATGGCCTCTCGCTCCGGTGCCACGGTCCCACTCTTCAAACTCCTCCTCCTCCTCATCTTCATCTCCCGCCAGCAGCTCGCCGTTCTTCCCCGGCTTCAGTCCCTCCGCCTCAGGAGGCAACATCAAGCTGTCCTGCGGAATCAACCGGTACCTGTCGGACACGGTCTTGAAGAACAGATAGAGTCCATACTCACCCTCAACCTCCCAAAACACTGGGCGATGTTGGAACCACGCATGCGCAAAGATCCTATAGAGTCGCCTGAAGATGCTAGCCAGGTGCTTAACACTATTGTGTTGCAGCGACAGCCTGCTCGGGAAGAACTTGGTGCTAGTAAGCATGGTCGCCGCATGGTCCAGCGTATGGGTCGAGTAGTCGATGGCGCAACAACTCTGCGGCGAGTCATGGACCGCGCACAGGTACTGCCATTCGCTGGCGCGCATCTCCGGACACGTGGCGGCAGTGCATCCGTCGTTCAGGAGAGCGACGATGAGGACGTTTAGATCGCGGGTGAGGCGCCGGGTGAGTTCGTAGCACCAGAGGGTTTCTTCGACGCCTTCGGGGGGAGTGGCGAGGCGCGTGCAGTCCGCGCGACTCAACGGGAGGGTCTGGTCGGAGTCTGGAGGATTGGTGATGCTGCTGAGGAGGGAGGCGAGGTGCTCCTGCAGTTGGAAGGCGCTATCGAGCTCAGCGAGGGAGGTTACAGGTGTGCCCGCAATGACATTGCGGGACTTGGTCCCTGGGCGGATTCGACGGGTTGCCGCGGAAGGTGGAAAGGGCTTTCCAGTGCTCGAGGGAACCGGCACGGACGGTGGGATTTGGACTTCTGTGAACGGCGGGGGCGACGGGAGACGTGGGGATGTGGTTGGCGGGGCCGTTGCGGTGTCCATTACGTGTGCTGGTCGCGTATGGTATTGTCTCTACTTGTTTGGTGGTGGTGCCGCTGTTACCTTCTGAAAGACAGATAAGCCCTACCGATCCAGATGAGCTGAGTTTACCCGGCATGAAGGATCTCTGGAGTACCTGCGCTCGTCAGCTTTTTTTTTATATATATATATTTCATTTACTCGCAAAGTACGACCAGTTTTGGTCATGGCGAGCCTGGGGAGTGCTCCCAGGATCGAAGGGACGAAAAGAAGAGAATTACCACCCTCTACAGCGCTCGAGAAGCCCTAAAACAAGCGTTAATCCTAAGGGATCAGTAAACCTCACCTCTACCTCCGCTGTAGGCACTCATTCTGGAGACTCCTCGAGAATTCCTGTCTCGATGAGGCATCTCTTCCTCCAATCCCTCCGTGGATGAGTTTTCATCCATTACCCCCCAGGACAGTTTGTGGGTCTTCTTCGTCTGTCTTCCCAGGTCGGCCGTCCCTCCGTGCACTCGGGTGATTGCCAATGATGACTGCCAAGTCGCTAGCGGCTTTTGCGCTAGAGAAGCTTGTGCCTGTGCCTGCTGATCGCGAACCGCTCCAAACCTGCGTAGTGCCCGACAGCTCCGCCAACCTTCCACAGGGCGTAAGGTCACTCAATTTCTCCGCTACAACATGTCCGGCCACGTACCGCTCCATCCGTTCGGCGAGCAAACGGGCGGTCAAGCATCCGATGCTGGATTCACCGATGCGGACTTGTTGATCCGGCAGCGGCTTGCGCCGGAGCTTGCGTTGCAACAATGGGTGGGTATATCTATGCATGGCAGCACTATGGACTCTGGTTGCTAACGGGCAAACAAACAGCATACCCAGCAGTTTATGCCACCACCGCCCGCTCCGCCTCCTCCTTCGCAACCGGAGCAGTCGCAATCTCCGCCGCAGCACGTACCCGAAGCAGCGACGCCGAAGACGGTAGCTAGGAGCACCCGTGTGAAATGTGCAGTACATCCATCGCAAACCTACGCCGTATACTGACTGCCACAGCCACAGCCGCCGCCGCCGCCGCAGTCAAACCCACCCCGCGCACCACCACCACTCGTCGCCGCAAAGTCGGCACCGCCGCCAAGGAAGGAAGCGATGGCTCCATCAGCGAAGAAGAATTCACCATGGAAGGCGTCAAGACCAAATCCGGCCGCAAAGTCCACCGCCCCGCACACTTCAACCCCGCACAGAAGACGCCTTCGAGACGGCGTGGACCCTACAGACGGAACCACGATGCGCGGATCTGCAAAGTATGCCAGCGCGGACACTCCCCGCAGTCGAACATGATTGTGTTTTGCGATGGGTGCAATGGGCCGTTCCATCAACTCTGCCACGATCCGCCGATCGACGATCTCGTCGTTCAGGAGGAGTCCGCGGAGTGGTACTGTTCTGCCTGTGCAAAGAGCAGAGAGCAGAAGCCGCTGCAGATGGGGCTTACGGGGGCGGGTCTGACAGAGGAGGAGAAGAGGCTGTATCTGGCCAGTCTGCCGATGGCGAGTTTGATGGAGATCATTCTCTTTGCCGAGAAGACGCATCCCGATCTGCCGATATACGATCCGAAGACGAAAGAGCTCGTGGAGACGTTCAAGGCTACCGCGGCAATGAGGCGCGAGGACGGCACCCCCGGTGTCGCCGGCCAAGATGGAATCACGGAGACTGAAGATGCCAGCAAGCCAAACTGGGAGGAGATGATCGTCCGAGCCATCGCCGCTCTGGACGTCGGCAAGGGAGCACAGCCGAAGGCCATCTTCGAATGGATATCGTCGTACGAACACCTTTTCCCGCTCTCGTCCGTCCCCCACTACTAACCGAGCCCAGTAACTTCCCCGCCCTTACCGGCCGCAACATCCGGTCCGAAGCGTATCCCTCGCTCCAGAGCGCACTGCGCAAAGGCCGTCTCCTGCGCGACGGACACTCGTATCGCATCAGCCCATCCTTCGCCGCGCCGCTCGCCCCCAAACCCTCCGCCATGCTCGCTTCGGGCTCCGGGATCAAGCTTCCGTCGGAAACCGATCCGCGCGGTGCCGCCAGCTTGCTGGTCGACCACGGTGACACTCCGGGGTTTTCCCACCGATTCCGCGCGAATCAGACTAGCGTCGAGGATATGATGGACGGCATCGGATTCGCTGATCAGCCAGATGCCACTGCCCAGTAGGAATGGTTGGAGGCGGAGATGGCGCAGCAGCAGCAGGAGTGGGGTGCTCAGGGACAGCAATGGGAGGCCGAGCCCGATGCCGACGCCGAGTGGGAGGCGCAGTATGCGAGCTACTCAGACATGTTCGGTATATGATTGTGGTTCTTTCTCTCCGTTCCCAGTTCCGGTCCATGGTATTTGCCTACCTGCCTGCGTCTTTTGTTGGTAACTTTTCCCTTTTTCGGGGTTTCATTCTTGTTGCGGTTCTTCTTCTTGGGGGGTTTCTTTTTTCTTGCATTTTTGCTGGTGAGCAGTTCCTACCGGTGGGGGGGATATCTGGCCCGGAACACACTGTATTCCTGCGTAGTGACGAGCTCGTAGAGGTGGGTTGACGTCCCAGCATTTCTACGAACCATGGTGATGACGACCACATATACCTACTGCTGGGGGGGGGGATGGAGAGACTGTTGTTAATAGGTACCTACTTGCAGAGGGATGTCCATGGAGGAGTGACATTATGTGTTTGGCTAGGTATCTTGCAGCAATGGAATGACCAGACATAGATCCGATCCGCCCATGCACTGGGGGTCTCGAAACTTGATGTCTGTTTGCCGCAATCTGTGCGCGTATGCATAGGGACCCTTTCGCCTCCTGCAACGACCTTGGATACTCGGTGTCCACCCCCCCTTCTACGCACGCGTGGAAGTGAGGTACATAGTAGGTATGCACTCGTCCACGACTCCTTGCGATCGCCCAACCGCTTGCGGAGGCTGGAACTTGGAAGCAGCATATCTACTTGCAAGCTGCGGTATCACGCCATGTCGTGCCATACCGTGCAAATACGAGTGGGATACAGAGAGCCAGGAGCATTGCTCACGCCAAAAGCACAAAAATACATGCCAACCGCCCCTACCATCGTACGAGAGTGGACATATCTGCCTTCGCAGGGCTGATTGCGAACGATCACTCGATTTTGGATCACAGACCGACTCCCCAGGCTTGGACTACCTACCTAGATACATAGATAGGTTATCTGCCGGGATGCATTTTTTTTTATCTCTTATCGATTGATCGGTGGCTACGAGCGAAAGCGGGGTACATATGTATGGTACACATGTGTAAGTATGTATGTATCTAATTGCGTTGTCGGATAGCTATCGGTCGGGTCGCCACGATGTCAGCGAAGCATAAATGTTGATATGTAGAGTGAGTATGTGTGTATGTATGTATGTACGTAGGTTGAATTATGTATGTATGTATGTATCTAGCTCAGCTCTGGAGCGCTCGGGCGCCCGGGGGCCGGGGGTGGGGTGGCTGGTTGGTTGTTGGGCCGACCGGCAGTGGGGGATCAGCATAGAAAGAACTATCAATGCTTGTTTGTTGGGATGGTCCGGCGACGCGAACTTGACAATTCTGCCGACCGACCACACCTGCTCGGCTGTTAGGGACCAAACATCGACGTCGGGAATGTGGAGATGGTGATATGTACAAAGATATGCACCCATGGGCTCTGAGTCCGCTACATATGACGTGTCGACAATTCCTCCGTGTTCCCCCCCAGCACCCATTGCCTAGGCATGGATGGATGCATACCAGCTATGCACAGCTATCTAGAGCAGACATCCATATCATATACTCTGGATATCTACGAGCGGAATGGATGATAGCGCAAGCAGCCTGTCTGCGGTATGGATGGATCATATGTATGTATGTACATACTCTGGAGTGCTTCCCTTCACACACGGCCAACGGCCCTTTCTTTTTCTGTTGGACCCCACCCAACTCTTCGGGCTCGGATCCGGGGCGCTGCATGGGGCGGACGGAAGGGACGGAAGGGACGGAAGGAGCTGCTCGGCGGCGAATACCCGCTGCATGTACACCCATCGTATCGAGGGGGCTGTTTGTGTCAGACCGAGGTCAAGATGAAGTCAGCGCCGCTCCGTCGATGAGGTATCTATGAATACGGGTACAGTATGAGGTGCACACACACAACACACATACATACCTACATAGCAGGTGATGACTACATACATACATACTCTATCGACGATCATATATGCGCTAGACAGAGATGGCGTGTGTGTATCCAGAGCAGGCAAGTATAGGCCGGTACCTTGCGTTCCGGATTCCCGACTTCCGTGGGGGCGGCGGGCTATCTATCTACATACTCTACATACATATCTAAGATTTCTAGAAGGGTGCCATGGCGGGCGTGCAGGGGCCAGGAACGGAACCGACCGTGCAAGCAGCGTCGCGTTAGTGCGGGCGGCGGTTGAGGAGAAAAGTCGAGTGGCGTGTCTGACATTGCTGGCGACGCGAAAGGGGGGGGGGAGGGGGGAGCGAGACCGAGCGAGACGCACCGAGCCCGTCGAGATGCAGACCGGGTGGACGTTCTATTCCGGGCACCGTTTTCTGCGCGACTCTGCCGGGAAGGGGGGGGGGGCGCTGATCCTGTTGGCTGGCTGTATATCTAGATATATACATCTATATCTATGTATGTAGATATTCTCCACGCGCTCTGCGGAATCCTCCCAGGCGAGCGCCACATCTCGCACTCGCCACGTCCAGATCCGGCGGTGTGTGGCTGCGTGCGAGAAGTCGAGGCAGGAGGTATGTATATAGTCTATCTACATACATATGTATCGCGAGCGGAGGTATGTATATAGTCTATCTACATACATATGTATCGAGAGCGGCATGCAGGGGGAGAGGGGCCAACCAACCGACAACCAGCTCGCTCTCTTTTGCGTTTCTTTTTCTGTTCCTTTCCTTCTTCCGTTTTGTTGGGGAGTTGTTGGGACGGACACTATTCCGTTCTTGGGTGATGTGCGTGCGTAACCCAGAGTATGCATTCGGCGGTTGCTTTTTTTTTTTTTCCTTCCTTTTTCCGGGCGCCCAGAAATGGTGACCGCAATCCGCCTCGCGCTCCGGAGAGTTTGTCCGACGGAGGCCTCGATTCGAGCGTCAAAGAGTAGGAATGCTGGCATACATAAAGAAAGAAAAAATAAATAAAAAAAATCCGGAAAAGCAGGAAGGTGCCGCGGCGGCGAAAGGCAGGCAACGTAACGTACATATGTAGACTGGCATAAACTTGCTCGAAGCACCCGCGCTTGACAAATCCAGGACACAGTACGCTCTGCGCTCTGGTCCGTCCCTTAATCTCCCGAGCCCCCTTCTCCTGCAATTCTTTATATTCGTCTCGTCTTCTGCTCCCCCACCGCTCTCGTCGACAGAGAGAGGAGAGAGAAAGAAAGAGAACGGGAAGAACAAAGAAAGAAAGAAAGAAAAAAGCCGCGTCGTCACGGAATATCAACACCGCTGATCGATCAATATCCGATATCGCTCGCGGAAAACCCCCTTCGTTCCAGGCAACGACAACAAACAACATATAGACAATCACAGTCGTTTCCCTCCAAGCTCTCCTCCTGCCCACCACTCGTCCCCAACCCCCCTTTCGTCCCCAATCCCGGTTCTGGGTTGATATCACAGGCTTCGGATCGAACAATGTCTGGTGGAATGTCTGCAGAAGCAATGGCAGACTACGAACAGCGGAAGGCGAACGCCATTGCGCGTGCCAACCGTCCCCACATCACCGATCAGGTACGTGCTGGTGCTGGCGTTTGTGCCGTGTGGCTCCTCCCCCACCTGCGACTTCGGCCGCTGACTTGTTTCCCGTCTGCAGCCAATGACTATGAAGAACTGGTGGAAGCACCTCAACCTTCTCAACTGCTACCTGATCATCATCGTCCCGATGCTCGGCCTCTGGGGTGCCTACTACACCCCACTGTCCTGGGCCACCCTGATCTGGTCGGTCGTCTACTACTACAACACCGGTCTCGGCATCACGGCGGGCTACCATCGTCTCTGGGCCCACTCTTCGTACTCGGCTTCGCTCCCCCTCAAGATCTACTTGGCCGCCGTCGGAGGGGGTGCCGTCGAGGGCTCCATCCGCTGGTGGTCCCGGGACCACCGCGCCCACCACAGATACACCGACACCGAGAAGGACCCTTACTCGGTCCGCAAGGGTCTTATGTACTCGCACATCGGCTGGATGGTAATGAAGCAGAACCCCAAGAAGGTCGGACGCACCGACATCTCGGACCTGAACGGCGATGCCGTCGTCGTCTGGCAGCACAAGCACTACCTCTGGGTCGTCGTCTTCATGGGTGTCATCTTCCCCACTATCGTTGCCGGCTTCGGATGGGGCGACTGGCTCGGCGGCTTCATCTATGCCGGCGTCCTGCGTATCTTCTTCGTCCAGCAGGCCACCTTCTGCGTCAACTCGCTCGCTCACTGGCTCGGTGACCAGCCCTTCGACGACCGCAACTCGCCCCGCGACCACGTCATCACGGCGCTCGTCACCCTCGGAGAGGGCTACCACAACTTCCACCACGAGTTCCCCAGCGACTACCGCAATGCCATCGAGTGGTTCCAGTACGACCCGACCAAGTGGTGCATCTGGACCTGGAAGCAGCTCGGCCTTGCCTACGACCTGAAGCAGTTCCGTTCCAACGAGATCGAGAAGGGCCGCATCCAGCAGCTCCAGAAGAAGATCGACCGCAAGCGCGCCACCCTCGACTGGGGCGTGCCGCTCGAGCAGCTGCCCGTGATGGAGTTCGACGACTTCCAGGAGGAGTGCCGCAATGGCCGCGCGCTCGTCCTGATCGCCGGCGTCGTCCACGACGTGTCCTCGTTCGTCAAGGAGCACCCCGGCGGAAAGGCGATGATCAACTCCGGAATCGGCAAGGACGCGACCGCCATCTTCAACGGAGGCGTCTACCAGCACTCGAACGCGGCGCACAACCTGCTGTCCAACTTCCGCGTCGCCGTCGTCCGCGGCGGATGCGAGGTCGAGATCTGGAAGCAGGCCACCAAGGAGAACAAGGAGTCCGTCCCCGCGATCGACACTTCGGGCCAGCGCATCATCCGCGCCGGCCAGCAGGTGACGCGGATGGCCGAGCCTCTGGTTGCCGCGCCAGCTTCATAGACCGCCAACTTCTTCTGCCCCAGCTGCTTGTACGATCGGGAGTACACTGGTTCGAGAGGGCGGAGGGTGTGTATAATTGAGTTGCTTGCGGGTGCGAATTCTTTCATATGGGTGGTTTGGCGTTTTGATGTGTTGGCTTTGTGGGAAAAAAAAAACCGTTTTTTTTTTTTTTTTTTTAATACTGGGTTTTTCTTTTCTTTTCTTTTTTTTTTCTTTCTTTTTTTTCTTTGCTCGTTCACTCGAGTGGTGGGGGGGTAGAATAGAGGGGAGGCGAGAGAGAGAGAGACCTGCGGAGTAGCATAATGGGGTCTCCGAACAGGAATATCATTATGGTTCTGAGGACGCTTGTGCCTTGTGACAGCGCGAAGTGACCAGTAATCGCTCGACCCCAGAAGGCGTCTCATAGATGCTTGAGGTTTGCCGGTTTCCCGTGACGAGACCCGAGACGCGAGAGTTACATACATATGTAGACGCGCGAGCGAGTTTGATGGCAGTTTTTCAGCCGCCGCCAGCCCCACGGTGCGCGCGGATGCGGAGACAGGCTTTCTGGCGATTGGCTGGGGCGTGTTTCGCTGCGCGGTAGATATACAGGATGTGGGGACGCACACATGCCTACCGACGAGGCCTCCGCTCGATCTATCTAGATACTGCATGCATGCATACATGTATGTAGAGTATATCTGCCTTCATGTGTGCGTACCTAGTCGAGATGCACGCAATCTCACTCGATGCGGCAGGTACATACATACTTCATACTTAGTTACTTCCGTTCGGCACGCAGATCTGCGCGCAGGCTATGTATGTAGATAGGTAGATAGATAGAGTGCAGAGGCGGTTTTGGACTTCCTCCCTCGCCACCGGAGCCGATTGGACACGGTGGACGGAAACGGACTCTGTGTGTATCGCCATGATACTTGTATGTATGTGTATGTGATAATATCATCTAAGAAAGAGGGGGGGGAAAGGGGGGCCGCACGAGAGAAGGAAATAACAACAACCGAGAAGCCCCGTCGGCATGCCACCCCGGTGCTCTGTGCGAGGGGAGGATTTTGCTGTGTACGACGTGCGGAGCGGACAGATGGGTCCGCCCCATACAAGTACATACCTAAGCAAAAGTCTTGGTGATTTAGATTTTGTCAGCCGCAATGACAGGGGGTTTCCATCCCCCCACTTGACCACGAAAATCGTGACTACAGTAGTACTTGGATACATTAAAGAAATTCCCACAAAAGAGCCC
>Ga0307508_10000604_pt1 | contig 43016 bp, 43 predicted proteins | sample 9_EM_MG_FD_203089 | JGI IMG/M metagenome (GOLD analysis project Ga0307508, IMG submission 203089) | Populus trichocarpa ectomycorrhiza microbial communities from riparian zone in the Pacific Northwest, United States - 9_EM | ecosystem: Host-associated > Plants > Roots > Unclassified | place... | reverse complement strand
CCCCCCCCCCGGCACGATGACTTGCGAAGCATGGACTAACGTTCGCAGGACGAATATGCCAACCACATTGACAACGGTGCCTTCACCACCTCCGGCGTTAAGGTTGTCATGGCTATCGCCCAACAGGCAGCGTCTATCATGGGACTCACCGCGCCGCCGAAGTGGGCCGACATCGAGCGGAACATGTTCATTCCGTACAACACCAATGCCGGCATCATCCCCGAGTACGCGCAGATGAACGGCAGTGTCGAGATCAAGCAGGCGGACGTGGTGCTGATCAACTACCCGCTCGAATTCCGCTTGAACGAGAGCCAGGCTCTGAACGACCTCGATTTCTACGCGCGCGCCCAATCGCCCGACGGTCCCGCCATGACCTGGGCCATGTTCGCGATCGGCGCCCTGGATCTCTCCCCCCACGGATGTGCAAGCTGGACCTACTTCGTCTACGCGTCGCAGCCGTACCTGCGCGAGCCGTACTATCAGTTCTCGGAACAGATCCTAGACAACATCTACGCCAACGGCAACACCAACCCCGCCTTCCCTTTCCTGACGGGTCACGGCGGATTCCTCCAGATTCCGACTCATGGCTTCACCGGCTACCGTCCCCGACTGGATGCATTCTACCTCGACCCGTCGATTCCTCCACAGCTCGAGGAAGGCGTGACCGTCAAGGGAATGAAGCACCACGGCGCCAGCTTCAACGTGCGCGTGACTTCCGCCAACACGACCATCACGCGGCGGCGCACCGCGACCCGCAAGCAGCCCTCCGGCCCGGTCACTGTCCGCATCGGCTCGCGCAACGAGATGAGCGGCGACTACCCGCTCCTCCCCGGCGAGACGCTCGTGATCCCAACTAGACGCCCGGACCTCAACGGCACCGACATCCCGGGCAACAAGGCGGAGTGCAAGGCTGTCACGACGGCGGACCCGTACGTTCCGGGCCAGTTCCCGATCGGCGCCGTGGACGGCAGCAACCACACGCAGTGGCGGCCGCACTCCCCCGCGCCCGCCGAGCTCGTCGTCGACCTCGGCGTGGTGACGGACATCAACACGCTCAGCATGAACTGGGCCAAGTGGCCGCCACTCAAGTGGGCCGTCTACGCCAGCAACGACACCACCACCGCCGCCGCCGAGGAGAAGGAGTGGACGCCCGTGTACGCCGCCGACCACGTCGACATCTCGGCGCCGTGGCGACCGGAGGACGTCCTTGAGGTCACCATGCAGATCGGAAACACCACCGTCGTCGAGCTGGGCGCCGACCAGAATCGCGCCGCCCGTTACGTCAAGCTCCGGGTCGAGGGCGACCGCAGCGGCGAGAACGCTGGTGCCACGGTCGCGCAGTTTGCGATCCTGTAGCATCGACGATTACATATTTTGCACTACTTGTCCTACATTTGGCGTCGCATTGCGTTGCATTCCACTGTACTACATACCCCCCTCCCCACCTCAACTTGGCATATACACCCAATGTCTCGTGCGGGGGGTTCCCTTTTATTTGGACATATGAAAGCACATGACCGCCGAATGGCGATGCGATGGCTGTCTATAGGTAGATTTTTTTTTTCCCCTTTTTTTTTCTTTTTCTTTTTCGGCGGTATGATATAGTCTACAGAATTGGATATTCGTGTAGTTGTCAGCTTGTCGTTTTGACATGTTCATTTCGCCCGCGGTATAGATCGCTCTTGCTGCTTGGCCGGTCCAGTACATAACTGTGTAGAGTAAAGGTGCGAGTCTCGGAGATCCCATGAGATTTGAGCTGATGACGCTGTGGATTGCGCTGTCGATCTGGTACCTACTGCCCATCACCTTCAGCGGCATGACGGAGCCGACCGCTATACCGTAGATTGTTAGAGAGACACTGCATATAGGTGGGTACGGATAGATACCCGCCACCATCGCCGCCCAGACCGACAGCCGATCGGCGTGTCGACGAGCGGAGTGATGATGCATGTGTGAGGCGTGCACGCTCTCTTCCCCCTTCAGCCTTCCCCTTCTCCGCACGGCTGGGAAGACGCCCTTGTGCCTACGTGCCACGCCATGCTTCCCCACTTTGCCTTTGCGCGGGCGGGCGCAGTTAATGTTTGATCGAACTGGGGAACTCTATCTCATCGTGTTCAATCATAGCAAATCACTTCCGATTCCAGAGATGACGCGAGATGGGATGAGATTAGATGGTAGATAGCTAACTAGCTCACGGCAAGTTCCGCACGGACGTCGTAAGACTGAGCTCACCGCAAACCGCAACCCCCACCTCTCGCCTCGCCGCCATCAAGCATCACGATGCCGTTCCGCCTGTCCTCCATCCCGCGGCCGCGAGCACGGGCCCGCGTTCTACCCGCCGTGCACCGCCAGTTCCCGCGGCCATCCAGCCATCCTGCGCACCAGCGTCGGCAGAAGCCGCCACTCCCCTCCTCCGTCCCGGCGCCCACCCGGTCGCACCAGCCGACGATCTACGCACTGTCGACGCCGCCGGGCAAGTCGGCGATCGCGGTGATCCGCATCTCGGGCCCGTCGGCGCTGCAGATCTACACGTCACTGACCGGCGGTGGCGCTCCGACGCCGCGGCGCGCGCTACTGCGGGCGATCCGGCACCCGCAGACGCACGAGGTGCTCGATCCGGGCGCCCTGTGTCTCTTCTTCGCGGGGCCACGCAGCCACACGGGCGAGGACGTGGTGGAGCTGCACGTCCACGGCGGGCCGGCGGTAATCCGGGCGGTTCTCGCGGCGATCCCGCTCGCGACCAGCGGAGATGCGGTGGCGAGGTACGCAGAGCCGGGCGAGTTCACGCGGCGCGCGTTCTACAACGAGCGGCTGTCGCTGCCCGCAGTCGAGGCGCTGGGCGAGACGCTGGATGCCGCCACCGAGGAGCAGCGGCGGCGCGCGGTCCGCGGCGCCGGCCTGGCGGAGCGGTACGAGGCTTGGCGGCGTCTGCTGGTGCTCGCCCGCGGCGAGCTCGAGGCCCTCATCGACTTCGCCGAGGACCAGCACTTCGAGGAGAGCAACCGCGAGCTAGTCGCCGGCGTCGAGCTGAAGGTGCGCCGGCTGCGCGACAGGCTGCGCGTGCACGCGAGCAACGCCGTCCGGGGCGAGCTGCTGAAGGACGGGATCTCGCTGTCGCTGGTCGGCGCGCCGAACGTGGGCAAGAGCTCGCTGCTCAACACCATCGTGGGCAGGGAAGCGGCGATCGTCAGCGCCGAGGCGGGCACCACGAGGGACGTCGTCGACCTCGCTGTCGACGTCGGCGGGTTCATGGTCGTGCTCGGGGACACCGCCGGACTGCGGGTCGACGACGTCGGCGTGGGGATGGTCGAGGAGGAGGGGATACGGCGCGCGAAGGCGCGGGCACTATCGGCGGACGTGGTCGTCGCGGTCGTCGACGCGGACGGGTCCGTGAGCCTGCGGATATCTTGCGAGCTGGAGAAACTCGTCAACGAGGTCGAGGAGGCGGGGAAGGTAGTGGTCGCCGTGGTCAACAAGACCGATCTCCTCCCCCACCACCACTACCCCCACCACCACTCGGACAGCCTCCCGATGGACATCGTCCGCCAGGTCAACGATGCGTTTCCTAACATCCGCGACGAGCGCGTGTTCGGCGTCTCCTGTCGGAAGGGCGCGGAGCGCGGCATCCAGCGACTGCTGGACGGACTCACGAAGATCTTCCGGCAGATGACGAGCCCGCTCGGTCCCGCCGATTCCGGGGCGTCCGCGGCGGAAATGTGCGAGAGCATCGGCGCCACGGAACGGCAGCGCGTGCTCGTCGAGGCGTGCATCTCGTTCCTGGACGACTTTCTCGGGATGGTCGAGGGCGGCGAGGATGTTGACGTGGTCGTTGCTGCGGAAGAGCTCAGAGGCGCGGCCGAGTGTCTGGGCAGGATCACTGGGAGGGGCGAGATGGCCGGGGACGTGGAAGAGGTACTGGGTGTTGTGTTTGAGAAATTTTGCGTCGGAAAGTAAAAGGTATGGACGTAGATCAATGCATATATGTATACTGAGACCGTGAAGCAAAAAAAAAAAAAAAAAAAAAAGGAACCTCTGACTATGGGAGCACATAGCAACTCTATATTCACACGCAGTATGTAGCAAGAAGGAAATCGGGAAAAAAAATAAAAGGGATAAAAGTGCTAAACACATGTACACACGCCGGCAAAGAGACAAAAGAGAACCCCGAAGCCAAACCTACAGTTACGAGAACGAAAAGGAAAGGAAGAATGAATTCGACGCAAGGAAAACCAAACGCAATGTAAACAGCTCAAGCCGGACATCCACCGCTTCACATCGCCTCCCTGAAAGCGCTCCTCCTCGAACTATCGACGCTCGGCCGTCCGCCCTGAATCCTGACATCGCCGAAGCCATCCTTCCTCACGACATCCTGATCGAACGGGTTCTTGCCAGCGACGGTGGGCTCGTCGCCATAGTCGACGTACACCTCGGTACCACGGCTCCTGCTCCGTCCGCGGTCCTCCTCCCGTCCAACGCCGAGGTCCTGCTCTCTACCGCGGGGCGCAAGTGCACCGATGACGGCCTCCTTGACGCCCTGCGAAGCCCCCTGGTACTCCGTCGTCTCCTCGCGATCCATGCGGCTATCCCAGGCGCCCTCGTCGAAGGCGCTGCGGGCGCGGGCGGAGCGCTCGTTGGCACCCGTGTATCCGCCGCGCGAGGGCTTGAGGAAGCCGAAGAGGCCGCCGGCGCCGGACGCCGCTGGACGAGTCGGCTCGTAGCTGCCGCCGCGCGGTTTGCCGGGCAGACACGGGAGGAACGAGTGGATCGTTGGTCGCGGGAGACCCAGCGCACGGTGACGAAGGAATGTTCGGATCTGGAGACCTTGTAGTCAGCACTCACTCCTGCTCATCTCACGCATCGGAGGGATGGCTGCTCACCACCCAGGCTATCACGCCGACCACAAAGACGCAGGCAATAACGATGCCCGCAATCGCGCCCCCGCCCAGTGTCTTCGGCGTGTGTCCAAAGTGTGGATGCGTTGCGCCGTACGGAGGATGCGACGAGTGGCCGAAGTGGGGGTGGGTCGCACTGTAGGGAATATCTGAGCGGGGGAGGATCATGGTTGCTCTGGCCTGTTCCACTTGTATCTATCCGTGTGCGTGTGTGTATGTGTGTAGGTAGGGGTGTCAGTGAAAAGCAGTTTAGTATCTCGAAGTGTTGACCCGTCCAGCAGTGTGTGTTGTGGATAATTTTGAAAGTGGAAGAAAGAAACGACCTGGAAGGAATGTGAATGAATGTGGTTACTGAAAGCGTTTTGTGTGTGGTTGTGTATAAGAGCAGTGGCGGTGGAAGCATTTTGGAACAAGGGGTATCATCAGGGGGCATTGGTGACGGAAACGGGAAAGGAGCTATTGCCGCCCTCACCCACCGTCAGTTGCCAAGCCAAGCCGTCGCAGGGCGAAGAGCACGAGCCTCTTGGCCGCCACCGTCCCCACTTGCTATGTTTGTTACGTAGATAGATACTTCTCTGGTGGAATCAAACCTCGCTCTGTTCTATCCGATCAGCAGTGGGGAACCTCAAACCAGCAGCAAACCCGACCTCTCCAGCTTAGGTATCTACCACGCTCACTAGAAATGCTCTTCGCGCCTGGAGTATATACCTATCTACGTACTTGTTAACTGCTTATTTCAGAACCCGCGGCTTGTTTCAGCCTTGCAAGTGTCGATGCCAAAAAAAAAACCAAAGATCGAGCGAGGCGTATCTGGCTTACTCGGGGTCACCGACCATGACGGATAGGACGCGGCACGTGACCCTCCTACCACTGGAACTGATGCTTTCGGATGTCCCCTTCTCCTGTGTTTCTAGTGCAGGTTCTGACTCGTGCACTCAACACACGAAATGTTCAAGTTCAGGGACCAGAGGACCATTATCATTATAGTCACTGCCCTTGCTGGGCCGCATGTCATTGATAACGAGAGGAAATAAACACAACCAACGCCACCAGCAAACGGGAAAAAAAATAAAAATCTCCGCCCAAACGCCATCAGAACACCCTCCAACCATCACTCGTGGACCATCATCACTGCCAGCCATTACGTCGTCGAACGCACCGTACTGCGCTCGATTGCCGAATCCCTCCTGTCGTCGTTCTCCTCCTCGATCCGCTTCTTCTGTGTTCTCGCCTGGAGGCTGGTGGAGGGCTCCCACACGAGGTCCCACTGGAACATTTCGGGCAGCGCCAGGCTGCGCTCCCTGCAGATCTCGTAGTAGCTCGTGAGCAGGAACGGCTGCATGAGGCTGGGCATGAGGTCGCGGCTGCTGAAGACGACATCCTTGCTGCCGGTGAGACGCTTCATGTGCTGCAGGTACGCCTTGACGCCTCGCTCGCTCCTCTTCCACATCATCATGCCAGGCGCAAGCTGGCGGCTCGCGCCTTGCGGCGGGATAGCGGTGAAGGTCGTGTAGTGGTGTGGGATCGGCGGTGCCGGCGGTCCCGAGACGAGTGCTTGCGCGAGCAGCGGCGTGCCGGAGAACAGGTGGATCCCGCTCGTGGCGCGCGGGTTGCATTCGATGGACATGATTCCCCTCTCGGTCTCAACGAAGTCGAACGCGAGCTGGCCCACGACGTCCGAGAGTCTCCTGGCAATAGTCGTGGCGTAGTCCTCGATGTCCGGATGCGCCATCGAGCGGAAGTAGACGCAGCTGCTCCCGTCGATGGTGTCCTGCACTGGGTACAGACTGAACGCCTGAACGCGGCCGAAGCGGATGACCATGTAACTGCAGTATCGCTGTCCGGCGATCCACTCCTGCGCGATGTACTCGGCGCCCTTCTCCATGTGTTCGACGCACTCGCTCGGCACTTGGTCGCCGCGCCGCAGATGGAAGACGTTGCTTGCCGCACGGCCGAAGACTGGTTTCACCGCCCAGCCATCGCCGCCCGCTCCCGCCTCCGTATCGGCGAGTACCCGCTCGACATCCTCGCGGTTCCTACACAGATGGGCCTCCGGCCGCCCCAGTCCGATCTCGCCGAGCCACTCGGAAAACCTCCACTTGTTGTGCAGCATCAGCAGCGTCTCCCACGGCGGCGCCAGCATCCGCTTCAGGATCTCGGGGTGCCTCGACTCGGCCAAGTAAAATATCTCCTCGTGCATCGGGATGATCAGGTCGATGTCCGCATCCTTGACGGCCTCGACGATGCTGTCGATGAAGCCGGGCGCGTCGACGTGCGGCGACGGAACGAAGTACGACTTCTTCACCGCTCGAGAGAACCTACACACGTGGTAGTGCATCGGGTCTGCGACAAAGACGGTGTGCGAGAGCAGGAACAGCTGCCGCGCGAGGTCGAGCGAGACGGGGAAGCGCCCATTGGTCAGGAGGATGCGCAGGGGATGCGGATTCTTGCTGCGGCGGGAAAAAAAGCAGGACATCGTATGCAGCCGCGATGGCAGTGTGCTGAGTGTGTTTCGTGTTGGGTGCGTTTCGTGTTCCGTGTGCTTCTCGGGCTGTGTTCTGTGTCGGCAGTAGCTGGGGCTATCGATTCGCAGAGGTTCACCGCCACAGGTTCAGCTGGGCCAGGAGTTGTTCTACTTGTCCCTCTCAAGCACCAGCCATCGATGGACTTCTGTTCTTATGTATGCTCTCGCGGGCGATTCGAAATGACAAGGTCGCACTCCACATGACGTCATATCCCCCGCCAACCACCGCCACGAACACCCCACATCGACGCAATCTTAACGCACGGCTGCGATGCCGGCTGTCATGTATGTAGCTATCTGCAATCCGGCGGCAAACATCTCGCCAGCGAAAAAAAACGAAAACGGGCGATCTCGACTGCTGGGGAACGAGGACGATCGGTCGAGCGAACGACTTTTTTTTGTTCCTTCATACTATCTATGTACTCGCATACAGCCTTTCTAGACTAGGGCGGCGCACTTTTCATCTGTCCCAAGCACCAGCAGATGTGAAGCGCACCAAAGAAACCACAAAGGACAGGAATCCGAACGGAAAGGAAGAACAAAAGAAAGCCGACCAGCCTTCCCACACCCGCGGCGGAAAGGAAGTCTAGTACCGCCTGGCTGCATCTCCCATCGGCGGGGAGGTTGCGGATCCTCCACCGGCTCTTCCTCCTCCCGCCTTTCTTAAGCACCTCTGCCCACAGGATCTCCTGCTGGGCCTTCCACTCGGGGCCCGCCTTGAAGAGGTGATCCTGCGTCTGCGTCTGGCACCGGCGCCACCAGCACTGGGCAGTGGGCCGACTCTTCGTCCAGTTGAGGCATTGTCCGAAGAGGCAGTGGCCTGTCTTCAGCTGATAGAACCTTGAAGTAGGCCTCTTGGAACTCCCAGCCACTGTGCCGTCCGGCCTCTGGCTTTTCGGCATTCTGTATTTCGTTTTGGAGGTCCCTTCCAGCCCATCGCCGGGCTTCCGCCCACTGCACGAAATCTCGGAGATTACAGGGCGCCAGATGTGGCGACGATGGCGACGACCATGATGATCCACCGACCGCACGTGGCCCCGTCGGACCATGGCGATATCATGCACAGTCCTTCCCCGTTCTTCGCCGCCCGCCGCGACCTCTCGCAGTCCGCCGGCGGCCCGCGGCAACTCTCTCTGCCCCCGCCTACCCTTTCCCAAAATTCGCAAGTAAAGGAAAATTAACGACTGGCAACTTGCATCGCGACCCAAAGAAAGGACAAGAACAGAAAAGAAAAGACTCTTTTGCTCCCACCACCTGCTCCTCCTCACCCTCCGCGTCCCCCTCATCTTCCATTTCCTCGTCCTCTCCTCGGCCCCCGTCCGCATCTCACTCCTGCGCTCCTCGACCGCGTCCCCGTCCTTGGTTCGGTCCTCGTCCGCGAGTAGGTCTCGGATCTTGAACGGTTGTTCCCTTTTCCGGTATCTCTCCGCACCTCCGCCCACAGAATTTTCTGCTGTGTCTTCCATCGTTTGCCGTTCTTGAATAGGTGCTCCCGTGTCTGTGTCTTGTACCGACATCACCCGCATGCCGCCGTGTTGCCCAGTACGACAGTGCTCCGTTCTGAGCTGATGGAACCGCTCTGCCAGTCGCTTTGATCCCCGGGCCACCGCTCCGTCCGGCCGTTGGGTTTCCGCCTTCTGTACTTGCTCCCGTTGACTCTTTCCTTCGACCAGTTCCACGCTTCCTTCTGAAATTTCGCGCTAGTGACCTGGAGAGGGGCATTCGTCGCCCCCCGCACCGGTCTCCATAGCCCAGCCACTCGACTCCCCGCACGTCTGGTTCGTCTGCCGCCTGTCTCGCCCGCTCATCTGCCTTCTCGGTGCCTTCCACTCCACTGTGGGCCGGACACCACCGTATTTCGATGCAGGTGTTCGGCCTTTCTGTCCCAAGCTTCGCTATCCTCTTTCTCGCCTGTATGGACTGCTGACCTGGACCCGGGTCTTCCGACGCCATTCTTCTGATTGCGGCCTGCGCATCCGTGAATATTGCGACCTTCTCCGGGACAGTCTGTCTTTGCCCTGCCATTTCCAAGGCTCTCGCTAACGCTGCACATTCTGCATCATAGGCCTCCTGGTTGTAGCCCATGTGCGTCTTGATGCTCGCCCACCGACCTTTGCTCTTCCAGGCTACCGCGTACCCTGCCGCCCTGCTGTTAAGCCTCGACCCATCGGTGAAGATCGCAAGGCCCGCTCTGTCTCGTTCTGCCTGTTTTCCAGCTGCTGGCCGCAGACTCGACTCCATCGGAAGGGCTCCCAGATTGGTTTTCGGAAGCACCCCGTCACGTTCCGCGCCTCCTGGTTGACCAACTTCTGCAGTTCTGCTGCCCCTCCAGCAATCCCCTGCTTTCCTTCCCCACGCCACCACAGCTCATTCCCGTACATAGCCACCGACTGCACACTGGCCACCACCACCTCCCTACAGTTGACTAATGTGAGGCCCATCTTCCCTGTCAAACGCCGCAGCTTGTCAAGGCATTCCGTCCCTTCTTCATCACCATTCTCTGTTGATCTCTCAGGGCCAGGTGGGTCCAGCCATATCTCGCTCCTTTTTCTGCTGAAGAGCACTGCTTCGCTTTTCTGGTGGCCGAAGGTTACCCTATTCCCCCCCAACTCACACGCCATCCCAGCCGCTTCTGATAGCGTCCTGGCCACTTCTTCACCCGTCTTCCCTTCCGCCCATCAGGAGATGTCGTCTGCAAAGAAAGCGCTTTCACCCCCTCGCACCTTCTTTCCACTTCGGCTGATATGCCGGACAGGTAGACGCAGGATGTGGGCAACACTGACGTTCCTGATGTTGCTGGAATACAGAGTGATCTCTCATGATCTTTGAAGATGGTCGCTTCAAGCATTGCGATTCAGGATGCTTCCACAGACATCAAATTAAGTCGGGCAGCGACAGAAGGCGAGAATTTCCGTTCGTTGGTTATCAGAATTAAGCGAACCCTCTGGGACATCTAAACGCAGAGCAAAAAAAAAAAAAGCTCGTTCGGATCAGAGCTACCAAAAACTGAAAGAGTCGTTTCATGCAGAGGAGAAGACTTTTGTGATGATAAATTAAAGGAACCCCTCTATGGCGGGGTACTTTGTGGGTACCATGGGGTACGAATCAAAATGTTGCTCAATAGGGAAATATTAATAGATGCTAAGGAAGCTATCTCCAAAGTAATTACCGAACACAGTAATACTTGTAACTTGGCATTGCACATTATTCAACGGCTCCTTAAAAAAAAATAAAAAAATTCATACTCGCATCTAAGTAGATGGCGCACTTTTCTATCCAGGTTTCCGCCTGTCCCAAGCAGATAAAATGCGCACCACCACAAAGGAAAAGAGTCCGACCAAAAACAAAGAACAAAGGAAACCACGTCCCGCCCCTCACCCTCGCCTGCCGATGCCGTGAAAGAGGGCGTGGGTAGGAACAGCGACACCCAGTTCCCCCGCGGCGCCCAGCTCCTCTGCCTCCGCCCTCCTCTCTTCTTCCCGCTCCCAGCGCTCCCACCAGACCTCGCTCCCCGCAGCCGGCACTAGCTTTCCCACATCTGTAGTAGAGAGGAAGTCTAATACCGCCTGGCTGCACCGCCCATCGGCCAGGAGGTCTCGGATCCTCCACCGACCCTTCCACTTCCCACTTTCCTTCCGCACCTCTGCCCACAGGATCTTCTGCTGGGCCTTCCACTCAGGACACACATTGCAATGGCTCCTTAAGGTGTCCTGTCTTCCAACTGTAGGCGCTACTCGATGCCGCATTTCCCTCCGAGTTAATGCAGGCGTCCCCAGCCATATTCCCCACAGAGTGCGTCCAAATAAGCATTAAGCGCCAACCGTCGTGCGCCGTCCGTCGTGGAGGCGAGTTCAGTACTGATCGAGAAGGACACGGCTACGATATGTAGGAATTCAAGTCGGAGAATCAAATCGGAGGCCCGGTTCGGAGAAAAAGGGAGAACCAAGATAGGTGCGTACTTTCGGAATCAGGTAGTGTAAACAATATATCTCACGCCGAGGTGCAGATGCAAATTTCACGAGGTATTTAACGGCCATGATCTGCTCGCTCGAAACGGACCAGTCAACCAGCAACCGTGAGAGCAGCAATGCGGGTCTCTCTTTTCCTCCTTCCGGCGCTCTCACTCGTCCTTGCGGTTCCCGTACAGCACGAGCCATATCTCGTCGTCGAATCGCACCCTGTCCCCGAAGGGTGGCGCCCCCTCCCCACCGCCCCCTCCCCATCCACGCCGTTCACCCTCCGGATCCACCTCACAAGTCCGCACTCCCTCCTCAAAGACGAACTCCTCGCCATCTCTGATCCCACTCATCCCCGCTACGGTGACCACCACACGCAGTTGTCTCTCCGTGCGTTCACTGCCGCCGCACCAGAAGCCATCTCCGCGGTCACCGCCTGGCTCTCCGCCCACGGCCTGAAATCCTCGCTGTCCGCCACCGGAGATGTTATCAAAACCCACGTATCACTAGAGCAGGCCGAATCGTTGCTGGGCACGAAATACCACAAGTATGAGCATAGCGACGGCCGGACGATAGTGCGTACGACCGAGTACTCCGTCCCGGTGGCGGTCAAGCGGTTTGTGGAGATGGTGCAGCCAACGACCATGTTTGGGCTCCGGCAGATGGGTTCGACTCATGAATATGTCGATTTGGCTGCGTCCGCCAGCGGTGTACCGCCTGCGCCGGGATGCGATTCCGCGATCACGCTGAATTGCCTCGCCGACTTGTACGGCTTCGCGGGATACAAATCGACAGGAAGGGCGAGTGTTGGGGTGTCGGGATTCTTGGAGCAGTATGCGCAGTTTGACGATCTGACGACGTTCCTAAAAACATACAACCCCGCTGCCGCCGATGGCAATTTCTCGGTGGTATCTGTCAATGGCGGCATGAACCTGCAGAACGTGACCCTACGCCGCAACTTCGTGGAAGCAAATCTGGACATCCAATACACCGTCGGCATCAGCTACCCCGCGAACAACACCTACTTCACTACTGCCGGCCGCCCCCCCATCGTCCCGGATCTCGTCGTGACGATCAATAATTCCGAGCCGTATCTCGAATACCTGGAATACCTGCTATCCCTGCCGACGCTGCCGAGCGTTCTCAGTACGTCCTACGGCGAACCCGAGCAGACCGTGCCGCTCTCCTACCGGCTCTCCGTCTGCAACCAATTCGCCCGCCTTGGTGCGCGGGGTGTCTCCGTGATCTTCTCCAGCGGCGACGCCGGCCCCGGCGCGTCGTGCAGGACGAACGACGGCAGAAACAGCACACGCTTCCAGCCCGTCTTCCCCGCTGCCTGTCCCTGGGTGACCTCCGTGGGCGCGACCATGGGCGTTTCCCCCGAGCGCGCGGTCTCGTTCTCGGGCGGCGGGTTCTCGAACACGTGGGCGGCACCCGCCTACCAACGGTCCGCCGTCGAAACGTACTTCCGCACGCAGGCCGCCTCCTGGCAGCCGTTCTCCCGCTACTTCAACAGGACTGGCCGCGGCCTCCCGGACGTCGCCGCGCAGGGATGCAATTTCGAAATCATCTTGGCCGGACGCGTGGCGCGTGTCAACGGTACCTCGGCGTCGGCGCCCGCGTTCGCCGGCATCATCGCACTCGTCAACGATTACAGGATCCGCAACGGCAGGAAAAGTCTCGGATTCCTCAATCCAGTGCTCTATCGCAATGCCAAGGCCTTCACGGACGTCACGCACGGCAGCAGCGTCGGATGCACCGGCCTCAGGGGCGGATCCCCAATCGCGGGAGGCCCGAGAATCGTCCCCGGTGCCGGATGGAATGCTACTGACGGCTGGGTGAGACGGAGTGATTGCACAGTGGCAATTGCGATGCTAACTTATCTGGATGGGCAGGACCCCGCTACAGGCCTTGGAACGCCGAGGTTTGGGAAACTGAAGCTCATCTAACCAGCAAATATACGAGGCCGAGGCGACGGATCGGGACGGTGCAGCTGTGCATCGGGTATACATATCATCTGGGGTGTGTTTGTGCCGCACCGGTGTTGAAGACTGGTCCTGCTGGCCAGGAATATGTAATTGCCGCATCACTGGAACCCCATAACTTGTCCAGATAGCGTTCCTGGTGATATGGCAAGTCGCAAACCCCCCACACGGCGATCTACACAGGACGAGCAACACCCATAGCAGCCGTGCTTTTGGGAACCGGTCAAAAATGTACGCCGCCATAGTCTATGTAAGCAGATTGCGAGTATGAATAAACCAAAAAAAAAAACAGCAACCGTGCTCGCCGAGGACAGTAAACAAAAACAGGATTCAAGAAACCCCGTTTTTGTTTTATTTATTCGTTACTCGCATGCGACCTAGCTAGACCATGGCGAGAACATTCCTGCCTGCCGTCCATTCAGAAACCCCGTCACCCTCGAGTTCGTCGGCCGAACGAATTTGCCGAGTGAGAGTGGGTGATCGCCCACGATAGCGTATCTACATATGCCTCTAGCGCACCAGACGGCCCGATTATGTAAGGCCACGTTGCAGGTCCGGAAGTGCAAACTATTTCCTCACGTTATCCACCGCTAGTTACCATCTCTCTATCATATACATATATACACACTCCACAGATAGGGTAGGGACGTGTGCATATATTGACGGCGCAGTCCTCTACGCGTGTCTCACGGCATCCGCTCCGCGTTCTCCTTCTCCTCGCGTCTCCCCCACGGCAACCGAGATTTGGGTGATGACCTTCCCCGTGTCCCGGGCTGGAGATCACGATCGATCGGGTGCGAGTGATGGTGCTGTGAAAGAAACACACCTATACATACTCTGCATGCATGCCGATGTACTCTAGATACTCCAATCCCGCTGGTCGCGTCCGGCGTTTCACCACTCGCTCTGTGATTGCCGGAGTGGGGACATGCCTCCCTTTTCCCTGCAGCCCCCTGTCGCGTGTTGGTGGGTTCATCAAACTCCGCCGGTACTTGGACTAACGATAGTTAGAGCAGATGGACATGTTCTGTTCGCAAGTGGCGGGAAGGAACTCGCTGTTCTCCCCTCGATTTCTCGTGTTCGCGGTGGTTTCATATTGCGATGGTGTTTTATCTGATGGGCTCTCGCAGCGAGCGGAGATGCTCTGCTGCTCTGGAGAGCACTTACATAAGCAAGTTAGCACTCACGGTCGACGTGGGTTCTCGCCTCCCCTCTCTCTGCTTCCCCTTTCCGCCGTCGCGTCCCCCTTGTCCGGACCAAATAAAGCTTGCCTGCATACGCTTGCCATATCGTGTCGACGTCTTGGACCCAGGCCAGAAGTATGTAAGATGCATCTATCTGCGTGCTTTAGCTCCCTTAGCGAGCGAGTCGTGAAATTGGGGTGCGCTGAGAAAACGAGAGTATGCATACATAGGATATAAAATCAAAATGGCAGACGGTTTGGAGTGCGAGTGGCCCAAGCGCAGGGAGCGTCTCTCATCCCTGCTGGCTTCGACGGACAGCAGCCAGACGTGCATCTCCCGAGCAACGGGTGACACACTGTGCAGAGAGAGAACCCCCTTCCCCTTCTCTTGTTTGCCCGCTCCCTCCAATCCGTTCTTTCTTCTCCCCCCCCTTTCTTCTCCAACATCTCGCGCTTCTCAACTCCTTCAACTCGTCCACTCCTTCCACTCTCCACTCCCTTCCGACACTCCTTCGACTCCGACACCATACGTGAAGATCCAACCCTCCCCTTCTCCTCCACCAACACCCCCCTCCGAAAAAAATAATATACCCTCCACCTAATACTCCACATCATCCCCCCCCCCCCCTCCCCCCCTCTCGTCCAACGATTTCAAACGAACACGAAAACAAGACTCAAGTTACACGATACACCGCACGAACGAACACAAATGTCGTCCCCAACATGGCCGGAGCTCAAGGTGGACCATCCCATCATCAGGCTCCACCAGAAACTGCCCGAGATCCTAGCTGCTTCCGAGGGCTACAACTCGATCTGGGGCCTGACCCTTATCGCTCCTCCTGTCGCTGCTGAACCCACTGCAGCAACCGCCACTACTGCCATCGCCGCCGTCCCTCCTTCCGCCGTCGCTGCCCCAACAGAAGCCGGTCTCGCTGCTGACTCGGCATCCGTCGCCTCGGCCGACAAAAAGCCTGTCCCGCAGCCCACCTACGGCACCGCCTTGATCCTGCAGAAGTTCTTGCGCGCCAACGCGAACGACGTCTCCAAGGCCTTCTCGCAGCTCAAGGACACCATGGTGTGGCGCAAGGGGTTTTTCTCGCCGGGTGGAGAGAGCAGCATGGGTTGGAGCGACTCGAAGTTTGACGGCATGGGATACGTCACCGTGATCAAGCACAAGAACGGCGAGGAGAGGGTGATTTCCTGGAACATCTACGGTGCTGCGAAGGATATCAAGGCTACGTTTGGTGGGCTCGACGAGTTCATCCGGTGGAGGGTTAATCTCATGGAGGAGAGCTTGATGCGTCTCAGGTTGGCGGAGGCCACGAAGCCGATCCCCGATTACGGCCAGGGAGATGATCCCTACATGAGTCTTCAGGTCCACGACTACATGAACGTTTCCTTCTTGCGGCTTCCGTCCGAGGTCAAGGCGGCCAGCAAGAAGACGATTGAGATGTTCGCAAGATACTACCCGGAGACTTTGGAGAGGAAGTTCTTTGTGTACGTGTTCGGTTCCTTGTCGATCTGGGTGGTATGACTGATTTTGGCGGCGCAGGAACGTCCCCGCGCTCATGGGCTGGGTTTACAATTTCATCAAGAAACTGCTGAGTAATGCTACGGTGTCGAAGGTATGCTTTTGCCAATTGAGTATACCAAAGGTCTTGTTGCTGACCGCATATTCTTGTCTTTCGCAGTTGGAGATGTTGAGTTCAAGCAAGGAGCTGGTCTCCTGGCTCGGCGAGGACATTCCTAAGGAATATGGTGGAAAGGGCGAATCTTTGAAGTCTGGTAGCAAGTCAGTCCAGAGCCCCAAGGACGTCGACGGAGAGGCCAAAGAGACCGCTGCCACTAAGGAGCAGAGTGATAAGCCCACTGTCGTCCAGGAAGTCCAGAGTGAGAAGGTCGCCGAGGCAAAGATCACCGAGGAGGCACCAAAGGAGGCCGCGCCATTGGCGAACGGCACCACTCCCACCGAGACCGCTGCAGAAGAATCAAAAGTTGCCGAGACTGCCGCCACGACTGTCCCTGAGACCGCCACAAGCGAGACCGAGACCCCCAAGGTCGAGGAGAAGCCAGCCGCCAAGGAGGAGGTTACCCCCCTTCCCCTCACCGAGCCTGTCACTGCCGAAGTCGTCGTTGCCGTGGCCGCCACGCAGCCAATCGCCGAAGTCGAGGTTCGCGAGGACGCTCCTGCTCCCAAGGATGTCTCAGACGTCCCCGTTGCTGCGCCCGTTGCGCTTACCGAGGCCCCCAAGACTGAGGAGAAGAAGGAGTAAACACTCGCACATCATGTTTCAGTATCGATAGTAGTTTCAACTTTTTCTCTCTCTGGCATTTTGGCTAGTGCTGTGTATGGGCGTTCTCCTTTTTCTTTTTGTCTCCCTTTTCGTTTCCTGTTCTTTTTTTTTTCTCTCGTTGTGTTGTGTTTCTCTATCCTTTTCTTTTCGCCGTCGACCGTCGGAGAAGTATGATGGATGGAGGGGTAGATATGGGAGAACAGTAGGGAAGGAAAAGGGAGAAATCTAAAAAGAAATACTGGCGAGAGGACTCAAAGCAGACACCAAAAAATAGCGAGTTTGTTTCTTTTCGTTACTTTTTTTTATGTCCTGTTTGGATGGAAAGGTGCGGAGTTTCGATGTTGATACCTGTCCCGATTTCACCTTTCAATTTTCCTGTCGATTCCATGCCTTCTGCTGTCTGCTTGCCTCCGCTGTGTGTCTACTCTTTACTGCTCTGCTTGCTGTCGTTTGGCGATGTTTTCTAATGTTTAATGCGTTGTTGGAATTATTTCGTTTTGCACTTGTAAGTACTTTAGGACAAAGGAGTGAGGTGAAGAGAGGAGACGGCTTGGGGATTCCTCCACAGAGGAGAGGAGAAATCAAGAATGAGGTTGGAACAAGCTTTTTTTTTCATTTCTTGTGCTTGCCCTTGCAGCTCGCTCTTTATCGCGTCAAAGCAAGAGTCGTATCTATGTACCGTGGGCGGTGGCCAAGGCCAGCAATGGTTGGCGCCTTGGCGTGAAGGAGGGTCTTCTGTGTATATATACTTATACACTCTATCCCTCGATACCGTCAAGCTAGGTATCAACCACAACTACCTCAGCATTCTCCAGGCCAGTCCACTTCCGGATTTTTCAGTAGGCACATAGCCATGCGCTATTACATATGCGGGTCACTCATCCAAGACGAGGGAGTCCAGTTATGTGTGTGGTCGTTTAATAAGTTCCAGAGTTGATGGTTCCGAAGTCGGACGTGGAGGATTTGCACGGACCTGGGAAAGGAGGTGAGGACCGCAGACCTGGTAACTTTGTAGTGGGGGTTTTTTTTGGAATCATTTTTTTCGTATTGTGTGCTGGCAACATTATTGATATGACACGCTATCTACATATTATTGTATCTATGGTCCAGCCACGGCATCCCGGCTTGCTTTCGTAGCCAGACGCGGATCCTCCAGAAAAAACTCCCTGAGCCGCCCCCGCTGCTACCTCCATCACCACCACAGTCACCACAGTCACCACAGTCATCATCACCAAGCCTCCCCCCCTTTCTGTTCCCACACAAGATTCCATATAAACAAATAAACACAGACACGCTACAGCCACACAGAGAGCGACTATATGCTCAATCCTCCACGATGCTCCTCGTGCACACCACTGGCAGCACCAAGATCGGCGAGGTCCGTCGGTACACCGTGACGTACACGCCTTCGTCGGACCGTCTGCTGCCGCTGCCGACGGTGCTGCACCTGCGGATAAAGAACACTGCATCGCTGCCGTTCCGCGCCGCCTACCTGCACGGCCCTTATACGCTGTACGTCTCCGTCCGGCGGCAGGAGTTCGAGCCGTGGCCGAGCACTACCTCCGGAACCAAGGAGAGGGAGGAACAGCTGCACGGCGAGAGCGACAGGGGCAACGGGAGGCAGGATGGAGGGGTTCCGGTGTAGGTGTTGACCCTTTGAGCTTGCGAACCGGGGAACGGAGGAGGGGGGGGGGGGGAAAGTTGATGTGCTGACGGGAAGGTGGGGAGGGGCACAGCTACGAGCCGCATCTCAAGGCTGGGGCTTCGTTCTACGCGACCCTGCCCATCCCGCCGGAACTGATCGCAGACTCGATGCGGCTCTTCCGCGAGTCTGGCGCGCCCGATGCCCCCAACTGTCGCAAGGGATACGAGCATGGCGGACGCATGTCCCTCGACGGCAAACGGACCTTCACTCGCGACCCGAAGCGACGGCGTAGCGTCACGTGGATCATCGAAGTCATCAGTCAGGTGATATTCTCGACCACGGCGACCGTCGGGTACGAGATCATGCTCGGCAGGGACGAGAGGTGTCTCAGCTTCGCGTATCCGTACGGCAGCGGGAATGCCACGCCGCGGCGGAGCAGTGCGGAGGGCGACGATGCGGTGGGGGCTGCGGAGAATGGCGCGCTGTCTAGAGCAGTCCAGGTGAAGCTGCAGGGAACCAAGGAGCTCTGGGAGACGCCACCGTTTCCGAGTTGGCAGGACGGACCGACGAGGGAAGAGATGGCCAGGGATCCGGAGGAGCAGGAGGAGGCACGGGAGAAGAGGAGAAAACAGAAGGTGAAGCGGAAGACGAAGAATGTGCATTTGGTTGTGCTCACGCATGGCTTGCATAGTAATACCGGCGCGGACATGTTGTTCTTGAAGGAGGCGATCGACGAGGAGGAGAGGAAGGCGGCGCTGGTGAGGAGCAATCTCGTCGGAGAGGGGAAGATGTCCGCTGTCGAGGAGGAGAATGCCGAGCAAGTGATCGTGCGAGGGTTCCACGAGAACTGCTGTCGCACGGAGCGAGGGATAAAGTATCTCGGGAAGAGACTCGCGCGATTCGTCCTCCACACCACGCATCCGGGCCATCCTCCACTACCGAAATCGGGTCGCAATAAGCTGCAAAAACCGAGGAAGCCTCATCACCACCCGCATCTGACTCCCAAAGCGAGGGCTCACGACCAGCTGGAGCAATCTGCTGGGTGTGAGGATGTACCGCCATACAAGATTACGAGCATCTCGTTTATCGGCCACTCCCTCGGAGGCCTGGTGCAGATGTATGCGATCGCCTATATCCACGCGCACTCGCCCAACTTCTTCCAGGAGGTCAAACCCGTCAACTTTGTTGCGCTCGCGACACCCTTCTTGGGGTTGTCCAACGAGAACCCGCTCTACGTCCGGTTCGCACTCGACTTCGGGCTGGTGGGTAAGACGGGACAAGACTTGGGCTTGACGTGGAGGGCTCCCAGCGCGTTCGCGGCGTTCAGTGGGAATGGGATGTCATCCAGGACCGTGGGTGGAGACGGCAGCTCCAAGCCACTACTCAGAATCCTGCCCACGGGACCGGCGCACGGCGTGCTCAAGATGTTCCGCAATCGGACGGTGTACGCGAATGTTGTCAACGACGGCATCGTCCCACTCCGGACCAGTTGCTTGCTATTCCTCGACTGGAAGGGACTCGGCAGGGTCGACAAGGCCAGGAGAGAGACTGGTCCCGTTGGGGGTCTGGTTGAGTGGGGGTGGGGACAGCTTGTTAGTAGCAGCGTGGCTACCTCTACGAGCAAACCGACATCACCGGTGGGTTTCATGTTCTCGGGCGGCCTTGGGAATACTTTCTGGAACAAAAGTGGAGAATCGCCCGCTTCCTCGACAGTGGCGCCTGATATCGTCATCGACACTGCTACGGAGGAGCCAGCGAGCCAGCAGCTTCTAGAGAACAATCCGATTACAGAAGCACCGTTCACCAATGAACCTTCGGCAAGGGAGCGGAGCCAACAGCAGGAGACTACCTCTGCATCGTCCTCTCAGCCCTCATCTCCCAGCATCAAACCGGTCCCTAATCCGTTCAGCTCGCTCCTGACTCTCCTCCGCCCACATGCTGGCAGCAAATCGAAACCGGCAGGTAAGATCTATCACCGCTCCCAGACTCAATCCACTCTGTCCTCGGCGGAATCCTCATCCTTGGACCTGACCTTTGCCGCACCCGGCGGCGGCGGCGAGCTCGCTCTTGAAGCGCCGCCCAAAACCTCGATCTTGGAAGCCGCAGGCGATGTCCTCAATCCACCCCTTCCCAGCACCGAATTCCTGATTGATCCCGCGTCGCGTCCGCAAACAATCTTCCACGACCGCGTCTACCACTCGGATGAGATCCCGCCGCTGCCCCCCTCCAGCCGCAGCGCCAGTCTTGGGCCCGCGGTCTCCGCGCCGGCTAGTAACATTTCCGTTGAAGAAAAGATTGCCCGCGCCTATCACAAGGACATGGCCTGGCGCAAAGTCCTCGTGCGGCTGGAACCCGACGCGCACAACAACATGGTCGTCCGCCGGATGTTCGCCAATGCGTACGGATGGCCTGTAGTCCAGCACCTGGTCGAAACCCACTTTGGCCTGAGTTACGAAACTATCACCCCGGACGCTCTCGAGGGCTGTCAAGAGCGCGCCGATACCCCCGATGGACCATCCAGGCCCAGCTCGTCGGCTGTCGCGGGTGCGCCTTCGGATATCCAGACCCGCCGCCGCAGCGGCACGATCGATACTACTTCCTGGACTCCGGAGGCATTCAATGTCTCGGACGACGACGCATCGGCCACCGACTCAGAGGAGGATGCCAACGCCGAAGAGGTACTCCAGGCCTTTCTCGGCCTTCCCCCGACAGCCTCGAAGCAACAGCTCGAACGCGGAACCACAGAGGTGTCGAAAGTCTCCGCCGAAGCTGCGGGGGGTGGTGGGCTTGGCGCGGGTGGAACGGTCGGCTTGGGACTGCGGAAGCTCGGCCTTGGAAGTGGCCCGGTCGGCGGTTGGGGGGAACGCAGGAGGAGCGGCGAGAGCGAGCGGAGGAGTGAAGCTGTGAGGATGCTGGAGCGCTGCAGTAGTACTGGAAAAGTGAGACAGGGTCGCCGGATCGGTGTCGCCGGGAGTTCGAGGAGCTCGAGCAGTAGTCCTGCGAGTGGTGGCGGTCGTGAGACCCGGGCGGAAGCGGAAAGGCAGGGGCTGTTGGAGGCGCAGAGTGAGGAGGGACAGGAGGCCCAAAGCGGTGATATTGTCGAGCAGACCGGGGGGATCAGTGCCATTGGTGGCGGCCCGGCGAGCGGGATGGCGGCGGTGGCGGTAGAAGGAGAGGAAGGGGTTATTAGCGGGACAGGAACCGCGGGGAGGTGATGACGCACAAAGCAGAGTAACTACCGGCCACTGAGTGGCGCTCGTTGGTGGAGAGATGGAGAAGACAAGCTGTATATATTTTGGTGTTTGGAGCGGTCATTTTTCTTTTCTTTCTTTGTTTTTCTTTCTTTGTTTTTCCTCTATATCACTATACCAGGTATGTACCATGCTGCTGTTTTTTTTCCTGCGGTTATAATCGAGCACCTGTGCAACTTAGAATAAATTTGAGCTTTACCTAGAATGAGATTTGAGTCTATCAGGTTACATCACATCAGCCACTCAGTCGAAGACTCGAAGGGCGCCAGTCCAGGTATTTCCGGCGTCGCCAGACGTGAACCATCATTAACGCTCTGGCGGAACAAGTTCCAGAACACATAGTCCCGAGCACGATTCCTGTCCGATGACATGTATTCCAACTCTGCAGGCTCAAATCCCACAGGCGTACGAGTGGCCGTGTCATATTGCTAGGGCCTGGCCCGGGTGGCGATGGTGATGATGAGTCATTGATCGCATTCGGATCATGGCATTATGCACAGTCTGTTCCCGTTCACCGTCCACCCCGACCTCGGTCAGTCCGCAGGTGGCAAGCGGTAACTCGCCCTGCCCCAACCTGGCCCATCCTCGATTTGAAAGACATAAGAAACAACAAAGGGAAGACGAAGGAAAGACAAAAGAAAATCGCGTCGCCTACTCGCTCTCCATCTTCCCCCGCCCCTCTCCGTCTTTTGTTGATGATGATGATTCATTGATCGCATGCGACCCTATCGGATCATGGCGATATTATCTCTCCATCTTCTGTCGGGGCCTGCAATAAGCACCACATCACGTCGGTGTCCGAGCGATGCGTTCCAAGCAGAGAACATCAAGCGCTGCACTCTCCTCTAACCCGAGGTTACTTCGGTATGGTTTCCTCTCCAGCCCTGCACTCTACCCCGCCTTGCCAAGGCACCTTCGTTGCCGCTGTCCACAGAGAGTAGATATGTACCTGCCGATTGCCGAATTACCCCGCTGAGCAGCGCACGTTGCGTTGGCGTTGATCCAGGGCTCACCGCGGAGGAAACTGACCTCCGTGTAGACATCAGCGAATGTCGTCACCCGCCGAGTCGAACCTCCGGAAAGGCGACGATTTCCCCACGCAACGACGCATGTGGTTTGTCTCTTCGTTTGAATACGAGCGTGGGCGTGGTTGGTTGCATGAGCCCGGCCGCGAGGCGGTCAGCGTCACTCATGCTCTCTCAACGTTAGGCTGAGGTTGCACGCGTAACCCAGCATGCGCTATCATATCTACATACCTACCCTCCACTCAGAGAGAGTACAAGTGCACGCCTTCATGATGCATTGCAACGGTACCCTGCTTGCTCGGGGTTTCCGCGTCTCACCCTCGCCCCCTCTCGGAGTCTGCGCACGGCCGACGAATGTGTTATATGTGCATCTGTGTGTCGTCCGGCAGCAATGATCGGTGCTTCAATATGTGCGTACATGACAAGAAGTCTGCCGGCGCGCGGTTTTTGCGGGTGCACAACGGATCAGATAGCTAGATCGACATGATCGATAGATAGCGTTGCACTACAATCAGATGGTCTGATTATCTCTGCCGGGGTGACCTTTGCGGACAACGCCGGCTACATATGGTCCACGGACTGGTGATGGACCACACGTGTTTCGCAAATCTGGCTAGATATCTATTCCACCAGCTGCCGTGAGCGCAAAGGGCGAGAGCCGAGCAGTAAGTGCGAGTGCTGTTTTCTCTTCTTTCTTTCCCGCAACAGCTTCATACCGTCCCGGAGAAATCTTCCCTTCTGCGGGCATTCGTCTTTCTAAGCTGCCTCCCATGCCGAAGAGGTAGATACCTAATCTCCGACAGACTCGCGGACGCCATCCCGCACGCCCCCGTCTTCCATCACCACCGCCCTCCATCCGCCGACCAGCAAAATCCCGCCGCATCCGGCGTCCACATCATACGACGCGGAAGAAACGAAAACAGAGCTTGACTGGAACCTGCTGGTAGGTCACCATCACTGCCACCCACTTCAGCATGTCGAACCCTGCATCATCGGCCTCGCAGGACCGCAGCAGGCGAGTTCCCTATGGACCACTCACCTCGCCCCACCAGCGTGACCACTCCCCCAACCCCAGCAACGACTGCAGCGGTAGTGACACTCGCACCCATGGCTACGCCAGCTGCGGCTCCCCTCCGCTAGACCACGGGCCGGGGCTCGAGCTGTCTTCGCTTCCTTCCCCGCGGCTTGTTCGTCCCAGCGCTAACCGCCCACTGGACTCTCGTTCTTTCCCCCACTCCTCCGCAGACTACAACGACGACGGAGTGCCTTATCCCTCCGGTTCCGCCGCTGCCGCAAGCTGCTTATTAGACCGTGATCGACCCGTAGCTTCCTCTGCCGTTGCCGCAGCGTCTTGCCTCTCCTACGACTCCGACCACGAGCTAGATCAGCGCCACCACCATCGACCATCTTGTCTACCAAGTCCACGGTCATCGTCGAACCCGTCACGACGGACTGCAAACACCGATCCCAACGGCGGCTTCGGCTTCGGCGCCAGACTATACGATTACATGAAGGCGACAGCGACGCATTTTCCGCTGCTGCGGTCTTCGCCGGCAGTGGGGACCGGCAGCTATGGAGCCCTTCCGGCGAGCTACCAGGGATCCGGAACATCGTCCGAGATTCCCTCGGACGAGGACCATGGCGCATCCTCGGAGGAAGATGAGGGACCGCTGCTATCTTCCGCGATCGACGAGCCAGTCGACGGCAAGCCTCGCAACAGGAAATGGAAGGGTGTGCGCGCTGGTGCGAAAGCGAGAAATGGACAGGTCGACCACCAGTCGGTCTCGGACGACGCCGGGAGCGAGTCCGACGCTGTGGTGAATATCGACGATGAAGAGGACGAGGACGAAAACGATCCCGCGGATAACTCACCGTACGCGGAAGTGCGCGCATCCGTCCTGGCGACCGATGACGAGTCCCTGTCGATCAATACCCCCAGAATGTGGACTCTGTCGCTGCTCTTCGCTCTGGTCGGGTCTTCGACGAACCTGTTCTTTTCGCTGCGCTACCCATCCATATCGATAACCCCAGTGATCGCCTTGTTGCTCGCGCATCCCCTAGGAAAACTCTGGGACCAAGCATTTTCCGATGACCTGGAGGATAACGAAGCCAAACCGAGTGGGATGCTTGGACGGTTGAGGAGATGGCTGGGCCAGGGGCGGTGGAATAGGAAAGAACACGCATGCGTATATATCAGTAGCAATGTCTCCTTTGGCTTTGCCTTTGCAACCGACGTAAGGCTCTCGTGGCTGGGACTGTCCGCAGAATCCGACAGTGTGCCAAAGAAGGGGGGTGGATTTTTTTTGCTGATGATCCTCCTCCTAGGTGATCGTTGAACAAACACATTTCTACCATCAGGACCCCGGTGTCATCTACCAGATCCTCTTGACTTTGTCGACACAAATTCTTGGCTATACATTTGCCGGGTTGACGCGGCAGTGGTTGGTACGGCCCAGTAGCATGATCTGGCCTGGCACTCTGATGTCCACGGCCATGTTCACCACATTGCACGATGAAGAAAACAAGCCTGCCGATGGGTGGAAAGTTTCGAGGTGGAGGTTTTTCGTAAGTTCCATTCTCCACGGTTATCTCGTGATCTGCATTTCGTTATCAGATCATTTGATAAATACGTTTCGAAACTTTTTAGACTTGCTGACCACGACCCAAAGAATTATATTTTCGTCGGGGGCTTCGTATGGTACTTCGTCCCAGGCTTCTTGATGCCGGCGCTCAGCTACTTCAACGCTGCCACATGGTTCGCACCCGACAATGTCGTCCTCTCGAATTTGGTATGCCCACATCGTCGTTCGACCAGCGGGAAGCTTGTGTGTCGCTAACCGCAATTGCAGTTTGGCGTCAGATCGGGCTTGGGCATGCTTCCAATAACCTTTGATTGGTCCCAGATTTCGTACATCGGATCGCCCCTCATGACCCCTTTTTGGGCTGCAGCGAACGTAGTTGGAGGACTGATACTTGTAATGTGGATTATTGCGCCGATCATGTGTACGTGTTTTACTTTTTATTTCTTTTCTTTTTCTTTTGCTCCGTATAATTATCTAACTGCATCACAGACTACACGAATGCCTTCTACAGCTCGTACTTGCCGATACTGTCGAGCGATGTCTTCGACAACACCGCAAAGGCGTACGATGTTTCGCGCATTCTCACCCCGCAGTTTCTGTTCGACGAGGAGGCGTACAAAAGCTACAGTAAGGTGTTTATGCCAATCACGTATGCCCCCCCTGGCCATTCAGTGTCAAGCTGCTTGCTGATGAGGGTTGTTGCAGATATGTACTCTCGTACGGCCTGCAGTTTGCCGCCCTGACAGCTCTTGTCACACACACAGCCTGTTGGCATGGGAAGGACATCTGGCGTCAGTGGAAGAAGGTCATGCAGGAACCCTCCCGACGACCTGCAGGCGGTGCCGGATACGTACCTATCGTGGAACCACCGACCGCGGCAGGTAGGAGGAACGCAAGACGTCGTAGGGGCCGTCGTCTCTCCGTTGTCAGCGACGGCGAATGGGAGGAGATGGTCAACGGCGACGATGTTCACATGCGTCTGATGAGGAAGTACGAGGAGTGCCCGACGAGCTGGTACCTTGTTACCTTTGCCGTTATGGCTGCGGTCGGCATATTCGTCGTCGAGTACTATCCCGTCCATCTTCCTTGGTACGGACTTCTGCTGGCTCTGAGTGTTTGCGGCGTCTTCTTCGTTCCTATCGGGATCGTGACGGCCATCACAAACACCCAGTCCTCGCTCTTTCTGGTCTGCCAGCTCATCTGCGGCACCATCTTTCCCGGACGTCCCGTCGCCAACATGGTGTTTGTTGCGTACGGCTACATCACTTCTACGCAGGGACTGAAGTTTGCGGCGGACCTGAAGCTGGGCCATTACATGAAAATTCCTCCGCGGCTCTTGTTCAACGTCCAGCTTGTCGCCACGGTGGTGGGCTGTCTGGCGCAGATCGGAGTGTTGAACTGGATGTTCAACAACATCCCTAAAATCTGCACGCCGGAAGCATTGAACGGCTTCACCTGCCCGATCGCCCGCGTCCACTTCAACGGTTCGATCCTCTGGGGCGTCGTGGGACCCCGCCGCTTCTTCGGCCCGAAGGAGCTCTACCGCCCGCTGGTTTGGGCCTTCCTGATAGGCGCCATCGCCCCGGTCGGTATCTGGCTCCTTTGGTGGGCACGCGGCAAGCCTCGCCACTCCTTCCTCAAGGCCATCTCCCTCCCGGTCCTCTTCGGCTCCCTCTCGTGGATCCCGCCCGCGACGGGTCTCAATTTTTCCGCGTGGGCGATCGTCTGCTACGTCTTCAACTGGATGCTGCGAAAGCGACGCGCGGAGTGGTGGGGAAAATACACCATGACGCTCAGTGCCGCGCTGGACGCGAGTCTCGCCTTCGGACTCGTCGTCGTCTTCTTCGCCCTGCTGTATCCCAACTGGGAATGGCTTGAAACCCTGCAGTGGTGGGGCACCAAGATCCACACCCGGGGCTGCGACTGGAAAGGTTGTGCGTACAACGAGGTGCCACCTGGTGGAACTTTTGGACCGGGTTTCGGCAGCTGATAGACGGGGGGGAAGGGGGGGAAGGGGGGTTCTTTTGCCTTCTTCGGGTTCCGGAGATTTCGGCAGCAGGGAGTTCACGCACTGCATTTTAATTTTTAATTTTTTTTCGCGATTACATATGTAGATTTTTTGCCCGTCTGATTTCTCGCCTGCCTTTCGCTGTTCGCTATCTAGATATGTAGATATCGCATTTCGCCCCTGCAAATGCTCTTTTCGAAGTCACCGCCCTTACTCGCTAGTTCTGTTGGGGGGGGGGCACTTTCGGTTTGGGTTACATTGTCTTAGTCCCACGTCATGATCAGATTCCGAGCCCTGCGACACGAAAACCAAATCGACCAGCCTCGCTGCTGGCCGTTCTTGATGCTGGCCGCTCCCCGTGTTGTTCACCACGCGCTTGTTGTGCGCGGCAGCAGTCGGTCGCGGGGAGAGGGGCGTCCGCAGAGGGCACGGGGATGAGTGGCTGCGACTGAAACTGGGCGCATGAGGGCTTCCCGGGAACCGGCGTAGGGATCTACTCAACAATGGAACTCTTCTATCTCAAACACATGGTATACATCTACTCGTCGTCGCCGTCGTCGCTGTCAGCGAGGATAGCCTTCCTCCTGGCTCGAGCAACTACTGGTACATCCTCCTCATCCTCCTCCTCACTATCCTCACCGATGTCTCGCATGAGCACGTCGTCCTCCTCCTCCTCCTTCCCCGAGTTGATGGCTACCGCCCCAGTCTTCGCCGTGACCGGTTCGACAGTGCTATCCCTCTCCCTCTCCCTCTCCTGCTCATCCTCCTCCTCATCTGTATCATCACCAAAGATACTCCTTCCCCTCTTCTTCTTCTTCACCACCTTCTTCCGTCGTTTCGGAGCTGACTCTTCGTCCTCCTCCTCATCGCTTCTCACCGCCGCCACCGCCGCCGCCACCACTTTCTCCCCCGGCTCCACCGCCGGTTGCGGCCCCAGCCTCCTGATCTCCCTCTCGCGGGCATAAAACTCCGTGTCCCTCTCCTCATCGCTCTCCTCGTCGCTGTCATGTACGAATTTATCACTCTTGATCTTCGCCAGCTTGAGCCTTTCCGCCTCCTCACGCTTCTGCTGCTTCTCGAGGGCCAGGGCATTGAGTTCCTCGTTCTCGGCCTCCGCTTCGACCACGAGGCGGCGCTTGCGTTTCCCCCCTTTCTTGTGGGGTAGCGGCCCATGGCTGTTGGTGGGCCCGCCCGGTTCGAATTGGGCGGCGGCGGTGTCATCGTCGGAGCCGGAGGAGTCCGAGGAAAGCACGGGTCGGCGGGTCCGGGCTGTCGAGGGCAGTAACTTGCGTTTTAAGAGGTCCGCCGCGGCCATGTCGTGGAAGATTGGTGGGTCATTAGCGTATTTCTGTAGGAGTGCGAGGTTCTCGTAAAGTGTTTGGGAGCTGTGTCGCGAGGGGATGAGCCATCTCGTCTCTGGCGTTTCGTTCGCATCTACCGGTTCGCAGCCGACTAACTTTAGGAGGAAACGGAGGACCGCGTCCTTGAACATCGCCCGCCTACGCTCGTCGGTTGTGGGATCGATGATGATGTCTGGCGGGGGCGTGGCGATAGGTTCTGGTGCTTCCGAGTCAGGATCTCGAGCTTCGGCCTCCAGAGCGCGACGAGCCTCGGCTTCATCTTCGAAGGATTTCCGCTCATTCACCGCTTTCTTGATTACATCTTTCAGCCACTCCACGTCGCCGGATTTATTATCGTCCACTAGCGCGGCTACGCCGACGCCGATTTGCTCTGCGTGCGATTGCATCCCGCTGCCGGGTTTGATCTGAAGCTCCGCTGCGGCGCGCGGCTTGGGAACGTGTACTTCTTTGGTATAGCCGTGCTGGAGGAAATGCGTTGTACTGGATAGCTTGGTGAACAGGAGTTCCACATACATCGCCGGCTCAGCCTCTAACTTCTTGAACAGCTTCCGTAGGAAATGTCTTGTGAACTGGTCAACCTCCTTGTATGCCGGATGCTTCCTGTCCAGCGCCTCCGAACCGTGCATCATATGATATAGCAAATCCACGAGATCCAGCCTGTACAGCAGAACTTCCATCTTCCTCTTCTCAAAGATACGATGAAACATCTTGATTGCGCGCATGATCTGGTTTGCGTTCAGCTCTTGATAGTAGCCGAGAAGCGCGATGAACGTATTGATGCAATTCTGATTCAGATATTTGGCCTCAAATTTTCTGAAATCGAAAGCGCGCTCTGCAGTTGCACTCTTGCTGGCAGCAATCAATTGAGAATCGTCTTCTTCCTCGTACTCGATGGCTTCGTCAAGGGCAGCCTTTTCTTTGGCTTTTTTGGATCGGCGTCGGCGCGAGCGGACAAACATGTGTTCGTGCTGCTGTGAGTATTTCTCGAGGAGCTTGAGATGGACATATGCCATCTCTGTGCAGTCGTCGAGCCATCTAGTACCATCAGCTGCCTGCTGCTCCAACAAGATATAAGAGAGCCACGTACTTGAACGGTTGCTTCGTGTACGACCGGCAGATGTTGTAAATCAAATCCATAGTCGTCTCCTCGTAGAACAGTCGGTTCTGAATATTCTCAGCAATCTCCTGGTCGTCCTCGATGGGCGATAGTGCCATCTCCTGCACCGTATAGAGAATCTGGGTAAAGCACCTCATACCAGACTGCAACGCCGTCCACTGCTTTATGTCAAACCATTCTACCATTTTCCTGTTGAGCGTGGTGAGGAACTGCTGGCTAAGCACAACTGCCACGACCGCAAAGTTATCCTCCTCCGCGGGGAGGCCCTTCTTTTTCCGTTCCTTCGTGCTGATCCGTCGTCTGACCCTTTCGGCTTCGAGGAACCAGGCAACAAGGTAGAAACATTGCTTGATATGTGATTCGAGGAGGCGCTCGACGTCCCGCTCGATAGCTCGGCGGATAGATTCGAACAAGGGATTGAATCCGGAATCAATAAAATCTTCAACGAATCGCCGCATGTGCTTCTTTGCGCCGGTCGTCAAGCTCACCGTCATATCGAATTCCGTCTTGAGTGAGACACCCGCTTTATCTGCGCCTCGGGCCTTTTTCCACTTCTTCGCTTTATCGAGCTTTTCTAGGCCCGTCTCCTTAGACAACAATGCATCCTGGCCAGATACGAAGGAACGCGTCCCGTCAATCCTCTGCATCCAGATGGTCGAGCCGAAACGGTTATGGCGTGTCGAGGCCCTCGAGATGCCCCGTTTCAGGTCATCCTCCTTCTTCAACAACTGTGCAAGATCCTTCCCGCGTTTCTCCGACTCTTCACCGTCGGAGCGAAAGACGGCCTCAACGTCTAGCCCCTTGATGAGATGGTACAACGCCTCCATAATGACCGTGTCCTGTGCTTTAAAGTCGTCCGCAATGCTGGACGCAGTCGTCAGCAAGAGATCCAACACATTCTGCTCCGTGTATGCCGTGATAGTGGCACTTCTATCAATCTCCTCTCCCGTCTCACACTCTCCGGGCGCCGGGTGCTCAATGATCGCAATGTTCCGCAGCGTGTAAAGTACTAGCTTGATGATTCCCTCGTCACGAGCGCTCCGGTCGTAAGATGGGATTGCCATTGCCGGGAGCGTCGCCCGGACTATATCCTTGAGAATCTTCTTGGATTTGTGTTGTAGGATTGCGGTCTTGTAGCGGGCTTGGGCATGCTGCAGCACGGAGATGTGGCGATGGTGGTTGACGGTCATCTGCTCATTTTGTTTCTCGAATGGCCACGTCAATGGTGCGAGTATTTCAACTGTAAAACCGTCAGCACTTCTAAAAATCGCGAGGGTTTGCCGGCCAGCGACATACTGCACGCCACCGTCAACCGATGCATTGGCTTAACCATGGTATCCTCCTCCTTCCACATAGCAATAATCGGCAGCAGATCGCCTCCTACCAAGTTCATCTCGCTCAGACATCTTGCCACCTATCAACTGGGGCATCAGCCTTATCCCATCCTCGCACTAGTCCCAGGGGAGCACAAACGTCGTATCGATTCATTTTCTCGTCATAAAGCTTCAGCCACATCCGTAGGTCCTTGAGACACGCAAGCGCGTCATCGCCAAGTGTGTACTTCCCATCCTCTTCCAAGGACGCACCTCCGAGTGCGGTGCAAATCGAGTAGATATGTGCTCTCTGCAGACGTCAGTAGTTACTTCGGCTGGTGTGGATTAGAGAACGACGGACGACTAACGGATCGACGACATCGCGGTTTTGAGCTCGGTCTTCGGAGTCCGGGACGAGTGCAGGATCATCTCGTGGCATGCTACCTATCGCGCCAGGTGAATGTGGTTGTGTTAAGAGGTATCAAGGAATGTTGAGGTGCGAAGGTGTTGGAGAAGACGCGATGCGTCGGTGTTCCCCTGACCAGTCTGGTTGCTTCGGCACTCGGTTACACGAGAAATGGAGCGTCATTATCGCGCAAAACCCACGGTCCGTTTTCGACCACTCGTTGTATCTAGCTCTCCCTTTGCCCTCCGCCCTAGCCAGTCCGGAGAAAGATAGAGCACGCCAAAGGAATTACAAAGGGAAGAGTGGAGCAGACCCCCGTACGCAGTGTCGCGATAAGCGGAGGTATTACACGGCTCATTTATTCGAGCCCTCAGTTGCGGAGAGGGTAATTAAGAGATGGAGAAGGAGGTTATCCTCCTTGGGAAACAATTTCGGATACACTTTGCGGTCTGTACTATGTAAGACGTCCTACGCTTTTGTGTACAGTAACTATAACACAACTCAGTAGGTAATTCTAACCCGTCCGCCATCGCCCCTCAGCCGCCCTCAGTCTTCACAAAGGATAGTGATCGTGCGAAACAGAAGCACCCGGAACATGCACTCTCGACACCAAATCCAAAAGCAAGTTCCCGGCCATTCAAATGCCGACAAGAAACCCAGGAGGATAACCTCAAGCAAGCGGAACCGCGGAGATATCATCCACTCATCCAACAATCCCGCCAAATCAACGACCGGAATCTTGGACCAGTCGATAGGTTCCTCATTCACCGTACATTGAACTTACCCGTCGCGGCCGCTTTAGAACCGAATTTGACCTTGGTTCCGGTTTTCAACCGCCCGGACTTCGGAGTAACCCGGAAATGAAAGACGTTAGCTGTTGCACACACAGGTAACTAGATCTTACGGATCAAGAACAGACCACCCTGAATCCTGACCCGGAATGGGTGCCAACGTCAGGCCCGTCCTTCAAGATGGAACCACACAACTAGAGACAGCTCCTGCTCATGAAGTGAAAGCGAAAAACGACGAAGGGCGGCCCTAGAGAGCTGTCGATGAATTTCCTGATGATCTAAGGACTGGCTGCCACCGCATCCACTGCCTCACCAAAGCCATAATTCAATCTGCTCGTACGGGACTGCATGCGGAGATTGGATATACGTATCCAACCATGGCCGTAACGTCCTTCTCTATGGCGGCCTTCTGGTAGACGTTGGACCTATGCAATACTCGAGGATCCGGCACCATTCCTGGATCTTGCGAAGCCCATTGGATGTCCTCTACGATAGCACGATACACCGCAGCTCGATGACCCCGATATCCGCTGCAGACTCCCGTCCAAGTTGCGCTCCATTTCCGTCCTCGGTCATGTGAACTTCGCGAGAACGAATGGCACGGTCTTGTTGTTCAAGATCGCAATCCCAGAATCGTAACCTTTGGAGATACCTTGTATAGAGGAGCCATCGTGAATGACCTCTCCATTCAGTTTTGTCTGGTAGATGACTGTATGACTGTATCGTGTATGCCAGAAATCTCTGGGATGTCGTAGGCCGGGATCTCAAGGCTAGAGCCTGGAACCACCTCGACATAAACGATTACAACTGGAGCGGCTTCATCTTGCCAGATATCCGACGTTGGAAACTCAGGTACAGCGGTGATTGTCGCAGCCTGGTACAAATGAACAATAAACCCACGGTAGTTTGGCACGGTTAGTATGTATTGGTTGCAAGGGCTGTTGGATGACAGTCGGAGATGGGATTGGGGTAAAAAGTGATGCAATCTTACAGTGCTAATTTTGGTGACAAGTGTGGAGGAGAACGGTGGAGAAATCGTGAGTATTGTTTGGTCGATTGTCTACTTTTTCAGGAAGACATGCCCCCAAAACGGCCTATTGTCGGTGTGTGGCAAGATTTGGATCGTTGGAATCCTCACACTGTCGGAGTGACATGTAGATGGGTGCTTTTGACCGCGATGTGACTTATTCAAGGGCATTGATGCGCTGCTGTTTTGCGCTTGAACGATGTCCCGTAGGTAGTAGGTGGTGTTGCTGTGGATACTCTGCTGCTCTGCTGTGCCAGTGATTCCTAATCAGCACCTCACTGTCGGCTAATACCAAACTCTTAGTCATACAGAGCACAATCCTCATCGGCTCCGAAATCTCATATCATAGTCTTTTTTCCACTACTGTATCATCTCACTTAAGAGGTCCCTTATAAACGCCAGTGCTATGTACTAGCGCCTACTAGCGCCCTTTGGAACCAGCACAATATCAAATCGTGCTTGTGCGCAAGCACCGAATTTTTGCGAGCACCGTGGTCTGTCCATAGAATCCACTACATATTGTATAGTGAAGGGGGTGAAATGAATACATAGTAATGATATCATCCTGTAAGGATATCCGGCAACGATGCCGCACCAGTGTGTTGATATGATATTGGTTTGTCTCATCGCTGAATAATTGTATGTTAGCATATGTTGGAGCGTATCACTACTGTTTTTCGGCGTTACTACATGTTCCTTCACAGGACTCTATCACTATCATTTATTTTACCCCCCCTTTTTCACTATACAGTACTTATGTACAGCTTCTACAAATCCGGCTAGAACTCATCTGCGTGCCGAAAGTCGTACTCAAGGCTATCTTCATCTCTATCTCTATCCTCATCACCCTCAGTGTTAGTAATTTGCGGGGAAGAAACGAAATGACTGCGCTGAAGTTTCCGTACCAGCCTAGCACTGGCTGGTCAGCCGTACCAGAGAAATGCCGAGAACGAGTCGCCGCTGGTGCGCACGCCTGGGGGTGCGGCTTCAGGTGAGGCCGGCGCGGTCGATTCTGCGGCTGAATCTTCGGCACCGCGTACGGCCGGTGTTACGGCTTGAGGTGCGGTCGATTTGGCCGGAGCTGCCGGAGCTGCCGCTGGTGGTGCGGCCGGTTCTGGGCTGGTGTTTAGCGCGGCGTGCGGCTGCTGCTGCGGCTTCAGGTGCGGCTAGGGACGGGGATGTCGATGACTGGAGTAGTAGGTGGTGCTAGGTGAACGGGCGTTAGGTTATTTCCACAACTATGTCCTGGCTCGCACAGCCCACCCTGCTGTGGCTGGACACGCCACGCGCCTTGGGTTTACGTCGAATTGCATTATGTACATAGACGCTGGAGGCTGGCCCTGGCTGCCGTTCGCACTTAACCCATGAAAGCTTGCCAGGTGTTGAGGTGTAAGTAGATATCGGCAGCTGGCTGTAAGGAAAGCTTGCGGAAAACTCGTCGTGAGGAGTTCTGATGGCTACTCAGCGCCTGATGCCTGGTCGCCAGTGATTGATAGTCACATTGTACTTTTAAACTGAAGTTACCGCGCAGTTAGTGCACGTGATCCTGCTGGCAGAGATACCTCCTGGGCGGACCACCACATTCGAAAAAAAAAACTTAGCACGCTAACCATATATGTGTACGCACTAGCGCATGCTGAGTGTGCCACTACATAAGTAAGTAGTAGTGGAATTTATAGGGGGATTTCTTAAGTGAGATAATATATGTAGATAGACTGCGGTATTGTGCTGTCAGGCGGCTAGCTAGCGAGCTAAAATTTAGTGGACGCAAGAAGTCCTGGTCCACAAGCGCTTGTAGGTAAGTAAGTACCTGGTACCAAGTATGCGAGTTGGGTAATCTACCTAGGTCGCATACGAGTAAAGAAGAAACAAAAAATGGTATGCGAGTTGGGACGGCTCGTTCCAACTTTCCTATCAACCGCCACAATTAGAATGTTCGACAATACTGAGTGATCCCCTGTGACTTTATACCTCAGGGACACTTGCCGTGACACCTGCAGTGAAAATATGAGGCCGGTTGATGTCAACACTGGACTCGTTCAGAGATGTATCTGGCTTGTCTTCTACAAAGACCTAGGGGCCGGCCGAAGGAGAAGCCCATAAGGAGAGCAGAGCGGAAACGACAGGCAGCCATACGTAGAGTGATTACTTGGGAAGCTTTGCCACAGGTTCTGGACAACCCTTCGCAGCGCTGTCAGCAATGGTGGGCTGCAAACATACGTGTTCTTCTATCGATTTCCCGTTGCTGATGAGTTCTGTAGCGTTTCAGCGATTATCATAGAAAGTAGGCGCCCGGCAGCCAGCCGCCAGCTATCCGCCCGATGGCATTATAATGGAATTCCACCGATAAGAGGATCTCTAAACTTACCCTTAGGGTACATGAGGATGAAATGCTGTGCTGGGTTGGATACAGGTTTTGCACTTGCCCAGAGTCAGATGTTATTCAACCCTCACTCTTTATCGCTATGATCTATGTACTTAAGTCGCGCGTGATTAACGAATGAATAAAAAAAAAGCGATAAGATGTTCTCTTGGCCGGGTACACAAAACAAACCAATCCATCTTCAGTGATGGCTTTATAATCTTGGTATTCAAGTCACATTAGGTTGCTGAATTTTGAAGTTTGATATGTACAATGAATACGATGACGAGAATGTTGGAAGGGTCGAGGTGAGTCCCTCGACATATACCGCAATCACACTCCACACAGGGAGTTCCGGCAGTTACTGGAGTAGACAGGTAGAGACGTGATAGTTACAGGCGCTGTCCTCTGGTGTCATGGTAAAATATTCAGGCACGCGTCGACGACTTAGCAATCGCAGGGTCTGCCAGATGAACAGCCTGGTTGGACTTGTTGCTTGATACGTTGTCATTGACGGCTCGTTAGGAGTTTGACCAGAAGTTTATCACAGCCATCAGACCACAACAATACTCTGCGGCACAGCTGCGGCACAATATACTTGCCGTGCCTCGTCGGAGGACACTCTCAATAATTACAGCCGAATCTTTCTTCCTAAATGCTCCCATTTGCTATTTACTGTAGCCAATTGTGAAAAATGTGTAGGTATTCCTATTGATATTCTCCGTGATTTCGTATCGATATCGCATAGATATCTTGCGACTGAGATTAAGCAGAGTACATGGCAGCTTTTTGAGATTCGTGGCCAAGGTGCGGCACATGCCGAGACCCTAATCATTCTTTTCGCCATCACACAGCGCAAAGTAACCAGAGTCAAACGCGTTGGCACGCGCCACACGCACCACGTCCCAACTAACCAACCATCTTTTCATCCCAATTCCCCTTACAATCACCACCTATTACCACCATCACACACAATCTGATAAAAAGATCATCGCCGCCAATTCCTTCTCCGCCGATCCATCGCGACTAACAATGTCCGGCTTCCAAGGGCAGTCCGGAGGCAGCTTTGGAGGAGGAGGAAGGAGGGGAGGGGGTCCATCGTTCCCGCGACGAATAGGTTACGACAGCTATAAGCCCGCTCAGCACGACAACGGCGGCGGTGGAAGAGATTCGAGACTGGACGACGGGTACCATGGCCGTGAGAGGGAGCGGGAGCGCAAGGGGGGCCCTCATCGTGGGCGTGGATCCCGGGGAAACGAATACCGACCAGATCTCTCAACGCCCCAGATCGCCTCTGAGTACCGCGTTTTAAGCCGCAGCCGTAGCCGCTCGCCTACTCATCGTGACCGCGATTATGGTCGCGATCACGATCGTGATCGCGACCGCCGGAATCACGGAAAGTCCGAGGAACAGCGGTACGGAGGAAACAGAGACCGCCGTGACCGCGACCGCGACCGTGACCGTGACCGCGGCGGACAGCACAACTCATATTCCGGATCTGGACAGCAGGAGGCGTATCTCGGACAACACGATACGTACCGGCCCCAGGATCCCCGGCACGACGAGCGCGCAGTGGACTCCCATGCCGTCGTCCCCACAAGGGCCACCTCAGGGCGGATTGACAACCGACAACGCGTTGACGACCGCAAGCGCAGTGCATCACCCTTCACTGCGCGTGCACAATTCCACGAGCAGTCCTCTTACTCCCGCGCCCGAAGCCACTCCTCTGAGCGCCACAGCAGCAGAAATCTAGACGGCGTACCAACTCGCCCCAGACATTTCGATAATCCTGACGTCGTCGACCCGGCTCCACGCACACGCGCCGCGCGTCCCCCCTTTCATCCGCTCCAACGCAACGTCAAGGTTGCCCGCAGCAAGGAGACTTCCGAAGCCGGGTACGCGGCTATGGCGGACCTCTACGGGGGTGCGACGCTCATCAAGCTGGGCAACGAAAGGGGCACTTACGCGTACATACACTTCCATACTCACCATGACGCCCAGAGAGCTGTCAACGCCCGCTCGGATACCAATTGGTCGTCGGTTGTGGTCAAGGAGGGTGAGGAGGACGGCGGAATGCACGAGGCTGTGCTGGTCTGGGGTCGGCTGAAGCGGGGCGGCAATGCGTTCAGGAACCTGGGAGACTAGAGTACTTGCTACCATGTGAAAAAGAGGGGATTTGCGGAGAGCGTAATGGGGAATAAGAGGAATGGAGGGGGAGGGTAGAGGAGTGTAAGTGCGTGTGGGTGTGTTTCCTTGTCTGATCTCATCAACTGTGGCGAGAATCATTAGGTGTGTCGTGCACTTGTATCGAGATACCAATTTCTGCCTACTTTTACTCTACCACAATCTCCATAGAGTGTAATCCATGAGTAAGTAGGTAGTGATTGTGTTTGTTTGTTTTCGGGATGCATAGTCCGTAAATCTGTGACTTGTATTGTCCACCCATTTTCTTACTCCGGGCCCTCCTGCTGCACAAGCTCTCTTGCGAACAAATGTGGTTCGTGACGCACTCTATGTACCACTGGGGTTTCAGAACTATAGGGTCAGTCGTTGTTGGGCTTTGTGCAGTAACTCGGCAGAAATGGCTGCTCGACACCACCAAACAAACCAGAAACTACAACAACAGCCTTACCACCGGCCCTATCTACTGTTCCCCACCTTCTACTGCCATCCCGCAAACAAAACAAAAAAACAACAACAAATAAGGCAGCCATGCCACCAGTCAAACACCAGAACCGAGAGGACATCCCCAACCGTCTCCGACGTCATATGGTGTCAGCCCCAGTGAATGCACGACCCCCCCCCCAGGGGCTACCTATATACCGCTTGACCATAGGTGGCAATCGAGCGGTCCCCAACCGCATTCAGCCTGCTGTGCCCTTTGGCGGCGACCGGTATTTCCCCAGGTACCAAACGGCCCCCAGGTATTCAACGGCTCCCAAATATCTAGCCGCCTCCCATCATCGCACCACCCCTCGTCCCAAGATACCGCCCCCCCGTTGGCTTACACTGCCGCCCGCGGACCTACGCCACCCGCTCCCCGCACGCCCTACCAGACGTCTCCGCGAGATGCCTCATCATCCGGCACTGTGTTCAGTGGTCTTTCCTAGTCCCGTGGACCACATCGGCTCGATGCAATACTTCAAGCCGGTGGTCGAGAACCACGGATGTGTGTACCGCCTGAGGATCGAGAATGATTGCGCGCTCGTCGACTATGTCAGGGCGTAGGATGCGGAAAGCTCGGTGCTCCGTGGAGAAGCAGAGTGGAGAAGTTCGCCGGATGTATTGTTGGAGGTTGACGGACAAGTTATGGGCTGGGAAGCTAGACTAGCTGCTTAGGGAACACGTGCGTGGGAACGTGGGGAGAAGGAAGGGGGCTGCATCTAGGACGAACGAAATTGCGTCTAGGATGGAGGATGTTGCGCTGCGGAAAAAGGAGGATCAGCAGGATACTGAGATGGTTGATGCTCTGATCGGCGGCGAGAAGGAGTTGGGATTATGAAGTCGGGGTTTCTTCTAGAGTCATTTCGTCATCCGTCTGGACTTTGGGGGAAGATATATTCATTACCAATTGGGGCACTGCCCTTCATTTGCTCCATCCCCATGAGCAAGATAACCATACCCTTACTTCCTGCTTCATCCGCATCTTGATCCCCAGATTCGTACCTCCCCTGAAATTGCTAGTGCGCCTGCAACCCCGTGGGTAGCGTGGGTATGTAGTCAACATCTATGTACCACTTTAGAATAGCTCCCTATTTTATCTTCGCCAATAGGTGTTGTATTCGCCCGCCACAATGCTGATACCATCTCTGCAGCCTGTTTTGCGGAATAAAAGATGACTAGCTCACAACTCCGTCCTGGGCGCCTCTACTTTGGTTATGATTCCCCCTCTAACCCGTCTACGACGAATCCAGTGATGAGCGTAACTGAGCACGATCGTCAAGCCGGCCACGACCGAGACAAATATCAGCACTGCTCTCAGAGCGAGGAGGGGTTTTGGGTCGGGTGGGTCATAAAAAACGGATGTGGGTGGGAGGAGCGTGGATGTGGAGAGGCCGGTAAAGGCCGGAGCAGTGATAGTTGTGAGTGTGAAGAATTTGCATGGAATTCCGGTAACCATAGATGATGATCGATCCAGCAATTGAATGGTATGGCTAAGAGAGGGGCAGGTGGGGATGTATGGAGTTTGAACTGTGTAAAGGCGTTCACAATGAGGGGTACGAGTCAAGTTGATTATTGTGAGTTAGTTTCGGTTGAACGAGTGACAGCTTGTGGGTTCCTGTAGCTTCTCCCAGTGCGTCTATTCCGGTTCTCGCATACTCCTTTGTAGCCCACCTATCATGAGACGGAGCTTCGGGATATGTGAAGCCAAAGTCTAACTGGCTGCAATATTCACGGCTAGTGCCGCGAAGAACAGGAAGATGGGTTCCATGCTGAAGACAATGACGAAGATAAGTCCAAGGAGGGCGGAATGTAATCGTGTCAAGGTATCTAGTCTGCTCATTCGCCCCACACTTAGACGGCGCCTGCGTTTGCAGGGGTTTGGAGCGGAAAGCAAAGTGTTGTCCCACAAACACCCATCACCGTCGCGGGCCAGTAGGGGCATAGGGAGAGCCGTACAGCTAGACTCGCGGTTGGTGTTGGTGTTCGCCGTATGTAGTCTTTAAAGGCTCATAGACGCGAAATAAAATTGATGCCCCCCCCCCATCACCGTCGCCGGTCTGCCCGAAGCGGTGAAGTGGTTTGTTTTCTTCATGCACAATGCACTTGGTCGTAATTACCCCTCGCGCATATAACCAAGTGTTATTCATCCCAGTTCGCAACGCACCCAATCGACAAAATTATTGCACCGTCATATCAGTCACCACTTGTTTTTTTTGTAAACCGGCGACACTACCCCGCATCCTGAGGGGCTTCGGTCGCCGATCGCCTCAAAGAAACTACCTGTCGACGTAATTACAGCGCACTACTTTCTTTGTGAACTAATGCGGGCACAACGGAACCTTCAAATCTCTCGGCAGCCATCGCCGTGACAGCATAGCTGCTTTTTTTCTGCTTCTGCTTCTGCGACTGAAACTCAAACTTCCTATCTCTCATCTCCCAAGCGGAAAGGAATCTGCGGATGGCGGACAATCGGTTCGTCGAGCTCATCTTAGGGCCATCAGTTACCAAATCGACCTTGCAATTCGCATACAAGTCATTAGCCGCGAATCCACAACAGCTTTTCTCCCTCTTCCTCAGGAGGGACCCGGGAATGGAATTCGCCTCGGCGTTCCCGCTATATGCTAGGCGGCTCGCTGGCTTACTCTTGAAGGTCCCCGAGCACTTTCATCGGCTCGGAGCTAAAGAGAAGAAAAAACTACTGTATGAAGAGACAGTGGGCGCCTTCATATTCACCCTGTTCCCGTGGATGCCCGATGATGCTGCCTCCCAGGAAGCTGTGGGAGATATCGTGATGGCATTCGCCCAGACATTGCGACCGGAGAGAGGCGGGATGCAGTTGCTCGGTGCGGAGTTAGGACGCACCCCCGCGATGCTGAGACTCATTTCCAGTGGGCAATTGGCCTCTCATACCAACAAACTGTTCTTCAACAGCCTTATTTTGGAAAACTGGGAGAGCTGGACAACGGTTGCCGGAGAACTTACCGCGAAATGCGGTAAACACGAGCAAGTAACGAGCAGGAAGGAAATGATCGCGTTCATCCAGTCATTTCCTTGCGATCACTGTCCATCTGGGTCAACCGAATCTAAGACTCCGCTGGCTAGGGCTAACATACATGCACACGGTATCGGCTATTCTACGAGAGTGTTTGAGAACTTGTTGGGGGAGCGGCTGGGACCGTGGAAGATTGTCATTTCGGCACTTGCGGTCACGTCACTTAAGGAGAACGTCAACGAAGGTACTTACGCTCTCGTCCTCAGTGATTCGATCTCTAAAATTGGGGCCGGCGGAGACCAGATGAGCCATATACGGCACAATCTCTTACAGCTTGCCTCCGGGAAGTGGGCACAAAGCTGTCTGAAACGAGCTCCCGATAGGAAGCCTCCATACCGACTACCAGTGCACATGATCGAGTGCTCCGGGCATGCCATCATGTGGCAGGTTGACGGCGCTTTTGACGAACAATATTACCGCACGATGCAAGTACTGAAAGGTGACATCTCCTTGGACTGGATAGATCGCGCTCAGTATGTGGCTAACCATGATATTGCTTTCAGTATGGGCGATTTGTGCCCTCAAGGTGTGTATATGCGGGTTCCATTATCTGCCTACTGCTTATCGAAGGCGTAGGAGGTAAACGAGATTTGCTATTGGGTCGCCAAAGCTCAGCAAGCTTACACTGAGGATCAAATTTCCGCCTGCGATGTGGACTACCCGACCGACCGAATGCGGGTTGTGTTTCCATCTCCTTTCCATAGGACCCCCAGCAATTGCACGGTTATGACAATCGATCCGTCAAACAAGCTGGAGAAGTGCATTGTCGAGAGTTCACCATTATTGGGTATGTACTCACAGTGTCTACTTAGCCACTGGAGCATTGTCACTCACTTTTAACCGAACCTCTAGGGAAATTCTTCAGTCTTACCACTACAGTTTTGGAAAACCTTTACCGGGGTGCTCTCTTCCCAGTTGATCCGTCGGTGGATGAGGTCCAGATCATCGATCACTTCACGAGTACAGCATTCATCCTAGCTAGAAGCGGGACAGGGAAAACGACGTGTTTGGTCTACAAGCTGGTTAGCAGATATCTGGCTAGTAGGGCTGAAGAGGAGGTCCCAATTCGCCAAGTACGTCCCACCTAACCACCTTGTCATAAAGAGGTATGCCATCTGGAATAACAGTGACTGATAATAGCAACGAATTTCAGTTGTTGCTCACTCGTTCGAGTGGGCTCGCCAAAAAGCTCAAGGGCTACACTCAACGGTTGATAGACACTCGATTAGGGATCATCGGCGGAGACTCGGTGTCTGGCGAGCAGCAAAGAGCCAATCCGCTCCACGACGAAGGACGCACCATAAAGGACCTCCTTTCTCTAAAGGAAGAAGATTTTCCTTTGGTTTGCACATTCGATCATTTTCTCAGGCTTGTGGAGAATTCCGTCAGGTAACTATGCCCGCCCAATCTCGGTCCGGCAAAAATTGAATCCCATTAATCTAAGTAATCACTCAGGTTAGAAGCCATCAAGAAGGGAGATTATGTAGAAAGGATCTCTGCCGCGGGCTTTCGCCGACTCGACCCTACTCTCTTCGAATTGGAATATTGGAAACGCTTTCCCATTGCTCTAACCCGCAG
>Ga0307508_10000603_pt1 | contig 43051 bp, 37 predicted proteins | sample 9_EM_MG_FD_203089 | JGI IMG/M metagenome (GOLD analysis project Ga0307508, IMG submission 203089) | Populus trichocarpa ectomycorrhiza microbial communities from riparian zone in the Pacific Northwest, United States - 9_EM | ecosystem: Host-associated > Plants > Roots > Unclassified | place... | reverse complement strand
CGATGGCTGTTTGCAGCAGGCCGTCGTTGACCCCGTTTAAATAGCGCATGATAAGGATAGACAGCTGCTCATGGTGCACGCCGCTGAGCAGCTTATGCTCCAGGGCATGCGAATAGGGCCCATGGCCGATATCATGCAGCAGGATGGCGATGCGGGCGCCCAGCTCTTCTTCGGGGGTTATCTGCACGCCCTTGCTTTTAAGCTCAGTCAGTGCGCCACACATGAGGTGAAAGGCTCCCAGCGAATGATGCAGCCGTGAGTGGACCGCGCCGGGATAAACCAGCCCGGCAAAGGCCATCTGGTGGATACGGCGGAGCCGCTGGTAGTACGGATGGGCTATAAGCTTTAAAATCAATGGGTGATCGATACTGATAAATCCATATACCGGGTCATTGATGATTTTTCTCGCGGATGGCATTACTGTTGTTTATTTGTTAAATCGCCTGCCTCGTGCAGCGGACAAAAGTACAAAGGCTGGGGAGATAAATTACATTTGTTAAGAACGTGAGGCGTGAAACGTGAGACGTGAAACCCAATCGTCGCAAACGCCTCACGTCTCACATCTCACGTTTCACGATATTTAAGATAACTTAGTTAAAAATCAGCACATGGCATTAGCAACGATACTCTGGGTGGATGACGAAATCGAAAGCCTGCAATCCCAAAAACTTTTCCTCGAAAACAAGGGATACGATGTACGCACCCTCACCAATGGTTTCGATGCCGTGGATTTTGTAAAAGAGAACGTGGTAGACGTGGTATTGCTCGATGAGAGCATGCCCGGCATCACCGGCCTCGAAACCCTGGCCAAGATAAAGGAGGTCAACCAGCAGATACCCATCGTGCTGATTACCAAAAATGAAACCGAGAACCTGATGGACGAGGCCATCGGCTCGCAAATCAGCGATTACCTCATCAAGCCCGTCAATCCCAAACAGGTATGGCTGAGCCTGAAAAAGATACTGGACAATAAAAGACTGGTGGCCGAAAAAACCACTTCGGCCTACCAGCAGCAGTTCCGCAACCTGTTTATGGCGCTCAACAGCAATCCCGATTACAACGAATGGATGGAGATTTACCGTAAGCTGGTATACTGGGAGCTGGAAATGGGCAAAAGCGACAGCCCCGAAATGATGGAAGTATTCCAGACCCAGAAACAGGAGGCGAATACAGAATTTTTTAAGTTCATCTCCCGCAATTACGCTTCCTGGGTAAACCCGAAGAGCGCTGCAGCGCCGGTGATGAGCCATACGCTGATGCAATACAAGGTATTTCCGCATGTAGAAAAGGGCGTGCCCACCTTTTTTGTGCTCATCGATAACCTGCGCTTCGACCAGTGGAAGGCCATACAGCCCATTTTTGCGGAGAGCTTCCGGATTCTCGAAGAAGAAACTTTTTACAGCATATTGCCTACCGCCACGCAGTATTGCCGCAACGCTATTTTTGCGGGCCTGATGCCCATGGATATCGAAAAACAATATCCCTCGCAATGGAAAAACGACGATGAAGAGGGCGGCAAGAACCTGTTTGAGGAAGACTTGTTTCGTGCGCAGCTGAAAAGATTGAAAAAAGATTCGCTCAAGATATCATATACAAAAATCCTGAACAACCATGCCGGGCAGGAGCTGGTAAACAATATCCATAACCTGCTGGGCAATGATTTGAACGTGATTGTATACAATTTTGTAGACATGCTCAGCCATGCCCGTACCGAAATGGAAGTGCTCAAGGAGCTGGCCGGCGACGAAATGAGCTATCGCTCCGTCACTAAAAGCTGGTTCGAACATTCGCCCCTGCACCAGGCATTGAAGAAAATAGCCGATAAGAAAATCAACCTGGTGCTGGCCACCGACCATGGCAGCGTACGCGTAAAAACACCTTACAAGGTGGTGGGCGATAAGCAAACCACCACCAACCTCCGTTATAAGCACGGCCGTAACCTCAACTATGAGCCACGCGAGGTATTGGCTTTCCGCGACCCCCGCGAGGCGGGCCTGCCTGTGCCGAGCATCAACTCCTCCTACATCTTCGCCAAGGAAGATGGCTTTTTATGCTATCCCAATAACTATAATTACTATGTGAATTATTACCGGAATACGTTCCAGCATGGCGGGGTGAGCCTGGAAGAGATGATTGTGCCGATTATTAAAATGACGAGTAAATAAGGGCGCCTTCGGCGCCTCAATGTGGATAAGTTGGGCATAGCATTTCCCCTTATAACTTAATTGCCGGTTAGCTTTGCAACGAATCAAATCATGCCCGTATGAAATACACGCAGGCTACGCTAGACAAGATAGAAAGGGTGCTGGATGAAACAGGGTACATCGTGCGTTATGAAAGGGGTAATTTTCAAAGCGGTTATTGCATCCTGGAAGCGAAGAAGGTAGTCGTTCTCAACAAATTTCTGCAAATGGAAGGGCGTATCAATACGCTGATGGATATTGTTCCCCAGCTCAAAATAGATGTAGACACGCTCACCACCGAGGCCCGCAAGACCTACGAAGAGATAAGGGCCCGCCTTCACGAAGAAGAGAAATAAATAAATAACGGTCGATAAGGCTAAGAAATGAGCTAACCGCGGCCCGGTTGCTCATTTCTTATTTTTCATTCCTTATTTTTGCGTCCGTGTCTTATCCCCCCCTCAAAATAACGTTTCTTGGTACCGGCACCAGCAGCGGCGTACCCATGATAGCCTGCGATTGCGAAGTATGCACTTCTGCCGATTCGAGGGATAAGCGGCTGCGGTGCAGTATTTTGGTACAGTCGCCCACCACCACATTAGTAGTGGATACAGGTCCCGATTTCCGCGGCCAGATGCTGCGGGCAGGCGTAAAGCACCTCGATGCCATTGTTTTTACCCATCCTCATAAGGATCATGTAGCAGGATTGGACGATGTACGGGCCTTCAACTTCTTCCAGCGCAAGCCGATGAATGTATATGCCAATGAGATGACGCAGGAAGTGATTATCCGCGAGTTTGCGTATGCATTTGCCGATACGCGCTATCCCGGTGTGCCCGAGATAACGCTCAATATGATAGATATGGAGCCCTTTACCGTGGGCGATATCCCTATTGTGCCGGTCCTGGTATGGCATATGAAGATGCCTGTGCTCGGCTTCCGCTTTGGAAAGTTTACCTATATCACCGATGCCAACCGCATCGAACCGGCGGAGCAGGAAAAAATAAAAGGCAGCGAGATAATCGTGCTGAATGCGCTGCGGATGGAAAAGCATATCTCTCACTTTAACCTGCAGGAAGCCGTTGAGATGGTGCAGGCGCTGCAGGTGCCGCAGGGTTATATTATACATATGAGCCACCAGCTGGGCAGGCATGCCGATGTAAGCAGTCATTTACCGCCCGGTATACAGCTGGCCTATGACGGGCTGGAGCTCACGGTATAAACACTAAGCGTTACTACTTAAAAACACAAGGGGAACATCCCCTTAGGGCGCTGGAACTATCTCTAACCGGTATTTGTTTTACAACAAAGCGGCATAACTTCCGGGTATCCCTGTTCCCATGTGGCGCCAATTCATAAAAGACTATCTCAGCTTTAGCAAGGGCGAGCGGCGGGCAGTGCTGGTATTGCTGGCGCTGATACTGCTCGTATTCGTGTTGCCATACTGGTGGCCTGCCCATAAGAACGGGCCGCCCGGCAAGCCGGCATTACAGCAATGGCAGCAGCCAGCAACAGCGTCGGGACCCGCCCGCCCGCAGGAAGCTAATACAGCGGTTATGCAGTCGGCGGCGATCACGCCCCACCTGTTTTATTTTGACCCCAATACACTGGCTGCGGAAGGCTGGCAGCAGCTGGGCCTGCGCGATAAAACCATTCGCACCCTATTACATTACCGCGAAAAAGGCGGTTATTTTCGCCGGCCGGAAGACATTGGTAAAATATATGGATTGCAGCCGGCGGAGTATGCGCGCCTGTTGCCATGGGTAAAAATGGCGCAGCCCGTATACGCCGTTGCAAAGGAGAGCGGCGGCGCGAAGCCGGGCAACCGGCCCTATATTCCCTTTAAGCCCTATAGTTATGTCTATCCTTCCAGGAAGGCCCTGCCGCACAGCATTGATATCAACACGGCGGATACAGGTATTTTTATAGCCCTGCCGGGCATTGGCAGCCGGCTGGCGAATCGTATCATTAACTTCCGCGATAAGCTGGGCGGTTTCTACTGCGTGGAGCAGCTGGGGGAGACATATGCGCTGGCTGATTCGGTGTTTCAGCAAATAAAAAATACGTTGCGGTGCGATACCGCCGCTATCCGCCGTATCAATATCAATACGGCCGATGCCAACCTGTTAAAGCAGCATCCCTATATCCGCTGGAACATGGCCAATGCCATTGTGGCTTATCGTGACCAGCATGGCGATTACCAAAGTGTTGATGATTTACAACGGATAGAAATTATAACGGCAGAAGATTTGCAGCGGCTGCGTCCTTACCTGTATGTGCCTTAACCGATGATGCCTGTTGTTTCCTTGGGCTTTTCAAACTCAGGGTTGAACAGGTATTTCATGACCAGCAGGAAGAACCCGAATACGCTGGCCGTAGTAGTAGTGATGAGGGTAACCAATACGGTATCCGACAGCGAAAGAAGCTTTATACCGGCCAGCACCACGATACAGATAACAACGCCTATCCACGAGCAGGTGAGTATAAAGGTATTGACGGCGTATCGTCTTCTCTGTATATTATTATCCTGCAGCGTTCGTAAATGCGCTTTTTTGATTTCCTGGTCCAGCTCCTGCAGGGTAAAGATGGCTTCCACCTTTTCCACCTGGGGAATGACACGCGTATCCTCAATGGCACTTAGTATGTCAGAGGAGGAAGGAGGGTTTGGATCGGTAAGCTTATTGGATGGATTGCTCATTGGCGGCGACTGACCTCATGAATTTAACAAAGTATTCCTGTATCTTATCGTTCCTGATGACGGCCTCGCGGTCATTTTCATTGTATACCTGCGCCCAGGGCCCTTCGGGCAGGTGCGTCCAGCTGGTTAGTTTGGAAGTGCTTAACGGCATGGTCGCTTCCCAGGTATAATTGATGGCGTCTTTGGCCGAATCGGAGAGGGAAGCATATATCTTTTCCCACGATGCATGGGTAGTGGTGGTATAGGTAGTGTCTGTTATCGGGCTACTGCCATACATTTTATAGTCGTTGTAAATCGGGGGAATGACGGGGCCGAACTTCCAGGCCTGCACGGGCTCGCTCACCAACGGCTCGCCATATTTGGCCAAATGATAGCCATGCGCAAAATAAACCATCTTCTGTAGCTTCATTTGCGTGAGATAATTTCCTTCTTTGAGGCTCCTGGCCACAAAAGCGGAGGCAATTAAAACAGCTGAATAAGGCATAATAAAATAATTTCTCCCATAAAGTTACTAAATTACTTTTCCAAAATTACACTAAAGTTTTTAGTACTTATAAAAGGAAAACTTATTTTACGACTAACAATTGTTAGTATTTAATTATTTTTTTTTATATTGCACCGGCTTTTATTATTCTAACAATGTGACAATTGCCTGCCGCATTGAACGTTTTAACAGGCAGAACGCTCATCTTATGGATTTTCAACAATCAGAACTTACGCAGCAGGTAGCCCAGACAGCCCGTGATTTTGCGCAGCAGCATATCCGGCCATACGTGATGGAATGGGATGAAAGCCAGCAGTTTCCGTTGCCTATATTCAAGGCAATGGGGCAGCTGGGGCTTATGGGCGTATTAGTGCCCGAAGCCTATGGCGGCGCCGGCCTGGGATATTTTGAGTATGTGGCCGTCATCCAGGAAATAGCCAAAGTATGCGGCTCGGTAGGCCTGAGCCTGGCGGCACATAATTCGCTTTGCACCGGCCATATCATGGCTTTTGCCAGTGAAGAACAGAAAAAGCGCTGGCTGCCTAAGCTGGCCACGGCCGAATGGCTGGGCGCCTGGGGGCTCACGGAACCCAATACCGGCAGCGATGCCGGCAATATGAAATGCATGGCCGTTAAAGATGGCGGCGACTGGGTCATCAACGGTACCAAAAACTGGATTACCCATGGCCGCAGCGGCGATATAGCCGTAGTCGTTTGCCGTACGGGCGAGCCGAGAACAAAAGACAATGCTACCGCTTTCGTGGTAGAAAGAGGCACAGCGGGCTTCAGCGGCGGTAAAAAAGAAAACAAGCTGGGCATGCGCGCCAGCGAGACGGCTGAAATGATCTTTGATAACTGCCGCATACCCGATGCCAATCGTCTTGGCGCGGTAGGAGAGGGCTTTAAGCAGGCTATGAAGGTGTTGGACGGCGGGCGTATCTCTATCGCCGCCCTCAGCCTGGGCATTGCCAAAGGCGCTTACGAGGCAGCGTTACAATATTCAAAAGAGCGCTACCAGTTCGACCAGCCTATTGCCCGTTTCCAGGGCATTTCATTCAAGCTGGCGGATATGGCCACCGAGATAGCAGCAGCGGAGCTGCTCACGGCGCAGGCGGCCGATTTAAAGAATAAAAAGCTGCCGGTAACCCGCGAGGCGGCCATGGCGAAATACTATGCCAGTGAAGTTGCGGTGAAGACGGCCAATGAAGCGGTACAGGTATTTGGGGGCTACGGTTATACCAAGGACTTCCCCGTAGAAAAATATTACCGCGATGCCAAGCTGTGCACCATCGGTGAAGGAACATCGGAAATTCAGAAACTGGTTATTGCCAGGGAAATATTGAAATAAACTTTTTAATCGTCTCTTTCGCTTGCTTGTTTATAGTGTTACCCGGGCTTTGTTGGCCCGGGTTTTTTTATGCGTTATCCCAGGAAATCATCTTCATCTTTCGGCGCATACTTATCGAACACCTTCTCGATAGCCCCGGCAAACAGGGGAAATTTATCCTTGGCAAAGTTTTTTACGATTTCTACTGCTTTTAAAGCCTGTTTTTCTGTCAGGCCTTCTGCCATTAGTTTTTCGATTAATTCTTTCATCCGTTAATATTTTATTTTTTAATGGTTATGCCCGGTTTCATATCAATACAATTAAAAAGCCGGGTTGATAATAACCCGGCTCAAATATCTGAATAATGTTTTACAATCGGCGTTCTTATGCCACTTTGAGCAGGCTCATCTTGCTCTTGTCGAATTTCTTTTTGGCATATTCCAGTGTTACATGGAAGCTCTTTTCTTTTCCCGAAGGCAGCTCAAACATGGCATCGGTAAGGATGTTTTCGCAAATGCTCCGCAAACCGCGGGCGCCCAGCTTGTATTCCATCGCTTTCTCCACCATAAAGTCGTATACGTCTTCGTCCATGGCCAGTGCGATGCCTTCTATCTCAAACAATTTCATATACTGCTTTACCAGCGAGTTTCTCGGCTCGGTAAGAATAGAGCGAAGCGTATTGGCATCGAGTGGGTTGAGGTAGGTTACTACCGGCAGGCGGCCCAGCAGCTCGGGTATAAGACCGAAATGCTTTAAATCCTGCGCGTTCACGTATTGCAGCAGGTTTTTCTTCATGTTCTCCTGCTGTTCCTTGTTTACATTAAACCCGATGGCATTGGTATTTACCCGGCGGGCAATCAGCCTGTCGATGCCGTCGAAGGCGCCGCCGCAGATAAAGAGAATGTTCTGCGTATTGATTTTAATGAGCTTTTGCTCGGGGTGCTTGCGGCCGCCCTGCGGGGGAACCAATACGTCGGTGCCTTCCAGCAGTTTTAGCATGCCCTGCTGTACGCCCTCGCCGCTTACATCGCGGGTGATGGAGGGGTTATCGCCTTTGCGGGCTATCTTGTCTATTTCATCGATGTACACGATACCGCGTTCGGCGGCGGTTACATCGTAATTGCATACCTGCAGCAGGCGGGTAAGAATGCTTTCCACGTCTTCGCCCACATAACCGGCTTCGGTGAATACGGTGGCGTCTACGATGGCAAAAGGTACATTGAGCAGCTTGGCGATGGTTTTTGCCAGCAGGGTTTTACCCGTACCGGTTTCGCCCACCATGATGATATTGCTCTTTTCAATCTCTACATCATTTTCGGTTACCTTTTGCTGTAAGCGTTTGTAGTGATTGTATACCGCCACGGCCAATACCTTTTTGGCATCGTCCTGGGCGATGATGTATTCGTCGAGAAAGCGTTTTACTTCAATGGGTTTTTTTACGTTCAGCTTAAACTGGGAGGTAGCGGCGGTGGTTTCGCTGCGTATCATCAACTCCTGTTCGATTATCTCCTGCGCATGTTCTACACAGTTTTCGCAGATATGTCCTTCCTGCCCTGCTATCAGTATTTTCACCTCATCGCGGCTGCGGCCACAAAACGAGCAGTGTAATGAATTTTTAGCCATAATAATATCTTACGCCAGGCCCCTGGTGGCCGGCTCCCCTTTGAGTGCAAAGTTCACAAACTTTTTTAGTTAATCCAATACTATTTACCGGGATAAAAAAACCGCTCCGAAAGCGGTTCTTTTAAACGTAATATGTTGGTGAGTAGCTGGTTAGAGCTTGTCGATGATCTTGTCCACGATGCCGTATTCCAGCGATTCTTTTGCATCCATCCAATAATCGCGATCAAAATCTTTCATGATCTGCTCCATTTTTTTGCCGCAGTTTTCTGCGAGTATGCGGGCGGAGATCTCTTTGGTGCGTTTGGTTTGCTTTGCTTGTATTTCGAGGTCGGCGCTCACTGCCTGGTAATAACCACCGATGCTGGGCTGGTGTATCATCACCTCGGCATGCGGGTAAATAAAACGCCTTCCCTTAACGCCGCCGCTGAGCAGGATAGAACCCATGGAAGCGGCCAGCCCCATATTGATGGTGCTGATGGGGCTCTTCAGCATTTTCATCGTATCATAAATCACCATCCCGCTGGTTACGATACCGCCGGGGCTGTTGATGTAAAACTTGATTTCCTCGCCGGGCTTATCGGCATCCAGCAGGAGCATTTTCGTTGTCACGTCTTTGGCCGAGCGATCGTCTACGCCACCCCAGAGGTATACGCTCCGGGTTTCGAAGAAAAATTTCTCCATCTTTTTCATGAGCATCATCGTATCCGGCCCCTGGGGCTTGTCTTCCTTGGGCTCTTCGGGCTCGTCGTCCATCCGGTAGGGTCGTACAAAATATTGACGCATATCCATAATAGTCTGTTTTCAGTTTTTTTGAATGAGGTTTATTCAGCCTTTTTTTCCTTGCGCGGGTTGGTGAGCAGCACTTCGTCTACCAGGCCGTAATCTTTGGCTTCCATGGCGGTCAGCCAGTAATCGCGGTCGCTGTCTTTTTCTATCTGCTTAGGCGTTTTGCCGGTATGGAAGGCCGTGATTTCATACAGCTCTTTTTTAAGCTTCCTGATTTCATTCACGGTTATTTCTATATCGCTGGCCTGCCCGCCGATGGCGCCGCTGGGCTGGTGCATCATGATGCGGGCGTGCTTAAGGGCGGTGCGTTTGCCCTTGGTGCCGGCGCACATCAGCACCTGGCCCATGGAAGCGGCCATGCCAATGCAAATGGTGGCTACATCGGGCGATACATACTGCATGGTGTCATACACACCCAGGCCGGAGTATACGCTGCCGCCGGGGCTGTTGATGTACATTTGAATATCGCGGTTGCGGTCGGTGCTGTCAAGAAACAGCAGCTGCGCCGTAACGATATTGGCTACCTCGTCATTGATAGGATACCCAAGAAAGATGATACGGTCCATCATCAGGCGGCTGTAAACATCCATGACGGCGATGTTCATCGGGCGTTCTTCTATAATGTTGGGCGTAAGATTGTTTACCTGGTATTTCTGGTAGTCGTTGAGCGTATTGCTTGAAATACCCCTGTGTTTCACGGCGTATTTCTCAAATTCTTTTCCAAAGTTCATCTGTAATAATTTTTTGGTGGTCAGATGTTATAATCCCTTTTAATCAGGCAATTTAATTTAATTCTGGGTGAATAACCAAATACCGTGCAAAGTGAAAAATCCGCCAATTTGTCGGAGAAGGAAGCTGCAAGCGGTTAGCTGCAAGCCACAAGTGGTGGATTACAGCCCGGGTTATCTCTAAAAAAGCAAAGAGGAATGCCATTTTTGACATTCCTCTTCTATTCTTGTAGCTTGAAGCCTGCGGCTTGCAGCTTCAGGCTATTAATGATGATGATGCTGGTGTTCCTGCTGCATCTTCGTGAATTCGTCCGCCGCGATGGGCTTTTCAGCCGGGTTTACCTGTGTTTCGGCCCAGCCGAATACCTTGTCGGTCTGGATGCGGTGGTAGGCGTCTTCCACGAATTTGCGGTCCTTGGTCATCTTTTCCACGTAGTCGTTCACCCAGGGTTGCTCTTCGAGGTTGGGTACCTGTCCGCCCATATAGCTAAACAGCTGTTGTGTGGCCAGGGCGCGGATATCTTCGGGCGTTACCTCGATGCCGGCCTGCTTTACCAGCTGGTCGATGATAAGGGTCCATTTCAGCGAGTTTACAAAAGAGGGGAATTCGCTTTCCACCTGCTCGGCTGTTTTGGGCTTCTCGCCGCCGTTCTGCATCCAGCGCTTCAGGAATGATTCGGGGAAGGTAATATTAGTGTGGTCCAGCAGCTCATGGTAAACCTGGTCGGAGAGCTGGCTGCGGCTCTGGTTGTCCCAGTAAGCCTGTATATCGTCTTTTACCGCGATCCTGAACTCAGCCTCGGTAGCGATGGCCTTGCCGGGGTATACGGTCGCAAAAAAAGTATCGTTCAGCTCAGCTTTTTCCACCAGGCCTACCTTGGTGATGGTGAGTTTGAAATATTTGGCGGCGTCGGCGGCTTCCAGTCCCAGGTCTTTCAGTATCCATTCCCTTTCTTTTTCGTCAAAAGCGGCCGACAGCTGCACTACAATGCTGTCGTCTTTCTTTTTGCCGATAAGGCCCGGGCGGGTGCCTTCATTAAAGTATTTTACCAGCAGGGAATTGTCTTTTTTAATACCGCCTTCCACTTCATTGCCCTGGGCGTCGCTTTCGCTAAAAGTGATGTTCAGCACATTCTCGTCGCCCGTCACTGCTTCGGGCTCGGTCATATTGCCATTGCGGGTGCGCAGGCGGTCTACCTCTTCATTAATCAGGTCTTCGGTAACGGTCACCTTGTAGCGGGTGAGCTTTGCCTTGCCCAGGTCGGTCACGGCAAAATCGGGTTTCAGGCCCACTTCGAAGGCAAAAGCATAATCGGCGGGACTGTTCATGTTGAGCTGGCTGGCATCATTCTCCGGCAGGGGCAGGGGCTGGGCAAAGATTTCGAGCTTTTCGTTGACCATATAGTCCTGCAGACCTTTTTCCACGCTTTTCAGCACTTCGTCGGCAAAGACGGAGGAGCCGTACATTTTTTTCACCATGCCCACAGGCACCATCCCTTTGCGGAAGCCGGGGATATTGGCCTGCTTGCTATAGCTCTTAATTGCTTTTTCAAATGAAGGGAGGTAATCGTTCTTGTCCACTTTAACAACGATTTTCTCGTTGAGCACACCGATGTTTTCCCTGGTAATAGTTGCCATAGTAAAATTTGTATTTAAGATGCTCCCCGCACGTCGGTGCGGGGAGAAGTGGTGCGGATGATAGGGGTCGAACCTACATGGATTGCTCCGCTAGATCCTAAGTCTAGTGCGTCTGCCAATTTCGCCACATCCGCAAATTTATTGTCCCGGCAGTTAGCCGGGGTAGGATTTTGGGAGGGCAAAGTTAGGGCTTTACAGGGAATTTAGAAAACCCGTTGTCTTTTCGTAAATTCGTTGTCTATGGATTCTGTAGCAGCGACACCGAAATACAATCTGACCGAAGAACAGGAGAAGAAGCTCATTCTCAGGCAATACCGTGCCCTTTTGCGTGCCCTTAAGCCCAAACTCAAGCCGGGCGATAAAGAATTGGTCCGGCAGGCCTTTGAGCTGGCTGCGGATGCCCATAAAACCATGCGCCGTAAAAGCGGCGAGCCCTATATTTTGCATCCCCTGGCCGTAGCCCAGATTTGTATCGACGAAATAGGGCTGGGCGTGCGTTCTACTATCTGCGCCCTGATGCACGACACGGTAGAAGACACCGATGTGACGCTGGACGACGTGCAACGGGAGTTTGGAACGGAGATAGCCCGCATCGTGGATGGGCTGACAAAGATTTCCAATGTTATCGATGTCAACGCCTCGCAACAGGCGGAGAACTTCAAAAAAATATTACTGACGCTCACCGACGACCCGCGCGTGATTCTTATTAAGCTGGCCGATCGCCTGCACAATATGCGCACGCTGGAAAGTATGAAGCGCGAGAAGCAGCTGAAGATTGCTTCTGAAACGGTATATATATATGCGCCGCTGGCGCACCGTATGGGCCTGTACAGCATCAAGACCGAGCTGGAAGACCTGGCCATGAAATACCTGGAGCCGGATACCTATAAGGAAATTGCGCGCAAGCTGGCGGAAACAAGACGTGAGCGTACGCGCTATATCAACGAATTCATCCGACCGCTCAAGGATAAGCTGGAAATCGGCGGTTTTACCTTCGAGATACAGGGCCGCCCCAAGAGCATCCACTCCATCTGGAATAAGATGAAAAAAAAGGGCGTAACGTTTGAAGAGGTATATGACCTGTTTGCCATCCGCGTTATACTCGATTCGCCGCAGGAGCGCGAAAAGCAGGACTGCTGGAGCGTATACTCGATGATAACCGATGAGTATACGCCTTCGCCCGAGCGCCTGCGCGACTGGCTCAGCAATCCCAAAAGCAACGGTTACGAAGCCCTGCACACGACCGTAATGGGCCCCCAGGGCAAATGGGTGGAAGTGCAGATACGCACCCGCCGTATGAATGAAATTGCCGAGAAGGGCCTTGCCGCCCACTGGAAGTACAAAGAAGATACGTCGGACGAAAGCCGTTTTGATAAATGGTTCCAGCAGATACGCGAGGTGCTCAATAACCAGGATACCGATTCGGTCGACTTCCTGCAGGATTTCAAAACTTCTTTCCTGGCAGAAGAGATATATGTGTATACGCCCAAGGGGGATCTGAAGATGCTGCCGATAGGGAGCACAGCGCTGGACTTTGCTTTTTCCATACACAGTATGGTGGGATCGCAGTGTATCGGCGCCAAGGTAAACCATAAGCTGGTGCCCATCAGCCACAAGCTGCGCAGCGGCGACCAGGTGGAGATCATTACTTCGTCGAAGCAAAAACCCAACGAAGACTGGCTGGGCTTCGTGGTAACGGCCAAGGCCAGGAGTAAAATAAAAGACTCGCTCAAGGAAGAAAAAAGAAAGATTGCCGACGATGGAAAGTATACCATGCAGAAAAAGCTGGAAGGCATGGGCGCATCTTTCAGCCAGCATAATATAGACGAAGTCACCAATTTTTATAAGCTCAGCTCTTCGCTCGACCTGTTTTATAACATTGCCGTAAAGAGCATCGATTTAAAAGAGCTGAAAGACTTTCACCAGTTTGGCGATCGCGTTGAAGCGCCCAAGCCGGTACGCGTACCGGTAGAAATAAAGCACGATGCTGCGCTCAGCGGCCTGGGTAAAAAAGATGCCGAGCTGATCATCTTCGGCGAAAGCAGCGACAGGATCATGTATACGCTGGCCAATTGCTGTAAGCCCATACCGGGTGACGACGTATTTGGTTTTGTGACCACCGGCAAGGGGCTTACCATTCACCGCACCAACTGTCCCAATGCCGCCAAGCTGCTGGCCAACTATGGTCACCGCGTGGTAAAGACCAAATGGGCCAAGAACAAGGAGATTTCTTTCCTCACCGGTTTAAAAATTACCGGGCTGGACGATGTGGGTGTTATCCACAAGATCACCAACCTTATTTCGGGCGAACTGAAAATCAATATCAGCGCCCTCACGGTAGAAGCCAAGGAAGGAATTTTTCATGGTAATATAAAAGTGTTTGTGCACGATAAGGAAGAGCTGGAAGACCTCGTGGATAAGCTCATGAAACTAAGCGGTATACAATCGGTGGACCGGTATGATACGGAAAGTGCGCAATAAGAATTATTTTTCATATTGGCCTTCGACAAGCTCAGGCTGACAGTGTATTGTCACCCTGAGCTTGTCGAAGGGTGTTTATGAACTAAAAATAATTGTTGAAAACTCTTGTAAACAAATGCCCTCATTCCTCTATTTTTGCGCCTTGCGTTCAAAGGTTGACTATTTCAGCACCTGGACAAATTAACACTTCAACTCAACGATTATTATGGTAGACGCGATATTGGGGCTGCAATGGGGTGATGAGGGAAAAGGTAAGATTGTAGACTATTTCGCCCCGCGGTACGATGTCATAGCCCGTTTCCAGGGCGGCCCCAATGCAGGGCACACATTATATGTAGGCGATAAAAAAATTGTGCTGCACCAGATACCCTCCGGTGTGTTTCACGAAAAAACCATCAACCTCATAGGAAACGGCGTGGTGCTCGACCCGGTAACCCTTAAAAGAGAATGCGACATAGTGGCATCTTTTGGGGTAGATGTAAAAAAGAACTTATTTATTTCACAGCGTACCCACCTTATCCTGCCCACACACCGGGCGCTGGACAAGGCTTCTGAATCATCCAAAGGCACCAATGATAAAATTGGTTCCACGCTCAAAGGCATCGGCCCCGCTTATATGGACAAGACCGGGCGCAACGGCCTGCGCGTGGGCGACCTGCTGGATAAGAGCTTTACCACGCAATACATTAAATTACGTCTCAAGCACCAGCGCTTATTAGACAACTTTAATTTCCAGGAAGATATTTCGGTTTGGGAAGAAGAATTTTTTGAGGCGATAGAATTCCTGAAAGAACTTAATATTGTAAACGGGGAATATTTTATCAACGACAAGATATCCCAGGGCAAACGCGTGTTGGCGGAAGGCGCGCAGGGAAGCATGCTCGATATCGATTTCGGCACTTTTCCCTTTGTTACCTCCAGCAATACCACCAGCGCGGGCATCTGCTCAGGGCTGGGCGTGGCGCCCCAGAAAATCAGGGATGTGATGGGCGTTACCAAAGCCTATTGCACCCGGGTGGGCGGCGGTCCTTTTCCCACAGAATTAAATGATGTTACCGGCGAAGAATTGCGTAAGTTGGGCAACGAATTCGGTGCTACCACCGGCCGGCCGCGCCGCTGCGGATGGATAGACCTGGTGGCATTGAAATATGCCTGCATGATCAATGGTGTAACCAAATTGATTATGACCAAAGCCGATGTATTGGATAATTTCGGCGAATTGCAGGTCTGCAGCTCTTATAAAGTAGACGGCAGGGAAAGCCTGGAAGTACCTTTCCAGATGACCCGGCATAAAATTGAACCCGTGCTGCAACGTTTTGACGGGTGGAATTGCCCTACTGTAGCGATGAAATCATTTAAGGAGCTGCCGGAGAAAATGAAAACATACGTAGCTTTTATTAATCAATATGTTGGAGCAAACGTAGCACATATTTCCAACGGGCCGGGCCGCGATCAGATAGTGGAAGTGGAATAAAAAATACCCGGCAAAAAAATATCAAAGAAGACAATAAAAATAAGTTTCAAAAAATTTGGCGAATTAAAAACTTCGCAGAAATTTTACAGCATACAATCTTCTTAGACCATGGCGAAGTCAAGTAAAGACAAACCGATCAAAAAGGCTGCAACCAAAGATGCAGAGGACAAACCAGTCAAAGCTTCCAAACCCGTAAAACCGGACGACGAGGATGAGGACGATGCTGCTCTTGATGAAGAGGAGACACCAAAAAAAGGTGCCAAATCTGCCAAGGGCAAATCGAAAGACGATGACGACGACGACGAAGGTGAAGACGTGGACGTAGACGACGATTGGGAAAAAGTGGAAGAAGACGAAAACTGGGACCCGGACTTTGATGAATTCGACATACCCAAGTCAAAGGCCAAAAAGAGCACCGGCGGTAGTGGCGGCAGCGGCGGCGGCGGCGGCGGTAAAAAGGCCAAAGACGATGATGACCTGGGCGTTGACGACGAATTCAAAGACATGGACCTCTTCAATGACAGTGGGTTTGATGATGAGGACGATGATTATTAAGTTTGCGGGGTAACACACCTTGAACAAAGATTTTGTTTCTTTCCCCATAACCGGTATACACCGGCTTAAAGAGAAAATGTTGAACTGGGCTGACCAGTTCAACATTTGTTCTTTTCTGGATAACCATCGTTACCAGGCGGGTCATCATACCTATGAGTGCCTGGCAGGTATCGGTGCGTTGCATACCATTGCAGCGGGTACAGGCCATGCGCTTGATCGCTTTGCCTCATTTCGCCGGCAGCATCCCGGCTGGCTGTTTGGGCATATCAGCTACGATCTGGCTCCCCACCCTTCCCCCGACAAGCCCGGGGCAGGCGCTAAAGAGGGGCTCGACTTTCCCGATCTCTTTTTCTTTGTTCCCGAAGTCGTTCTGCTGCTCAGCGATACTGAACTGGCCATTGCCAGCTATGGCTCCCTGTCGCCACAGGAGGTATACGAACGTATACAGGCCGCCGTTCTGCCCGGGCCCCCCGCTTCCGGCCCGCAGCCCGCAGCGCACAGCCTGCGGCTTCCCGCTATGGACATACAGGCCCGGTTTTCAAAAGAAGAATACATCAGTACGGTGGAAACGCTGCGGGGCCATATCCTGCGCGGCGACTGCTACGAGATCAATTTCTGCCAGGAGTTCTATGCCGAAGGCGTACAGATCGACGCGCTGAGCGTATACCATTCGCTCAGCGAGGCTTCGCCCAATCCTTTCGGCGGCTATTATAAGCTTACGGATCAATACCTGCTTTGCGCCAGCCCCGAACGCTACCTGAAGAAAGAAGGCGACACCCTGTTTTCGCAGCCCATTAAAGGCACTTCCAAACGGGCCCCGGGCGATAGCGCCCTTGATGAGCAGCACCGGCAGGAACTATACGGAAGCCCCAAGGACCGCTCCGAAAACGTGATGGTGGTAGACCTGGTGCGCAACGATTTATCGCGCATATGCCGGGAAGGCACCGTAACGGTGGACGAGCTGTTTGGCATCTATTCCTTTCCGCAGGTACACCAGATGATATCCACCATCAGCGGGCAGCTGCAGGAGGGGGTGGACTTTGCCGGTATCATCCGGGCCACCTTTCCCATGGGGTCAATGACCGGGGCGCCCAAAAAACGCGTAATGGAGCTGATAGACCGCTACGAGCGCACCCGGCGCGGCCTGTTTTCGGGTGCGCTGGGTTATATGACGCCCGGCGGCGACTTTGATTTTAACGTGGTTATCCGCAGCATACTCTACAACCAGGCCAGCGGCTACCTTTCTTACCTGGTAGGCTCGGGCATCACCTTTTACAGCCATGCGGAGCAGGAATACGAGGAGTGCCTGCTCAAGGCGGAAGCGATTAAAAAGGTATTGGGGGCGTGAGACGGGAGACGTGAGGCGTGAGCGCAAAAAAGAAGGCCTTAGATGCAGGCAGGTTATTATACCTGGTGTATCTAAGGCCTCACGGTTTATATTTTCCCGTTTAACGCCTCACGTCTCCCGTTTGACGTCTCACGATAATTATTGCTTCGCTACCGTCTTGGCTATCTTAATGCTGTCTTTAGCCGCCTGCGTCTGTACAGGTGCCGACGCTGCAGCCGAGGCTGTAACAGCGCTGTTCAGCAATAGCTGGATGGACTCGTTCAGGATTTCATATTTGCCGGATACGAACTGCTCCATCTTGTCGGAAGGCAGCTTCAGCTCGTATACATTATTGGCGCCCGCCATCACCTTGTCGAAATTGGGGTTGAAGCGGTTGAAATCAGTTATGTCCATCGATAAAAAACGGGCAATGATAACCGACTGGTATTTGCCCGATATATTTTGGCTTCTTGCTGTTACCTCTTCATCAGGCGTGATACGGCGGTTGAGGCCGTAAATGCTGCTCATCTGCTCGTCGGTCTCTGCCTTTGTGAGGGTAGTAAGACCGCCCTGGCCTTCAAAAATATAGTGCGTGCCGATGAATTTCTTTACATGCGTACGGCTCTCGGCGGGCAGGTAGTACTGCAGCGCCCAGAAATTGCTGCTGCCACTCTTTTTCATGGCCCGCAGCACAGGGGCCGGGCCGCAATTATAAGCCGCAATCACCAGCAGCCAGTCGCCAAACTGGCCATACAGGTCCAGCAGGTATTTGGCGGCCGCATGGGTGCTTTTTACATAATTGATGCGTTCGTCCACATGCTTGTTCACCTTCAGTCCCAGCAGGCGGGCCGTGCCCGGCATCAGCTGCCAGGGGCCGCGGGCGCCTACGTGCGAAAGGGCGCTGCGATGCAGCTCCGACTCGATAACGGCCAGGTATTTCAGCTCCTTGGGCAGGTTGTGCGATGTGAGCACAGCGTCCATGAGGTTAAAATAAGGCCTGCCCCAGCCCTTTATTTCGGCCAGGTCATCGGTGTTCTTTTCAATATAATCTTTTACGAAACTTACTGCCCGGGGGTTAAGGCGCGGGCCGGCAGTGTTGGTAAAACCATCGTTTTCAAAGAGATCTTTAAAACCCTTCTTCGATGCCGGGGTGGCATTGACGGCGGTTGTTTGGTTGTTTTCGGTACTGTTGCCGGTATCGGAAACCCTGGCGGAGGCCAGCGTCTCTATCATGGCCGGTTGGGCCATGGCGCAAAACACCAGTGACAGGCTAAAAACGCCTGATAAAAAAAGCTTTTTCATTGTTCTTTAGTTTTCGTTCACAAATCAAACCGACGGGTTAACAATGATTATTCAAGGGATAACGGAAGGGATGCGGGAGAGGGCGCTGTTGCCAGGTATGCCACAGCTATGCAGCAATTTGCAAGCTATCGGCGGATACCCGGGTATGGCATACCTGTGCCGGACCTGGATGGTTTGACCTGAGGATACGAAAATTGGGTAATGGATGTTCTCGAAGGATGCGGATTATCGCGTCGCCAGCTGGTGGGCGAAACGGAGCAAAGATAACTCAGAAAGTTGGTTTGCCATAGCCTGCACACCAAAAGGCATGCCGGAACTGTGGGTAAACAGTGGGATAGAGATGGCGGGGATACCAGTAAGGTTGGCGTATACTGTATAAATGTCAGCCAGGTACATGGCAATGGGGTCGTCTGTTTTCTCTCCGATGCGGAAAGCGGGGGCGGGAACAGTAGGAAGAAGTATAATATCAAAGTCGTTAAAGATCAGCTGTGTTTTGTCAAAAAGCTGCTGCCGGACCCGTTGGGCCTGGGTAAAGTAGGCGTCAAAATAACCGGCGCTCAGCACGAAGGTGCCCAGCAGGATGCGGCGCTTTACTTCCCTGCCAAAACCGGCAGAACGGGTTTGTTTATAAAAATCTGTTAATTCAAGCCCCGGCCGGGTATCGCGGTAGCCGTACTTTACCCCGTCAAACCTTGACAGGTTGGAGGAGGCTTCAGCCGTGCTCAGGATATAATAGGTGGGAACGATATAGTCTATCAGCCCGAAATCGATGGGCGTCACGGTATGGCCCCGGGCGGCGAGGCCATCGATATAAGTGGAGATAACAGCGCCCATTTCGGCGTCGAGGCCGGGGTGCTGCAGGGCGTCTTTTAAATAGCCGATGCGCAGGGGACCTGTCTTTTCCTGCAGGCCGGCCGAATAGGCCGGAACAGGGGCGGGAGAGGCCGTGCTATCGTATTCATCCTCCCCGGCCATCACCTCCAGCAGGAGGGCGATATCGGGGATATTTTTGCCAAAAATACCTACCTGGTCAAACGAGGAGCCGTAGGCTATCAGTCCATGGCGCGAAATGCGTCCATAACCCGGTTTAAGACCCATGATGCCGCAAAAATCGGCAGGTTGGCGTACAGAGCCGCCTGTATCGCTGCCCAGGCTTACCATGCACAGGCCTGCCTGTACGGCTACTGCTGAGCCGCCGGAAGATCCGCCGGGCACCCGGGTCTCATCCGCCGCGTTGAGCGTATTGCCGTAAAAAGAATTTTCATTGCTCGAGCCCATGGCAAACTCATCGCAGTTGCAGCTGCCGATGATGATGGCCTCTTCGTCGAGCAGGCGCTGGATGGCCGTAGCGTTGTAGGTAGCGGTAAAACCGTTGAGGATATGCGAGGCGGCGGTTACCTTATGCCCTTTGTAGCAGAGCACGTCTTTGATGCCGATGACCACGCCGTGCAGCCTGCCGGTGGGGCGGCCTGCCGCCCGCTGCTCATCGAGTGAGCGGGCTTTTTGCAGCGCTTCTTCGGCAAATACGGCTACAAAGGCATTCAGCCGCCGGCGATCGGCTATCTGCTGCAAAAAAAACTCAACGGCGTCTACGCAGGAGGTAGTGCCGTTGAGCAGTTCGGTATGGTATTGTGATATAGAGTGATAAGTAAACAAAGCCCCGTAAAACGTAAAAATGAACCAATAATATTACTCTGAGGGCTATTTCTGGGTAGTAGGCTCTTTATCCTTCATGCCTTCTTCTATTTCCCTTTGTACGTTGCTCTTGGCATCGTTGAATTCACGTACGCCACGGCCCAGGCCACGCATGAGCTCAGGTATTTTACGGCCACCAAACAACAGCAGAACGATAACCAGGATAATGATGATTTCCTGTGTTCCCAGCACACCCAGCAATACCGGTTTTACATTGACTTGTAACATAATGGATAAATTGAAGTTCAAAGATAGGAAGACCCTGCGGAATGCAGGCATCTTTTATTCCCGGAAAACATGTTATTAACGAAAAAAAGAGCCCGGGGTTATGCAAAAGGGATTAAAAAAAGACGTCCCGCTTTTGGGCGGGACGTCCTGCAATTATTTCTAATTTACGGTTATTTTGCAGCGGCCAAAGCAGCAGCGGCAGCAACCGACATCTTTTTCTCTTTAATACGGGCGCTTTTACCGCTTCTTTCACGCAGGAAGTACAGTTTGGCGCGACGCACCTTGCCGGTTTTGTTCAGCAGGATGCTTTCTATATTGGGCGAGTACAGGGGGAAAGTCCTTTCTACACCTACGCCGTCGGAAATCTTGCGTACAGCGAAGGTTTGCGTACAACCGGTGCCCTGGCGTTTGATAACATCACCACGGAAACCCTGGATACGCTCCTTACCACCTTCCACAATTTTATAGTTTACAGTGATATTATCACCTGCTTTAAACTTGGGAAACTCTTTGCCCTGCGTTAACTGCTCATGTACGAATGCTACGGCGTTCATAACTTAAAATTTATAGGACGGCAAAGGTAATGCCGCATGGGTGAATTGCAAAATTAATCTTTATTTTTTTAAGCTGTGAGCTATTAGCTGCGAGCTGCGAGGCGTTTGATAGATTTTTCCTGCTCGCGGCTCATAGCTCGTGGCTCGAAGCCTATCTGGCTATGTTCACAGCCCTCTTTTCCCTGATCACCGTCACCTTAATCTGGCCGGGATAGGTCATTTCGGTCTGTATTTTCTGGGCTATCTCGAAGGAGAGCTTGTCGCTGTCGGCATCGCTTACCTTATCGGCTTCCACGATTACGCGCAGCTCGCGGCCGGCCTGGATGGCATAGGCTTTTTCTACGCCGGTATAGGTCATGGCCAGGTTCTCCAACTCCTTGATACGCTGCAGGTACTGCTGCATTATTTCGCGGCGGGCGCCGGGGCGGGCGCCGCTAATGGCATCACAGGCCTGTATGATGGGGGAGATAACGTATTGCATTTCCATTTCGTCGTGGTGGGCGCCGATGGCGTTTACCACAGCGGGGTTTTCACCGTACTTCTCGGCTATTTTGGCGCCCAGCAGTGCGTGGCTCAGTTCGCTTTCTTCGTCGGGTACCTTGCCGATATCGTGCAGCAGGCCGGCCCTTTTGGCCAGCTTGGGATTCATTCCCAGCTCGGCAGCCATGGTAGCGCAGAGATGGGCTACCTCACGGCTGTGCATCAGCAGGTTCTGACCATATGACGAGCGGAACCGCATTTTACCTACAATACGCACCAGCTCTTTATGGAGACCGTGGATACCCAGCTCGATAACCGTTCTTTCGCCTATTTCCATTACCTGCTCTTCAATCTGGCGCTTGGTTTTCTCTACCACTTCCTCGATACGGGCAGGGTGGATACGGCCGTCGGTAACCAGGCGGGTCAGGCTAAGACGGGCTATTTCGCGGCGCAGGGGGTCGAACGACGAGAGCACGATGGCCTCGGGGGTGTCATCCACGATCAGGTCCACACCGGTAGCGGCCTCGATGGCGCGGATGTTACGGCCCTCACGGCCAATGATTTGTCCTTTTATTTCGTCGCTTTCCAGGTTGAATACCGTGATGGAATTCTCGATGGCCTGTTCGGCAGCGGTACGCTGGATAGACTGGATGATGATTTTACGCGCTTCTTTATTGGCTTTCTGGCGGGCGTCGTCGATAATTTCCTGCTGAATGCCCAGGGCGCGGGTCTGCGCTTCCTGTTTCAGGCTTTCCACCAGTTGGGCTTTGGCGTCTTCGGCCGACAGCTGGGCTACTTTTTCCAGGCGGCGAATATGCTCTTCCTGGTGTTTTTCCAGCTCGGTGCGTTTTAAGTTAATGACCTCTATCTGGCGATTGAGGTTTTCCTTAATGGCTTCGTTTTCCTTGATTTGCTTGTCGAGCGATGTCTCTTTCTGGGTGATACCCAGCTCTTTTTGCCTCGCACGGTTCTCGGTTTCCCCTATTTTGCGATTGCGCTCCAGCACTTCTTTTTCGTAATCGGCCTTTAGCTGTAAGTATTTCTCCTTTGATTCGAGCTGTTTCTGTTGTTTAACCGTTTCGGCTTTGGTTTGTGCGTCGGCAACTATCTTTTTGGCCTGTTGTTCTGCGTCTTCAATTTTGTGTTTGGTGTCTTTGGCGAAGATGAATTTACCCGCTATAACACCCACGATTAAAGCGACAACGCCCACTATAACTGATAATATGGTTGAATCCATTGATGATTTTTTTAATACGGTTTACAATCCTGTTATGGTTTTTACCCATTCGCATGGATGCTTTGATGAACGATAATTGGCGAAAATACAAAACAGTCACCATATTTTACTTGTTGAAATTTTGATAAAAGGCAGGCCGGTGTGTGCCAGTTGGCGTAATTTGCCCTTACATTTTCAAAATACCGATTAAGTAATTTATGAAACGAATCTTTTTACCGGTTGCAGCGGTCGTATTAACCGCTACCGGCGCTTTTGCACAGGCAACCCCGTTTACGCTCAATGGTGACGTTACAAAGGTGGGCGCACCCGTAGAATGGGTATTCCTTACCTATGTTGCCAACGGGCAGCGAATCAATGACAGTGCTAAGGTAGCCCAGGGCAAATACAGCTTTACAGGCAATATCCCCGAGCCGATGCAGGCCAGCATTCGCGCCAGGTATAAGGAAGCACCCGGCACCCGCGGCATGATTAACCGTAAAAGGGACGTGGCCATGCTGTTCCTGGAACCGGGGACCATCGCCATTGCCTCCGTCGATTCATTTGCCAACGTAACCGTTACCGGTTCGAAGGCCGATATCGAATTCCGTAAGCTGCAGGCGCTGGAAAAACCGTACAGCGAAAAGCTCGACAAGCTCTATACCCGGTACGCCGAGGCCCGCAAGAACAAGGATGAAGCGGCTATGAAATCGCTGGAAAAGATCATCGACTCTACCGATTCCGATGCCAATGAACGCATCTATGCCAGTTATGTTAAAAAGAACCCCAACAGCCCCCTGGCGCTGTTTGCCCTGCAAAACTGGGCCGGCTATGATATAGACCCGGTAAAGGTAGAGCCCGTGTTCAACAGCCTGCCGGCAGCTGCCCGCAACCTGCCTTCGGGTAAGAGCCTGGCGGAAAAAATAGCCGTCGCCAAAAAGACCGGCGTTGGCCAGCTGGCGATGGACTTTACGCAAAACGATACTTCCGGCGCCCCGGTTACGCTTTCTTCGCTGCGCGGCAAATACCTGCTGGTGGACTTCTGGGCCAGCTGGTGCGGACCCTGCCGCGCCGAAAACCCTAACGTGGTAAAAGCATACGAACAATACAAGGATAAAGGTTTCTCCATTTTAAGTGTTTCGCTCGACCAGCCCAATGCCAAAGAAAAATGGCTGAAGGCGATACACGACGACGGGCTGCGCTGGACGCATGTATCGGATTTGCAGTTTTGGAACAATGCCGTGGCCAAACTGTACGGTATACAGGCCATCCCGCAAAACCTGCTGCTGGACCCCCAGGGAAAGATTATTGCCAAAAACCTGCGCGGCGATGCGCTGACCCAAAAATTATCGGAGGTGCTGACCAACTAACGGGCACGGATTTTTGTTTTTCACACATTACATTATATAACAACTGTAACGAGGTAAAATTTATGATTAAAAGGTATTTCACCCTGCTGTGCGTAGCTGTACTGGCAACCGGGGCTGCTCATGCGCAGAAAATTGCCGTGTCCAAAGGATTGAAGCTTGAAATGGTCAGCAATATGAAAATGACTATGACCATGGAAATGATGGGGCAGAACATCGACAACAACACCGAAACATCCAACATTACCCAGATAGAGCTGAAAGAGGTTAACCCCGCCAGTTACCTGTTTGCCAATACCGTTACCAAAATGGTTATGCATACCACCATGGCGGGACAGGAAATGAATTTCGATTCAGACAAAAAGGAAGATCTCGACGGCCCTATGGGCGCCGGCATGAAAAACGTGCTCAATACGCCGCAGGAAATAGTGGTCGACAAGCAGGGCAGGATAATGGAAAAAAAAGGCGACTCTGCTTCGGGCGGCGGGTTCAGCGACATGATGAATATGGGCGGCCTGCTCAAAGGTCAGCCCTATCCCGCGCTGGCTACGCTACCCGGTCATTCCATTAAAACCGGCGATAGCTGGACGGATTCCACCGGCAACATGGCTACTTTCAAGGCCGTGACGACTTATACTGTTAAAGGCATTACAAAAGACGAGGTTCTGCTCGATTTTATCAGCCAGGTAGCTAAAAAAGGCACCATGGAGCAGCAGGGAATGCAAATTGATTTAGACATGGCCGGTACTGTTAAAGGCAGCTCCAGCTATGAAGCCGCTACCGGCATTCTGAAGAAAAACGACTCTACGTCTGATATTAAAGGCACCATGGGCATTATGGGCCAGAGCGCGCCTATGAGCATGGCGATAACGGTTACTACGACGGCGAAGAAATTGTAAGAATAAGCTGCGGGCTTTTAGCTGCGAGCTGCGAGCAGGAGATGCCTGTTTGAGCTCGCAGTTTTTTTATGGAAAGGGTTCCATAGCAAACGGCTCACAGCTCGTGGCTCACGGCTCATAGCTTTCCTATCCCTGCAGCGCCTTATCCAGCAAGCCTTCCAGCTTCTCCAGCTGCGAGCCCATGTCATTCACCACTGCCAGGTTGTTGCCCCCGGCCTGTTGGGTAGCATACCAAAGCAGCACCATGCCCAGGTAATCCTGCATGTCCTTACCCGCAAATTCGGTCTTGAACTCAATGGTTTTATCATTGATGATTTTGAGGGTCTTTCGTACCAGTTCCTCGTCGGACGGCAATACTTTAATACGGTAGGTGCGATCGCCTACCAGTACATTTATTGGAATTAATGTATCCATAATTTGCTGGTTTCAAAATCTTACTCTATATTTATCCACACCTTATCCACGTCCGTCCTGTTGAATCCTCCCCCTTTATATTTCTTCCCTACCGTTTGTAAAGCCTGTAAAAACTCAAAACGCTTATCAGCATGTATGCTAAAGTTAAGTCGACCATGTTCATCGATACGCTGAAATTTGAACTAATTGCCGGCACCCAGGCCAGCCTTAAAGCGGTGCTAAAAGACGACAAAGGCAGCGTTTGCAGCACGCTGGATACGGTACTGCTCAGCGAGCAAAAAGAATTTACCTGGCGCGGCCTCAACGATCTGCCGTATGGGGTATACACCCTGGAAATGCTGGAAGGGGATGACAGGTTGCGGACAAGGCTGGTGAAGAGAATTTAACGCCCATTTACTCGCTCAGCATCCCAATGCATTTGTCTATTTCCCTGATGTAGCTATTCAGGCGTTTTTCCAGCTCTTTCTTATCGCCTTCGCTCATATTGCTCGTGGCGGTTTTTAATACGGCCACTTTTTGTTCCAGCTCCTCAATTTGCTTCGCCTTGATGGATTCCAGCTCCCGTACCTGTTGCAGCTCCTTTTTCATCCGCTCATTTTCCTTCTGTTGCAGCTGGTATTGCCGCAGCAGCTGCTGCATCTTTTCATTGATGCGTTGTATATGTGCTTCCAGTGGATTGGTCATACGCAGGCCGCTTCTTTTCCGGTTGTATTAATAAAGATTCGTGCCAATGCCGGGCGCCGGGCCATTTATTTCCTTATTTCGGCATTCAGCTCTTTTTCCATCGTCGTCATTATCCGGCCCATCATACCGTCAATTTCCTTGTCGGTAAGCGTCTTTTCCTCATCGAGGAACGTAAAGCTGACGGCAAAAGATTTTTTACCCGCGCCCAGCTTTTCACTTTCAAACACGTCAAACAGCTGTACGTCTTTCAGTTTATCCAGCCGTATCTTCTGCAAGGTCTTTTCCAGCGCCTCGTAGGCCGTGGCGCTGGGTACCACCAGGGCCAGGTCGCGCTGTACGGGCAATTGCCTGGGCAGGCCGATGGCTTTTACTTCCAGCTTTTTTACCAGTTGCAGGATCAGCTCCCAGTCGAGGTCGGCATACCACACCGGCTGTTTGATATCGAAACGGCCCAGTAATTGTTTTTTTACGGCGCCCAGGGTAGCCACTACCCGGCCCTTCACGCTGGCTGTAAGCGCATAATCCAGCTTGGCATGGGTATCGGCCGCCGCGGTAAAAGCCAGGTCTTCCCAACCCAGCAGCTGCAGCGTACGCTGAACGGCCCCTTTAAGATAATACAAATCGCTGTCGGCCGCTTTGCCCTTCCAGCCATCGCTGCCTGTGCGGCCGGTGATATAGAAGCTCAGGTGCTCATGCTCTTCATACTTGCCCGGTCCGCTGCTGCTATAGGTTTTGCCAAACTCATAAAAGCGCAGGTCGTTATTTTTACGGTTCAGGTTGTGCGCTACCGACAGCAGGCCTGTTTCGAGCATCGAGGGCCGCATCATATTCAGCTCGGCGCTCAGGCTATTGAGCATCTTTACGGCGCCCTTCAGCTCTTCTTCCGAATAAAAAGCCTGGTTGGTGATGGAGTTGGTAAAGATTTCGTTGAAGCCGAGGCCGGCCAGGTAATTGGCGGCTTTCTCCTTGCTGGTATGTTTATAGCCATCCGTATCCACCGCGGGGGTGATGGTGATATGGCCGGGGATATCAATATTGTCATACCCGTCTATCCGCATGATTTCCTCTACCAGGTCTGCGGGCAAATGAATATCGGGTTTGCTGTAGGGCGCGGTCACCGTTACGCTGGCGCTGTCTTCCTTTATTATTTCAAAGCCCAGCCCGGTAAGGATATCTTTTACGGTAGCGGGGGCATATTGCTTGCCGCTTAGTTTTTTTATATAGGTATAGGTAAGCGTAACGCTTACTTTTTCGGCCGGTTGCGGGTATACATCTACTATGTCCGATGAAAGGCTGCCGCCGGCCAGCTCTTTAATAAGCAGGGCCGCGCGTTTGAGCACGTTTACGGTATTGCTGATGTCTACGTTCTTTTCAAAGCGGGTAGCCGCATCTGTGCGCAGGCCGTGGCGGAAAGACGTTTTGCGGATATCGACCGGGTTGAACCAGGCGCTTTCCAAAAATATATTCATCGTCGTATCCTTTACCCCGCTTTTCAACCCGCCAAATACACCGGCGATGCACATGCCTTCCCCGGCATTGCAAATCATCAGGTCTTCGCTGCTCAGCTTGCGCTCTTTTTCATCCAGCGTAACAAAGACCGTTCCCTCGGGCAGGTTTTTTACCAGCACCTTGTTGCCTTTAATGGCGCCGGCGTCGAAGGCATGCAGCGGCTGACCGGTTTCATGGAGCACGAAATTGGTGATGTCTACAATATTATTAATGGGGCGCAGGCCCAGGGCACGCAGCTTTTGCTGCAGCCATTTAGGGCTTTCCTGCACTTTTACGCCGCTGATGCTGATGCCGCTGTAGCGCTGGCAGGCTTTGGCGTTTTCGACAGACACGCTGATGGGCAGGCTGTTGTTGTCTGTTTTGAAAGGTGCGCTGTAAGGCGTTTTTACTTTATACGCTTTGCCGTCGTGGTGGCTAAGCCAGGTACATACGTCCCTGGCCACGCCCAGGTGGCTCATGGCATCCATGCGGTTGGGCGTAAGGCCTATTTCATATACCCAATCTGTATAAGGCTGGAAATAATCAGCGGCGGGCATACCCGGCTTTGTATCGGCTGGCAGCACCAGTATGCCGCCATGGTCTTCGCTGAGACCTATTTCATCTTCGGCGCAAATCATGCCATAGCTTTCCACGCCGCGTATTTTGGCCACTTTCATGGTCAGGGGATCGCCTTTTTTGGGGTAGATAGTAGCACCCACCGGGGCTACCACCACTTTTTGCCCGGCGGCTACATTGGACGCGCCGCATACAATCTGCAGGGGGGCTCCGCTGCCAATGGATACTTTGGTGAGCTTCAGCTTATCGGCATTGGGGTGTTGGGTGCATTCAAGCACTTCACCAATGACAAGGCCGGCCAGCCCGCCTTTGAGCTCTTCATAGGCTTCCAGGCTTTCTACTTCGAGGCCGATGCTGGTCAATATGTTGCTCAGGCGCTCGGGGTGCACTGTTTCGGGCAGGTACTCGCTGAGCCAGTTATAAGAGATAGTCATTTATGGGATGCTGTTTATAATCGTTTTATGCTTTACAATCCGTTCCCCGTTTTCCGGCAGGCATACCGGCCCGGCGGGAAGGGTGGCAAAGATAAACCAATAAGTCTTACGTGTATTTGTTTCGGCCCCCTGGCGCTTATCAGCTGGGACAGGGCTACCAAAGACCTGTCAAAAGAGCATTAATGAAGTAGCTGCCGCGGCAAGCGATGGCAACTATCAACTTCCCGGTATCCCATCTTGTAAACTGGTAATGCTAAAGATTACATCAGCAGATACCCAGGAGATAACCCACACCTTATAATAGTGAATTGTCTCTGGGGTGTCTGTCAGGTATATCTGGGTTATCTCTGGATTACCAGATGCGTACGATAATGTCTTCTACTGTATTTCCCTTGAAGAGATAGTTTTGTCAGCAGGCTTCCGGGAACCGACCTTCCCGGTTATATGTGGATTACTTAGTCTGCCATCTAAAGCATCTTTGGCATGATTTTTAAATAGTTATTCATGACGAAAGTTCGATAGCCGAAATCCCCGCGGCAATGGAGCTTCCCATACTGTCCATATCCTGAATATCATATCCCGGTAACCGCATTCGTACACAACCCATTCCCCATACCGAAGAAGTTTTTCTTGTTGTAATTCATTTACCCAGGAGTATTCATTTATAATTTAAATATTAAACACAATCCATCATGAGAACAAGATTAAGTGGCATTCTGGCCATGGCGGGTATTGCCCTTATGACCTTACCCAGTTGCGTATCCAGCAAAAAATATAAAGCATCGCAGGCTACGCTTCAACGGGTAAGAGATGATAGTGCAAGACTGGCCCAACAGGCCTCTGCGTGCAACACGAGCCTGCAAACTGCACAGGAACAAAATGCGTCGCTGCAAAAATCGCTCGACAAATCTACTGCCGACTATACGGCCCAGCAGACAAAACTGGAAACGTACAACGGGTATTTTACCAAACAAACAGAAGCAATGGGCCGCGTAACGCAGGAGCTGAAAGACAGCCTGCAATCATCCGGCCTGGCCGAATCCGACATGGAGCAATCCAATGGTATGCTCTATGTGAACCTCGACGAAAACACCTTATTCAAGAAGAACAGCACAATGGTTACCAAACAGGGGAAACAAATGATTGCCGGTCTTGCTACCGTACTTAAATCGCATGACGACATTAATGTAGGTGTGGATAACGGTTATACTGCCAGCGGCAACATGGCTTCTTCCACAACAGGTACCGGCAGCACGTCAGACAACTGGAGCAACGCTTCTGCTACACCGGCTAAGAAACACCATTATACAGCAAAACGCCGTGCCGCCAGCACTACTTCAGGCAGCACCGCTTCTTCCGGAACTGCCGGCAGCACCGCTACACAAGGCAGCACTGCCACTACCGGTACAAAGAGCGCTACTCCGCACAAACGCGCAGCACGCAACTATTCAAAAGAATCTTCGATGGCATGGGCCAGCGGTATGACAGGCAAACAAAAATCTGCCTGGATGCTTAAGGCAGCAAGGGTAAACACCGTGGCAGGCAGCCTGCTGAAAGAAGGAATACCGCGTGTAGCTATTATCGCCCAGCGCCCGCCTACCGACGGCAGTGCGGATAACGGTAAGATTCGCGTAATTGTTACACACACACCCGGCGAGCTTCCTCAATCGGGCTCATCGGCCACTCCGGCTTCCACCGGCACTACCAGCAGCATGAACAAATAATTAATGGAAGCACCTTTATCACAGCTATAAGCAAGGTCTGTTAAGACCTTGCTTATTTTATAAGAACGTTTTAAAGCGCCAGGCCGCCATCGGGAATATTGTCCGGCCTTGTTAAATTAATACCTTATCTTCACGTTGAACGTGATACAAGTTCTCCCAACATTCAGTCCGTCAGGCACCAATTTTTACTTTTCGGCTCAGTAATAATTATCCTCTCTTCCTCCTTGCTGTCAGGCTTTTATCACAGGTAATTTTATTTGTTTTAATTAAATTGTTTTTATGAACATGTATGTTTCAAATCTGAGTTTTCATACTACAGATGACGACCTGAAGGCATTATTTGAGCAATACGGATCTGTTTCTTCCGCAAAAGTAATTACTGATAAAGCCACCGGCCGCAGCCGCGGTTTTGGATTTGTTGAAATGGGTTCTAACGATGAGGCCGATAAAGCCATGAAAGGCCTTAACAACCAGGAAGTGGAAGGCAGGGCTATGTCTGTTTCCATTGCAAAGGAAAAAGCTGCCCGGTCGGATAACAGGCGCTGGTAATATCTTTTCCATTTATTTATTGTTATTATACTTGCTGCGGATTCACGGTCTGCATTAAATCTCCCTTTTCTTTTATGTCAACGATACTACAGATAACTAATGCAGACCGCAATCTTGCCTTATTAAGCAAGGGACTGAAGGTGGCGAACCTCGAAGAAGCTTTGAATAAGCCCGGCGCTTTTACTATACTGGCGCCCGTAAACCTTGCGTTCAATAAATTGTCTCCTTCTTTCGAAGACCTGCTCAAATCTACCGATACCAATAAGCTGTCCGATTTACTGTCTTCTCATATACTCGCCGAAAAAAGGCTGATGAAGAACTTTGTAAACGGGCAAAAGCTTAAAACCATCAACGGTAAGGAAATAAATGTTACGGTAAAAGACGGCGTGGTGCGTCTTAACGGCGCTAAGATACTGTCGAAAGACCGCCAGGGCTCTAATGGCGTTGTACATTCGATGGACGCACTGGGCGTTTAGCACCGATAGCAAACGGCGTTGATATTCATGCCGGCGCCTACGGAAGCAAACAAAATGATGTCGCCCGCCGATACCTCCTGGTTCGGCACCTGCCCGCGAAGCACCATATCATACAAGGTGGGAACAGTAGCTACAGAACTATTGCCCAGCCAGTGTATGCTCATGGGCATAATGTTTTCGGGGGCTTCCATATCGTACAGCCCGTAAAACCGTTTGATAATTCCTTCGTCCATTTTTTCGTTTGCCTGGTGCAGGAATACTTTTTTCAGCTCATGTATATCTGCCCCGCTTTTTTCGAGGCATTCCTTCATGGCGGCGGGTACGTGCTTCATGGCATACTCATATACCTTCCTGCCTTTCATTTTAATGTACCTGATATGGGGGTCGCTTTCGGGATTATAAGACATACCCATGTCTATATAATACGTTTCCTCCTGGCTATGACTTTGCGCGGAGGTGCTTAATATGCCCGGCCCGTTGGGAGCTGATTCACGATATTCCAATACACAGGCGCCGGCGCCGTCGGCAAAAATCATACTGTCCCTGTCGTGGCTGTCTATTACCCGCGACAGTGTTTCGGCGCCTATCAGCAGGCATTTGCGGGCTATGCCGGCTTTGCCAAATGCATCGGCATGTATCAGCGACTGCACCCAGCCGGGGCAGCCAAACAGGAGATCATAAGCTATACAGTCGGGGCGTTGTATGCCCAGCGCCTGCTTTACACGGTTGGCCAGCGAAGGCACCGCATCCGTTTGAATGGTTTGGCTAATGACGTTACCGAAATTATGCGACACAACGATTTGATCGAGTGTTTCGGGATCGATGCCGCTGTTTTCTATCGCGTTGCGGGCGGCAATGGCGGCAATATCGGATGTATTCAAATCGGCAGGAGCATACCGCCTTTCTTCTATACCGGTAATCTCGCCGAATTTTTTCAGCGCTTCTGCCGGCGATATGGTAAGCGGTTTGTTGTCGGCCGTATAAAAACTGTGGTTGGAAAATCCCTCGTTTAACTGGATGACGGAGGGAATATAGGCGCCTGTTCCTGTGATGACTGATCTTAACATAGCCGAATCATTGAGGGTTCGTCTTATATATAGGATACTTCTCAACGCAAAAATATCATAATAAAGATACCCCAAATACGCAAGCTTTCCTACAATTATTTACTTTAGCACAACCATAAATCATCGCTCCCCATGTTCAGAATAAGGCTATCGATCGTCGCATTGTTGCTGGTGCTGGCAACGGCAAATGCACAGCAACACAATTTCTCCGATAAGTATATTGTGCCTTCCGATACATTGGTGCAGCAGAAGCTGTCGCACTGGCAGGATATTAAATTCGGATTGCTGATGCATTGGGGAACTTATAGCCAGTGGGGCATCGTGGAAAGCTGGAGCCTATGCCCCGAAGATGAAGGATGGACGGAACGGCGCGGGCCTTACAGCGCCAATTATAACGAGTATATGAAAGCGTATGAAAACCTGCAAACGGTTTTCAATCCCGTACAGTTCGATCCCGCCCGCTGGGCAGCGGCCGCAAAAGATGCGGGTATGAAATACGTAGTGTTTACCACCAAGCACCACGATGGTTTTTGTATGTTCGATACCAAAGAAACCGATTATAAGATTACCTCTTCCAAATCGCCGTTTTCATCACATCCCAAAAGTAATGTGGCCAAAGAGGTGTTTAGCGCGTTCCGCCAGCAGGGCTTTATGATCGGCGCTTATTTTTCAAAGCCCGATTGGCATTGCCCTTATTACTGGTGGCCTTATTTCCCGCCGAAAGACAGGAATGTTAATTATGATCCTAAAAAGTATCCCGATAAATGGAATGCGTTTAAGAATTATACCTATAATCAAATCAAAGAGCTGATGACCGGCTATGGCAGCATGGATATACTTTGGCTCGACGGTGGCTGGGTGCGCCCGTTTGCCAGCATCGACCCGTCGGTAGACTGGCAGAAGAGCATTCCCTTTAACCAGGACGTGGATATGGCGCGTATTGCATCAATGGCCCGCAGCTACCAGCCGGGCCTGCTGGTAGTAGACAGAACGGTATCGGGCGAATACGAAAATTATGTTACGCCCGAACAAACCATTCCGGGTCAGCCTTTCCCGCATCCGTGGGAATCATGCATTACGATGGGCAATTCGTGGAGCTATGTGCCCGGCGATGTATACAAGCCCGCCGGACAGCTTATTCATACGCTGGTAAAGATCATTTCACGCGGCGGCAATTTCCTGTTGAATATCGGGCCGTCGCCTAAAGGCGACTGGTCGGATACGGCCTATGCCCGGCTAAAGGAAATCGGCGCGTGGATGAAGGTGCACGGCGAAGCAGTGTATAATACCATTCCGCTGGCGCCGTATGAAGAAGGTAATATAGTATACCTGCAGTCGAAGGATAAGAAAGCGAAGTATATATATGTGCTGCCTGGTGAAGGAAGTGACAATGTAGTGCTTCCGGAAACCATCGTTCTTACCAAAGGCAGCTTTGCAAAAGGAAGTAAGCTGGTATTGCTCGACAATCCTGCTGTCGCTGTTAAGTGGACAACCGAAGGCGGCAAAACGGTGATACAGGTGCCGGTCAAATGGCAGCATAAGACAGCAGGGAAGTATGCGATTGTTTTTAAAGTGACGTAATAGCTCACCGCTCACCCGGCTGCCGGAGCAATTCATTTATTATGCCGCCGAGCGCGCCCGCATCGGCTACGATATCGATGGCTACATTTTTAATGGCCTGCCGGGGCATATAATCCACTTCGGCAGAGCCGGGCTCCTGCACGATGGTGAGCCCGCCGCGTTCCTTTACCTGCCGGAGGCCTTCCACACCGTCGGCGTTGGCGCCCGACAGCAATACGGCAATCAGCGATGCGCCACAGGCATCGGAGGCTGATTCAAAGCTTACATCGATACTGGGACGGCTGTAATTGACTTTTTCGGAATCGTCGAGCGAGAAAGACAAATCTTTTTCGATGAGTAAATGATAATCGGCCGGGGCGATATAGAGATGGCCGGGCAGTATGGGTTCTTTTTCTTCGGCTTCCTTTACCCGCAGGCTGGTTTTGGTAGCGAGCAGCTCAACGAGTAAGTTATCGCCGGTGCTTTTGCGGTGCAGCACTACCACCAGCGCTGCAGGCAGGGCAGCGGGCAGGGCTTCGATAAGCCTGAATATTACATCGAGGCTGCCGGCAGAACCGCCTATCATCACCAGCCTCGGGGGCTGTGTCAAGTGATTTTCCGCCATATTTTTTCTTTGTTTTCCAGTTGTGCGAATTTGTTTCTTACCACCGAAAATTTCAGGCTTTCCCTGGCGCCCAGGGCGAGAAAGCCGAGCTTTTCGAGGCTTTCGTCGAATAAAGCAAACACACGGTCCTGCAGGGCACGGTCGAAATAGATGAGCACATTGCGGCAGAGAATAAGCTGGAACTCGTTAAACGACCAGTCGGATACCAGGTTATGGGTGGAAATGATCATCTTGCTTTTGAGCCCGTCGTCAAATTTTGCCCAGTCATACTTAGCGGTGTAATAGCCGGAGAAATCTTTTTTGCCGCCCGAAAGGATATAGTTTTCAGAGTACTGCTTCATATGGTGGAGCGGAAAGATACCCTTGCGGGCCTTTTCGAGCACGCCGGGATTGATATCGGTGGCATACACCAGCGATTTGTGCAGCAGGTTAGCTTCCTGCAGCAGGATGGCCATCGAGTATACTTCCTCACCCGTAGCGCAGCCGGCGTGCCAGATGCGAATAAAAGGACGGGTGGCCAGCACCGGGATGATCTCTTCGCGCAGGGCTTTGTAAAAAGAAGGGTCCCGAAACATTTCGGTTACATTCACCGTAATCTCTTCCACGAAGCGACGGACATACCCGGCATCGGTGCGCACCCGGTACCGCAGTTCGGCAAAGCTGGTAAATTTATCGAGCACAATCAGCCGTCCTATGCGCCGTTTGACCGAAGCGCGTGAATAGCCGGTGAAATCGTACCCGTATATTTCCCAGAGGTCGTTCAGCAGCAGCTCTACATCTTCATCTTTCGCGAGCAATGTTTCCAATATTGTGGGTTTAATTGCTCCTGTCGTACAGCCATACACGCAGCAGCGACAGGAGCTGATCAATATCAACCGGTTTGGTAATATAGTCGGATGCGCCTGCCCCGACGCATTTTTCGCGGTCGCCGGTCATGGCCTTGGCCGTGACTGCGATAATGGGCAGGTTTTTAAACTTCCTGTTCCGGCGGATGCGCCGGGTAGTTTCATAGCCGTCCATTTCGGGCATCATCATATCCATCAGCACGATGTTGACGCCGGGGTTTTCCTCCAGCTGCGTGAGGGCTTCATTGCCGTCGATGGCGGAGACCACTTTCATCTTAAAGCTTTCGAGGGCTTTGCTGAGAGAAAAGATATTGCGCACGTCGTCGTCTACAATCAGGGCGGTTTTGTCTTTTAGCACTTCGACGAGGGCGCCCAGTGTATGAAGCCCCCGTGGCTTGTCGGCGCGCTTGTTTTCTTCCACCAGGTGCAGGAACAGCGATACCTCGTCCTGTATGCGTTGGTAGGAATGCGCGGTTTTTATTACGATGGAATCGGCGTATTGCCGTATGCGCAGCTCTTCTGTTTTAGAAAGGCTTTTGCCGGTGAAGATGATGATGGGCAGGTTTTCGAGCCCGGGCGTCTTCTTTACCTGTTCCAGCATGTCGTAGGATTGCTGGTGGGGAATGCCCATGTCGAGGATAACGCAATCCACCTCCTTCTTGTTCAGCGATTCTATGCTGCCAGCCAGGTTACTGCGTATTTCGGCGCTTACACCGGAGGTTTCAAGAAAATAGGAGAGGGCCTTGGCGTGCTTGTTGTTTTCTTCTATTATCAGCACTTTTTTGGGATGGCGGTTGAGCACGTATTCTATCCGTTGGAATATTTCCTGCATTTTTTCAAATGCTACCGGTTTGTTGATAAAATCGATGGCGCCGCTGGAAAGACTTTTGTTTTTGAGCTCATGCGACGACATAATGTGCACGGGTATATGCCTGGTCTGCGGGTTGTTCTTCAGCTCTTCCATTATTTGCCAGCCGTCGAGCACCGGCAGCTGTATGTCGAGCAGGATGCCGGTAGGTGTAAACCTGGAAGCAAGATCGAGGCCTTCGTCGCCGCGTACGGCCACGATGCCCTTATATTGTTTTTTGCGGGTAAAGTCGAGCAGGGCTTTGGCAAAATTGGTGTCGTCCTCAATAATAAGGATCACCTTATCCTGTTCGCCGATGTTATTGCGGTCATCGGGCACCGCTTCGGGTATCACTTCGCTGATGTATTTGCGTTCGGGTCTTTGTACGGGTGCGGTGCTTTCGGCGGGCAGCGCTTCTGTTGACCGGCTTCTGACGGGCGTTGCCTTCGCTGTAGGTTTGGTAATGGGCAGGGAGAAGGTAAAGGAGCTGCCCTGGTCGACGGTGCTGGTCAGCTGTATATCCGCCCCGAGCAGTTTGGCCAGCTCGCGGCTGATGGATAGTCCCAGTCCCGTGCCGCCATATTTGCGACGGGTAGAGCCATCCGCCTGCTGGAAGGCTTCAAAGATCAGCTCCTGCTTTTCCTGCGGGATGCCTATGCCCGTATCGGTGACCGTAAACAAAACAGCGCCGGGCGAGGGCATAGCGATGGATAGTTTTACGGCGCCTTTGGCCGTAAACCTGAGCGCATTGGCCAACAGGTTTTTCAATACCTGCTCCACCCGCATTTTATCGGTTTCGATGCGGGGGGGCACATTGCCGGCCACGGTTATATCGAATGCGATGTGCTTATCGGCCGCCACGGGTTTGAACAGGGCGTTCATATCGCTGGTAATTTCACTGATGGCCACCGAATGGTATTCCAGCTCCATCCTGCCCGATTCTATCTTCGATAAATCAAGTATCTCGTCTATCAGCGACAGCAATCCCTGGCCGGAGCTTTGGATGACCCGGGCGTATTCTACCTGTTCGGGCGAAAGGTTTTTGTCATTGTTTTCCGTCATCAGTCGCGAGAGCAGTAAAATGGAGTTGAGCGGTGTGCGCAGCTCGTGGCTCATGTTGGCAAGGAATTCCGATTTATAGCGGGTAATGACTGCCAGCTCTTCTGCCTTTGCCTGTATTTCGGTATTGCGCTCCGTTATGAGGTAGTTTTTTTCTTCCAGCAGGCGGGTCCTTTCTTCCAGCTCCTGGTTGGCCTGCTGCAGCTCTTCCTGCTGCGCTTTCAGCTCTTCTTCGGAAGCCTGGAGCTTTTGCGCCTGTATTTCCAGCTCTTCGTTGATGTTTTCCAGTTCACCGTGCTGGGCCTGCAGCTCTTCCGACTGTGATTGTGTTTCTTCAAGCAGCTCCTGCAGCTTGTGCCTGTTTTGAGCGGTATTGACGGCGATGCCGGTATTGTGCGAAACGGCGGAGAAAAACGCGTGGTCGTTTGCGTTGTATATTTTAGCGGAGGCCAGCTCTATGACGCCTTTTACGTTTTTTTCAAATACGATGGGTATGGCCACGATGGCTTTGGGGCGGAGGGCGCCGGTAGCATAGGTGATGCTGATGTCTTCGGGTGCGATATCGGTGAGGAGCATTTCTTTGCCGGTGGCGGCGCACTGGCCTGCCAGGCCTTCTCCCAGGTGGATTATTTGCCGCCGCCCGTTGTGCCCGAAGGCCACACTGGCGGTAAGCCGGAGCGCATGGCTGTTGTCTGCCAGGTATAAAGCGCCTACCTGGCTGTGGGTATAGGTAGTTATATATTCAAGGATAGCCTGTGAAAGGGTTTCGATGTTTTTTTCACCCAGTATTTTTTCATTCAGCCCGGCGATGCCTGCCTGCAACCATTCCTTGTCAGACAGGAGACTGAATGAGTAGTCGAGCGATTTGGCCATTTTGTTCAGCGAGCCTGCCAGGCTGCCCAGCGTATCCTTGCCGGCGTCGTCTATGCGTATGGAATAATTGCCGGCAGACACTTTGTCGGCGATGTCCTGTATAAGGATGATGCGTTTGGAAATGGATTCGTCTTTTTCCTCCAGCGCTTTCTGGAGGCGGATTCTTTTTTCGAAATCGGCGTTGACGCGTGAAAAGAAAAGAATGGTGCTGAGCAGCGACAGCACGGCGGTAGCAACAATGAGCACGGGTGTATAGGCCGCGAATCTATTCATATTGGCTGTGCGGCCGGTCAGCTGCTGCTGCTCGCGGTTTTGCATTGTCTTAATAATTTTCCGGGCCTCGTCCATGGTTTCCTTTCCGGCCAGCATATCCTGCCCGGTAAGCGGTATCTTCTGTCTTTTCTCGTCTACCAGGCGTTGCAGCAGGGAGATCCTTTTTTCCACCAGGCTTTGCATGCGTTCGATGCTTGCCTGCTGGTCGGGGTTGTCGGTGGTAAGGCTTTTCAGGGTTCTTATAATGTCTAATGCCCGCTGGTAAGCGCCGTTATAGGGTTCGAGATAGGTGTCGTCGCCGGTGAGCAAAAAACCGCGCTGTCCTGTTTCGGCATCTTTGAGCGTGGAGATAAGCTCTTCGGTATTTTTTATGACTGCGTTGGTATGGTTTACCAGCCGGGCATTGCTCAGCAGGTTCTGTATGCTGGTATAGGAGGCGATGGAGGAAATGATGAGCAACAGGAGCGAGAGGCCGAAGCCTACCAGCAGGTTTCTTTTGTAGGCGGCTTGTGAGGCCAGTATGTTCAATGCGGTTTGCATGGGTTTGCCAGGTTGTGCTGTTTTATTGGGTTAGCGTTGCCGGTACCGGTTCCTGCCTTACAGGCAATACGATGATAAAAGTAGCGCCGGCGTTTACAGCGCTGCGTGCGCTGATAAGGCCGTTGTGCTTGTCGATGATCTTTTTTACAATGGCCAGGCCGATACCGGTGCCTTCATATTTTTCTTTGGAGTTGAGGCGCTGGAAAATGGTAAAGATCTTATCGAGGTAAATTTCATTAAAGCCGATACCGTTGTCGCGTACGCTGATGCGGCAATATGCGCCATCGGCCGAAACGGGACTGTCGATGGCTTTGGCGGCTACCAGCTCCGCCCATATATTTATGACGGGCGACGTATCGTCGTTAATAAATTTAAGCGCGTTGCTGATGATATTTTGAAATACCTGCCGCATCTGGCCGGGAATGACTTCCAGTACCGGGATATCGCCAATATTGATAACAGCATTGTGCTCTTTGATGCTCAGCTCCATATCGAGCAATATGTTGTCAATGACCTGCCGGATATCGGTGGGATGGAACAGGCTTTCTACCGACAGGCGGGAATAGCTGAGCAGGTCGTTGATAAGGCTGGCCATACGGTCGGAGGAAGTGATGACGCGGTTCATATAAGAAAGCGCTTCGGGATTGTTCTGCAGGTAGCGGTCTCTTATCAGGCTGCCAAATACCTGTATTTTGCGCAGCGGCTCTTTCAAATCGTGCGAAGCCACGGAGGCGTATTGCTGCAGCTCATGGTTGCTGGCTTCGAGCTCGGTGTTGCTTTGCTGCAGTTCGGTGGTGCGCTGGGCTACCTTTTGTTCCAGCACCTGGTTAATCATCCGTTGCTCATGGATATCGGTAAATACGCCTACCCATTTGGTGATTTCGTTGTCTTTTTTTACCGGGGTCATGCTCAGGAGGTGAAAGCGAAAGGCGCTGTCTGCAAGGCGTTTCATGCTTACTTCAAAAAGAAGCTGTCCGCCCGATTCCACTGCTTTGATAAGGCAGCGGGCAATGCCGGGGCTGCCGGGCGCCGTTTGTGGGAAGGCGTTCCTGGCGGGCGCATAGAGGTACCAGTGCTCATTGACAAACTCGATATCGCCGTTGGGCAGGGCGGTAAATGCAATCTGGGGGATGGACTCCAGTATGGAGCGCAGCTCCTGTACGTTTTGCTGCAGCATGCTCTCGGCTTGTTTGCGAAATTCTATTTCGGCTTCCAGGGCCTGCTGGATCACGTTGAGCTTGCGGTTTTGCTCGGAAAGGCGGTACAGGTTTTTAACTTTCAGCAGCAGCAAATCGTAATCGAAGGGTTTGGTCACGTAATCGATGGCGCCGGAGGCAAAGCCTTTCGTGATGAATTTTTTGTCGGTGTTAACCGCCGAAAGAAATATAATGGGTATATCGCGCGATTTGCTGAAGCCGGAAATGGCTTCCGCTACCTCGAAGCCATCCATGCCGGGCATTTGTACATCGAGTATAATAAGTGAATAAGCATTCTTCAGGATCTTCTTCAGTGCTTCCTCGCCCGATGCGGCGGTATCCACCATGAATTTATGGATCTCGAGTATACTTTTGAGTGAGAAAATATTTTCTTTCTGGTCGTCTACTATTAGTATCATGCCTTACTGGATATTGATGTTGGGTTTTTATAACTGCGAAAAACATGGGCAAAAATTCCCCGCTTTGGGGATGTGAGCCACAATCCAAATGATTAATACATGGGGTTTTACTTTCCTGTTTAACAATAGTTGTATAAGGTTTCTCCTTTACCGGCGGGCTTTTGGGCGTTTGAGATCCGTGTATAACCGCCGGTAACGGGTATTTCAGTGTTTTCTTAAAATGAAAATCCTATGCCACAGCCGTTTTTACGAGGTCCTGTACCGTAAAAACCGCAGAAGCGGGCGTCCCTGCCGGATCTCAGGGGATGGACCTTACCACCAAATTTTTGCCCTATATTTCTTTTGCACCGGGTGTGTGGATTTCTATTAGGAATGGGTGCTGAATTTTTTTAAATTGTGGGTAATCCGGGGTTGGCTTGTGGATAACCTGGCAAAAGCGGTGGAATACCGGGGGGAGGCCTGTGAACAGCATGGCAATAAATATTGGCAAAGATTTTCTTTTCCCGGGAGTAAAAGGGGGCCTATATTCGCCGTCCTGACCTAAGGGATAACGTTCAGTTCACAGTCCGGTAACATTCCCGTAATACAAGGCTGATGCTAACCCACAAGTCATTGGTTGGAAAAAACTCCAATTAAGTGGCAGGAATTCCTGTCGCCCCTCCAAAGAAAAACCCCTGTTTCGCTTCGCCGCAGGAATTTGCCCGTATTAACCCATTATTGTAACCTTTTTGTACCTGGATAACAATGGATTTAACTAACCTCAATAAAGATCGGAAACAGCAAAGAAGAAAGACCTCCTCTATCGATCTGAGCACGATGGTATATGGTAAGGTGCCCCCGCAGGCCAAAGACCTGGAAGAGGCCGTACTGGGCGCCATCATGCTGGAGAAAAGCGCTTTTGACACCGTTGCCGAAATACTGAAACCGGAGTGCTTTTACGTGGAAGGTCACCAGCGTATCTATAAATGTATGCAGGGGCTGCAGCAAAAAAGCCAGCCCATCGATATCCTCACCGTGGTGGAGGAGCTGAAAAGCAAGAACGACCTTGAAGTGGTGGGCGGCCCTTACGCGGTGACGCGCCTGACCAATTCGGTGGTATCGAGCGCCAATATAGAGGCCCACGCCCGTATCATCCTGCAAAAATTCATCCAGCGCGAGCTGATACGCATCAGCGGTGAGATATTGAGCGATTCCTACGAAGACTCCACCGATGTATTCGATTTGCTGGACGATGCCGAAAGCAAATTATTCGAGATTACCAACAATCACCTGCGCAAGAACTTCGACAAAATAGACGACGTGCTCGTAAAAACAGTGGCGCGTATTGAAGACATGCGTCATAAGGACGAGGATATCACGGGCGTGCCTACAGGCTTTCCCACGATGGATAAGATTACTTACGGCTGGCAGAATACCGACTTAATCATTCTCGCCGCCCGTCCTTCGGTAGGTAAAACGGCTTTTGCCCTTAACCTGGCCCGCAATGCGGCCCTTCATCCCCAAAAGCCTACAGGGGTTGTTTTCTTCAGCCTTGAAATGAGCGCCAGCCAGCTGGTACAACGTATTCTTTCGGCCGAAAGCGAGATCATGCTTGAAAAGATTGCCCGTGGCAAACTGGAAGAATATGAAATGAAGCAGCTGTATGCCAAGGGCATCAACCGTCTTTCGGAAGCCAACATCTTTATCGATGATACGGCGGCCCTCAACATCTTCGAGCTGCGCGCCAAATGCCGCCGTTTAAAGAACAAGCATAATATCGGGCTTATCATCATCGACTACCTGCAGCTGATGAGCGGCGGAAGCGATAATAAAAACTCCAACCGCGAGCAGGAAATTTCGAGCATCTCGCGTAACCTGAAAGGACTGGCCAAGGAACTGCAGGTGCCGATTATTGCGCTGTCGCAGTTAAGCCGTGCCGTAGAATCGCGCAAGGAGGGCAATAAGATGCCCCAGCTGAGTGACCTTCGCGAATCGGGCGCCATCGAACAGGATGCGGATATGGTTATGTTCCTGTACCGGCCCGAATACTACGAGATTACCCAGAATGAAATGGGCGAAAGCAATAAGGGCGAAACGCACGTGCGTATCGCCAAGCACCGTAATGGTTCGCTGGAAACGATAAAGCTCCGCGCCCTGCTGCACATACAGAAATTTGTGGAAGAAGATGATTTCGGTGGTCCCGGCGGCTCCGGCGGCGGTGGCGGCAACTGGAAGCCGGTATCGACCGACGATGCAGGCGGCGGCGCAAAACTATACGTACAGGCCGGAAGCAAAATGAAGGATTTGCCGGTAGAGGATGATGACGCGCCCTTTTAACATCCGCATATGACGCCCCTTCCCTTTTTTTACCATGACGCGCCGGC
>Ga0307508_10000602_pt1 | contig 43077 bp, 55 predicted proteins | sample 9_EM_MG_FD_203089 | JGI IMG/M metagenome (GOLD analysis project Ga0307508, IMG submission 203089) | Populus trichocarpa ectomycorrhiza microbial communities from riparian zone in the Pacific Northwest, United States - 9_EM | ecosystem: Host-associated > Plants > Roots > Unclassified | place... | reverse complement strand
CCATCTCTTACAGCAAACTATCAGGCTTTGGTTTTGTTGAGTTTGAGAATTCAAAGGTGAGTCTTGCTCGCGGTCTGCCTCGCTTTGCTAATCCCGCCCCAGGACGCCGAGGACGCTGTGCATCATTTCAATGGTAAAATGTTCATGGGCGCAAAGTGAGTTCCACCTTTCATTGTTGCGCGTGACCGTTTCATCACCATAGCTAGCATCGTAGTCGAGTTTGCCAAGGAGAGTCGACCTCGTCGGGACGTGTACGAAAGTGATCGAGGCTACGGGTATATTCCATCTGATAACCGCCCCATGCCGAAGCTTAATTCCATTTCTTAGTGCTCGCTCTCGCAGACCTCCGGGAATTAGGTTGATCGTATCTGGAATTTCCCGCGATACGAGCTGGCAGGTAAGTACGGAATGAACTGGTGAACACGGCTTTGGACTTCCTTGAAGGTCCCGCGGTTCATCATATCTGGTGGTTCCTTTACTATATCTTGACAACGATGACTCTCAGGATCTCAAGGATTTCGGTCGTGAGGCGGGCAGTGTTTCTTTCGCCGACATTGATCGTGATCTTCCTGGTCAAGGGTACGCTAGGTTGTCTCTGTACCTCCCTGTCTCATCATTCCACCTTTAGTGTTCTGGAGTACCTGTCTCGTGACGATGCAGATCGTGCCGTGAAAGACCTTGACGGTAAAGATCTCCGCGGAAGGCCTGTTCGAGTTGCATATGACGATATGGTTTGTATTCAACATGAAGCTAAATAATTCGACACTGACGCTTGTGACTGCAGCGAGGTGGGCCCGATAACTATCGCCGGGACGACCGTCGTGAGGAGCGGCCTGTGCGTGACGACCGCTACCGGGAAGAACGCCCTTTCAGGGAAGAACGCCCTTACCGTCGTGAACGATCAAAGTCACCTCGTCGCGCTGATTATGATGATCGTCGCCCCAGGTCTCCACCTCCTGGCAGGAGGGATTATGAAGAGAGAAAACCTGCAGGGTACGATGATTACCGGCGGGGAGGCTATGACGATGACCGCAAAGTCCCTGATTATTATTATGACCGCCGCAGGGATGATCATGACAACAGACGACGTGACGATCGTGGAGGCAGGCGCGAAGAAAGGGACGATCGGTACGACGATAGAGCTATGAGGCATGCCAATGGCGACGGTGGATGGGCGCGTTAAAGGACGTATGGTCGTCGTTCGTGGACTACACCGAGCGACACCCGTGCATTATGGTCTCGCGGTTCGTTTAGGAAATGGTCAACTCGAGCTTTGGCTTTGGCGTGTTATGGGACAAGCCGATCAACTGTACTTACTGGTCGAAACCCGTTGGTCCATATTATCGCGCCATTAGGATAAGGTCGCTCGTCTGGAGATTGGACCCTCTCCGATTGGAGGTCAACCCACAACACCCTGAGTTCTAGAGGTTTAATGTCCACGTCTCGGCGCACCAAGGACTGGTTCCACTCGATGTCACTGGCGCGGAATGGGAGTCACCACTCAGATGTGTTTTTACCTTTGTTTTGCTTGCGCGAGGCGATTCGTTACCGGCAGAATTATTACCCAAGCACCATTTAAATTTTGTTCGTAACCAAGGTGTGTATATTCCGGCGCTGGGCTGGGTTAATTGTATCATTGACGAACGCCTTGGAAGACCTGGATGCGGCTGTGGAGTCCTGTGCTCAAGGCACTGGTACATGAATGGAAAATGATAGCCAGCCAGTACATTATTATCAGTCTCCTGTATAGACAACCAAATATGTCCCATTTTCAATTCCATACCATTCCAAGTCATGTCTGTCGTTGTCCAATGGAACATAGCCATCACTCAACTTCAGCCACACCTGTATCGCCTCACGCCTTGGGAACAGGGAAACCTTGAGGGACTTCATGAGCTTCAGTCGAAAAATGTTCAGCTTCATGCTTTTTAAAACCTTGACCAAGATAGGTGGACCGATTATGTCTATTGGGTCGTGCGGGTTGGTCGGGCTCTTGGAAGATTGTTGCACAACGACAGCTGTGAACATTGAATACCTTTCGCAAACTGACGAAACCGCAAACATTCACTTATCAGATACTTGCTGAGTTTATCCTCGTGCTCGCTTTGAGTCGATGACTCAGCAGGCCGGCCATGCTCTGCCAGACGAAGCATTGTAAGTGGCTCAGATTTGATCGGCGCCAGCTCGATTGAACCCACTTTTACACAAAGCAATCCATTGAGGGTGTTCCTGTGCTTTCTCATGGTCGCTCCCAGCCACGTGCTTTGAAATGAATGAGAGATAAAACAATTCACAATCGGTTCGCTCCCGGACAGAGATCTGAACGATCGAGTGCCTGAGCATGAGTAAACAGACTTTGATTGACATCATACCACAGTTGAGTCAAGAGCCAGTAAAGAAGGTATCTTCGCTATAATGAACTGTCGGGCATATCCGGCGAGACCAGTGTCTGGTAGTATGCATTTCAATCCTCAATATTATAATGACAACATTCGCCGCACCTTCGGTTAGCGGATTGCCGACCATTCGTAAGGACTGAAGCTTAGGGCACCAGCCATGTAACGCATCCATGTATTTCCATTCCTTGAGATCATTCCTTGATAGGACAAGGGCTGTAATACCCTGAAGCGGGGATGGCGCCGAGCTGAGAGGCGGGATGGAGTGAATCCCGTTTCCGGAGAGAACTAGCCGTTGCAGGCTGTGACAATGTCAGTGCCACCAATTGATAGTCACACTGCGACCGTACGTGGTGAAATCACGTAGTGAATCGGCTGTTTGTACCCAACCGCCTAGGAGATTGCCTTCAAAATTGAAGGACAGAAGCTCAGGGAGAGTTGCTGAAGATGGAGCACTCAGGGATTCGAGATTGTTGTAACCCAATTCCACGGATTGTAAACTCATCATCAACCTGGCGGTGTCCCTGAACTCCGCCCAGGAAATAAGTGTACTATTCAGTTGGAGCTCACGAAGACGCGAAAATGCGAGGATCGGAAGTTCGCGATCCAGTGGCAAAAAACGGTTCCGACTGTTTATCGGGTGAACTGATTGGTTCTCGTTCACTAAATAAACACTTACTTCAATGCCAACCTTTCCAAGTGAGGCAGTTCAGCAGTTATATCTGCTATAGCCTTCCAAGTAGCTAGCAAGGTAGCAGACAGGTCGAGACCCCGGATACCTTTTCTGTGCTCAGCATCATAACGCGAGGAATGGCCATTGATCTCACTCGGACAAGTTGCAAGAATATCACCTTTGGCATCGCCGGTTGCGACTGGCTCGCAGTCGAGACTCACTTCTCGGAGGCGATTCAGATTACCAAGGTTCCGTCTGACTTTATCAAGGCCGACCGCTTCCACTGCTATGGCACCATTGGAGGACCCGAGGACAACCTTTTCGAGGGTAACTGAACCATGCTCGGCTTCGACATACTTGTTCACGAGTGCGGTCAAGAAGGAGTGCCCGAAAGATAATGGGGCTGATGGACGGATGAAAGACCCAGCATTTGGTATGCTTCCGGTAGATAATTGATTGCACTGGTAAGGTGATCAGAGAAGGAAGGCGTACCGGCAACTGAAGTAGCGTTTCCCGTCCTTGACGCCGTCGTGTCGTCCGCGAGTGGGGTCATCCCATTCTACCCCGTACCATAGACCGTTTGTGCCTGTGACCTGACCAATGTATTTAATCGTACCAAAATGGCCAGAGGATAAGTGGAACCTAGTTCCTGTCGTTATCCAGGTCAAGTCCTGGGTGGGCTCCATGACAAAGTTATGAACCGAAGAATCTACAGGCCGACTTTTTTTATGTAACCGTGACTCCGGTTGCTCTCATACCCAACTTTTGCGCGGTTCAACTGGCTCACGTTGGTCCCCGGTCACTCCATATCCACAGCATGCTAGCAGCCACCATTGCAAGAATGTCGCGTAACAGATCATCAGCAGCACTTGCTAGGACTCGCGCAGTTGCTGCCCACATGTCGACAGGCGCCGCCTCACCACTCGACCAGGTAGCTCTTTCCGCTCCAACGGTCACGATATATCTCCAGCTCACTTCATTCAACCCAGCCAGTCCTCTTCCAGTCGAATGGGTGTGCTCGCACCTATGTGCTCAATAGAGCCAAGAAACTTAATGCGCTGAATAGCGAAATGATCAATTCACTGCGACCTCAGCTTGATGTCAGTTGGGGCGAAATTTCTCTTGCCATATGCTGATAAGTCTGTGTAGATATGGTCCAAATCTGATCTCTGTCACTTGGTCATTGGAGTTGGACTCGGCCGAGCTTTCTGCGCGGGGGGTGACGTGGCGAGTAAGTCTTCCTACCGAAGGCGAACACACGCATAGCCTCACGAATAGTAGCCGTTCTGAATGACTCGCTCAACGAGGCCACGCGTCCGACGGCCATACAATTTTTCAAGGATGAGTAAGCACGATATTGCGAGCGCTGTGCCAATGCCTAATCTGCTGCACAGATTTGAGCTGGATTTCATCTTGTCCCAGCTGCCGAAACCTTACATAGCTGTTCTCGACGGCATCACCAGTATGTCATGAGATTTGACGCCTCCTTTGCACTCTGAAATCAATATAACATCAGTGGGGGGAGGTGTTGGTCTTAGCATTGGTGCACCATTCAGGATAGCGACAGAGAAGACTGTATATGCTATGCCAGAAACCAAGATTGGATACTGTCCAGATGTGGGGGCAAGCTTTTTCCTGTCAAAGATTGACGGGGAGGTAGGCACCTATCTTGCCTTGACATCGGAGACATTGGTTGGCAGGGAGGTTTTGTAAGTGCAAAACACCGCTTTACAAGCTATCACTTACCCTGTTGGAAGTGAGCTTGGACTTGCGACACACTTTGTCCCCTCGAGGACTATTTCCAGTCTCATGGCTCGTCTGGCCGAATATGAAAATCCGTCTTTCGATCAAATCAACTGCACAATCGAGGAACTACACAGCGAACGTCAGCCGGATGAACCCTCTGGGAAATTGATGGGTGCCGTCCGCAATGCTCTGGACTCGGCTTTCCGACACAACTCCGTGGAGGAGATACTCGAGAGTCTAGAGGCGCTCACAAGTTCCGCAGATATCCGTGTCGGTGGGTGGGCAAAGCAAACCTTGGAAATTCTTCACATGCGCAGCCCCACAAGCCTTAAAGTGGCACTTGCGGCCATCCGCCGCGGAGGGGATATGTCATTGCGGGATGCTTTGCAGATGGAGATGGGAATCGCGACAGCCTACTGTGTGAGCCACACACCACCAAGATCTGTGTTTGATGTAGACATCTTGCTTTTTGCAGAGCGGTGCCAGCCCAGACTTTTGCACAGGTATTAACGCAGTCTTAGTGGACAAGATTCAAGGACGACCGACCTGGTCCCCCGAGAAGATCGAGGATGTCTCTCCTGAGATTCTGGATCGGTTTTTCTCGAACAATTCTGTCTACCGCTCTCAAATGCCCCGACTATCACTTCCTGACACTCCTTTGAACCACTCTGTCAACCCCATGACCTTCGCATTGCCGTCCGAATTCGAGATAGCAGAGTTAATCAAAGTCTCGTGCAAGGACGGTCCTGTCTCACTTTCCAGGCTACTTTTGGATATGGAGAGCTTCATTTTGGAGAAGCTTGGCACTAAAGAAAAGATTATTGATGTGGTGCACCGCAGATGTCAGGTCGTCGACGATCAAGGGACGACGATCGTGGTTTGGAAAGAGCAGTGAGGCCGTCTGCGTGGCGATGGTAGACCATGGGCATGATATCCGGACAGCTTACACGTCTCCGTGAAACGAAATTTACCTTTCGATGCTATTCATTGTTTGGCTCGGTGGTTGGTAGGCGGCGAACGTTAACCGACCCGGATGAGTCGCTTGGCGTTGTACGGAATTTCTATGTCCAAGGTGTTTAGAGGTTCAAATTGATTGATGGCGCATGTGGCGCTGGATGTTACTGCTCAGCCTCTCATTACTTGAAGTACCGCCACTCTCCATGCCGGGCTGTTGACATTGCAACCTTATTCCGACCCTGTCTGTGCGTGCTGAAACACAAGAACCGACGTAACAAGCATCAGATGAGCGCTTCGAACTTCCCGAGATCCTGTCGGTGGCTGTCCCGTATTCCTCCGTACTGGACTTTTCGTGGATGGCTCTACTTTTACTGCAAGCTCGTACTATCATACGAGAGCGAAACCACAGTGTCGCTGGATTATGCATGACTTGCAACGAAATCTCCAGTTCGCACAGCTTAGACGGGGACTAAGCCCGCGACGGCACAACCATGGGCGGTGAGAATCAGATTCATGACTCGGAGAAAAGCTGACCGGAAGTATTCCCCATCGGCACACAGCAAGTGAGTCATTGAAGACACGTCCGGCGTTGAGATGAGGATAGGCCTCAAAGCATTCACAGACTACAGCGGACCCGGTAAATAGTACGTTATGATTCCATTCGACTTGCTAGTTTCTCAACAACACGACAAGTAGGCGGTCGTAAATCTCAATCTCCCGGCATCGACACGTGGGTTGTCAAGTCGATAGACTACACTGTATATCGGTGTAACATGACTGATATCTCGATTGGGCTCGATTGGCGGTAGAAACGCTCCGCCACTGGTCACTGCGATCTGAACAGCTGGGCTCGGTACAAAAATAGTTAAGCTGCTACATTATTCCGGATCCGTCGAATGTGTAAAGAAATGATTCGACCACAGCAGCGCAGTAACATTCCGGGGATGCGTCGTTCCTGGCCGACCTGCTGACGAGTTGTGTCAGAACTAGTCGAGTTGACTCTCCGTGCTAAAGCACAGATGCTGGCACGGCCAATGGCTGATTAATGATCTAAGGAACTGTGAGAAGCGTCGGACGCCTGAATCGGATCTTACGGGGGTGTATAGTGATGCCGTTCGGGCAGTAAGTTGCCAGTCACTGCAGCTCTGTGCCTAGGTTACCTCGCTGATGTGATCTTGGACGACTTGCAGTGGTATGTGCTGTATAAAAGGAACCGACTCATGTGTTGGAATCCATCTCAACTCCTTCTCCCAACTTACCATGTACCCGATCAACCTCCTATCATCGCCCTTCCGTATATTTGATGATGCGTTATTCATCCTACAGTCTCTGCGACCAAGCAGATGGGTGTCGCATGAGGTGCACCCCGTTCCCGCGGACTTCGACATTAATATCGACACCAATACTGGTTTCTTACCACCCCAGCCACTCCCTAAACTGCAGGAGCCTTTCGATGTGTGGGAGGATGCTCTGTCACAAGCACAGAACGTGCTGAAGCTGGGAGAGGACCTACTTGGGGGCGACTCTAGGGAACGAACTGAGGGCGAACTTTGGCGACAGCGAATACGTTCCGTAAGTTCCGAGAACGTTTCTAATATGACACCAGTACTCATTCAAACAATAGCTCCCGATACTCACCACAGAAGCACTTAACCAGAGCCCACAACTTCTCCGCCGTGCCCACAAAGTTTTGGCATTCCTCGTGCACTTCTACGTCCACTCGATCCCTCCAGACACCATCGAGGGATCGATATTGGTTCCGCGTTCTCTCGTTGCCCCACTTGTGGCGGTCTCGCACGTCCTAAGGATTGCTCCAGTCCTTACCTTCGCAGACACCGTTCTTTGGAACTGGGAACTTGTCGATCCCACACTCCCTGTCACCATTGAAAACATGCGTTTTGGTCAGGAACTATTCTCAGGAACAGAGGATGAGCGAAACTTTTACCTCGGATCGGCCAGAGCGGAGCTAGTTGGGGTACAAATGCTCCATATCTTCAATGATTACCACAATCTCCCGAACGTCACGGACCCGTCCTCCATTAGTACGATCAACAAACTCCTCGCTCGACTGACCACGGTCATCCAAGAGATCAGCGATAGCGTCCAGTCCATGCGCCAAATAGTCGATCCCCATGTGTTCTACTGGGAGGTTCGTCCCTGGTTCAATGGAAATGGATGTGGCTCCTCCGCACCGGCTTGGATATATGATGGGGTCAGTGACATGTCAAAGCTCGATCTTAGCGGACCATCTGCGGGTCAGAGCAGCGTCATGCACGCACTTGACCTGTTTCTTGACATCGACCACAAACTCCGACAGCGGCGATACCCTGCGCCGTCAGATGCGAACAAACGAGCAGACCACGGCTTCATGGAACGCATGCGGCGATATATGCCAGGGAAGCATAGAGACTACCTGGCATATATTGCTGAATATCCTCGTCATGTCAGAGAGGTCGCACAGGACACCCCAGCAATCAGAGAAGCATACAACGCCGCTGTCACAAAGTTGAAGAAGTACAGGGATGCTCACATGCGCGTTGCATGTCTGTACATCGTATCCATGTCCACGAAGCCACCCGTGGGCTGTCCCATGTTTGCGATGGCGCAGAGAATGGAGAGAGCCGCGGCCAGGACCGGACCGGTGAAAGGAACGGGAGGGAACGAGCTCTCGCTGTTGCTCAAGGCTGGGAGAGATGCGACTACACGTGCAGTCCTGAAGAACTGAAGAACGAATTCGAACCTTGGAACACCGTACTCACCACTAATTATTGCATCCACCATATCTTCGCTATTCCTCGCAGATTATACCGGACAGATATTTATTTATTGACTGATTCTTGTGTAGCCCTTAGCAACATACTTACCCTGTAGTGTTACATGGCCCGCAGAGCGTGCCTACTTTATTATTCCTGTAGCAACAATGGCGATCGTTCGTGTTCGGATTAAAGACCACCTTGCAGTTATCCGGGCGGAGTTTGGAATATCGGCCCAACAGCTAGTGTTGGCTTTCTTGGAAGTCGTTCACAAATGGCGGGGACACCAAGTACTGGCGATCCTGATCGACCGATCCGCCTCCGTTGTATAATCCATCATCAACTTATCATTGGGTCCGGACTGCTTCGGCTCACTTAACTCGAAATTTTTGGGAGTGCCTTTCAGAGAAGACAGGGTAGTGTTGTGCCTACTACGTCCAACGTACGCACTCCAAATACTTATCAGCCGTGGTCGATCGATCCCTCATCAAACAACCATGAATGTCTTGCCCGTCACGATGCATTTTGCACATCAACTGGGTCAAGATCAATGATTAACTCTCGTCGAAGCCGGGGACTTTCGGATGTATGTCTACACCGCTTTAATTCTATTAGAACGACTGCGTTCTAATCTCGAAGTATCAGGTCTAATTTTGGGACTAGCGTTGTTCATGGCTGCTAGTTTTCCTCTAGCTCTTCGACAACTTCGCTGGACAGCGAGGACCATTCTCTCCGTACGTGATCGTTGGTGGAATCATTCAACCTTAGATGCACTTTTACTCGCTCTGGCACCCGCTTGAAATGGGGCATTGTTCTGCTGGCCTCATAGGAACAAAATCTAAAGCTCACAACCGCCAATCACGATCAGTTCTTCCTGAGGCCCGAATCCTCGAGCTTAGTGGATATATGGTCCGAATCAATGGTTGCTCAGCACGTGAGAAGACAGAAGCGAAAATGAGCCTTGCTCTCACCAATGAGTGAACTTTTTGGCTCAGAACGTACATAAGCTCAGAACTTCCCAATAATCTCTCATACTAATAACACTGGTTTGTATTTAATCGTGTTTCAAATTTCTGCTTGATGCTTGATTGCAGTCGCTCAGCGCTTATAATGTGTAATTATAGTTATCTGTTCAAGCTTGTTCACTGCCCGAGATGTTCCCAGGGTCTGTATGTTCAGTTTCAAGTCGAACGAGTCGGAAATCATGACCCAGTGATCTTTGCAGGTTCAAGGTAGATAAGTATAGGTAATACTATGGATACATCAATGACGCAATCCTAACGTTCGTACACGACTTGTCATGAGCTACTGTGGTGGATCTAGCGGGTAGTGGTATGCTTTCCTGAATATCTGCCAAACGACACCCAGGCCCCCTAAGACTTTATCAACAGTTTCCCGAGCAGCTGGAGGGAAATCGACTCGAATTTTTGACCATTCAAATGGTAATACAGGGATCGAAATAAGAGAGTTCTCGCTGAGGCGCGAGGGAGAGGATGGTGTGGGTATTGATGTGAACGTGGTTGAGTCAGTCTGAGACCGATCACTGGTGAGTAAACTCGACATGGTAGGCGCTGGTTCAGTGGGTGCCGGTGTGTTATTTGACACGCTTGGTGTGAACGGAGTGGTTGTAGACTGATTGTTCACATTGTCAGTATCTATTGTTGCGCTCGGTGGTGGTGGAAAGACGGTAGTCGTGACGAATATTGTCTCGGTCGAGGGCGCTGGGACCTTGCCGTGATCAAAGTCGCTTACAGCGAAGTGATCGAGAGACTGCCGCATATGCTTGAACTCGGTGCCGAGATTGACGAGAAGATTTGATACGAGAATGGTGGGAAAGATCCAGAGGAATAAAAGGGAAAGCTTCCCCAACGACAGCCATCCTATGCGAATACGGGAACTATGCTGTTCGATAATTAGAGACAGCGTGGGGGTAAAAAATTGATCCAACGAGTAATGCAAGAGTTTGTAGCCGCCTGGAGACTTTTGCTGGTGAGCAAAGTTTGACTCCAGTGTTACCATTTCTAGATTGATACTTAGTGCACCATACTTGGTGGGAAATAAAGTAAACACATACCTAGGCAGGTCTCCACCGTCACTTCCAGCCGACCGACTGGGAGTGCAAAGGTTGGAATCAATATATCGAAATCCGTCTTTCCTTTGGCATTTCTCTTCGGGTCCTTGGGATTCCAAATCTTGCTAACGACGTAGTCCACTGTGGTCAAGCCTCCTTGGTCACCAACATGAATCTTGACCCACGTGATCCAGCGATTCCGAGGCTTTTCGTCGTAGGATGGTGCAAGGTCAATCATAGACCTCTTATCCTTCTCAGAAGATGCGCTACTCTCGAAGCGCACGGGGACACCGTCAATGCTCACGCTGACAATGTCCACTCGATATTGCCGCTTCTCTCCTTCGGGTGGTAAGGATGTTACATGGGCGAGACCGAATTCAAGCCAGTCGGTGTCTGTGTCAGATGGGACTTGCATATGCACACGAACGGCGTGAGCGTCTGGGAAACTGGCTCCATTGAGATGCAACAGGGTCACGATAACATCGGCGAAAGAGATCATCAGTGGGCCGTCACGTTTCCGTCTCATCAATCCACCATGAATGGGAGTCAACGGCAGAGGGCTGAGTGCGGCTCTGTTTCCGTTTAGTGGGTTCTGCCGGGGCGAGGGCCGCGAATTATCTGTGAACTGTTCTCCACCCCGCTGCAAGACAGGTGTGCGAGAGATAGGACGAAGTGCGATTCGTGCACCGTCATTGCCACATCGGTTTATCGCATTACGTTGTAACACTGTTTTTCGTGTCTGAGCATCGCGTAGATCGCCAGAAATGTAGTAGACCTCAACAGTGCTACCTTCGCTTTCGTTTCGAATGATTGTTGAAACTGTTTCCGAATCGGCAGCGAGGACGCAAAAGCGCGGCAGGACGATGGGGTTGACATCTGAGTCACTATCCGACCCATGCCCGTTCTTAATGTGAGGTCGATGTCGCGGGAGGATAAGAACAGTGCCTGTAATAGAGAAGGTGAAGACGTTTTTTGAGGGTGGGGTGATGTCATTCATGTTGATATGGATTGTGATGGGGACTGCTGGTGATCGACACGAAGCAACGGCGTCCGAAGAGGCGCGGCTGCGTCCCTCGGACATGGGGGGAAGAGAGCTGACAGAAGATAGTGTAACGGAGGGTGTCAAAGAGGTCGGAGAACCTTCAAACGAGTAGTCGGGAAGATGATCATTGGGCAGAGGGGCGCGCAGTAAGGAAGACGTTGAAGAAGAAGAATCCTGTCGAGTAGTTATCGGAGAGGCGTACAGCATGCTACTAGTGGACATGCCAGAGGGGAACTCGAGTGAGGGTTGTTTGGATACGGGCGTAGAAGGTGGGCCAACATCGAAACCGGTGTAACCAGTACCACCAGTGACAATCCACTTTGTATCCTCTCCAGGTGGCCAGACAACATCAGCACCTTTGACCTCAAGCCCAATGTCCATACCCAGCATCGTGGCCACTCCAGGGAACCAGATCCCCTTGCATGTCCCTTTGTATTCTAAACGGATCAGGATGCCCTCACGACCACCAGACGGATCCTGAGCCTTGCCTGAGGCTATGATAGTCATTTCCCCTTTGGCCTCCTTCACGCCAACGCGTCGCCGATCATCGCTGTTGGCAATGTTTTTGGTAGGCTGTGCCCAGCGTATGCGGAGGCGTTCGGTTGATGGGAATGACCCTTGTACAAGGATGCCCCCAGAGGGCCCGTTCGTGTGTGTTGACGAGTCAGATGATTCGTCATCCGCCATGTCAGCAGATGATCCCGAACGCGAGGTAGTGCGTGCGACATGGGGTTCGGAGGCTAATTCCCAAGCCCCGGGATCTTCGTCTGCAGAGGAAAGCGAGGCCATGGATGAGGAAGTACTTGTTACAGTTGTGGTTGGCGGGTATATGCGCATTTTGATGTTATTGGATAGGCATCGGGGAAGAGGGATAGCGATCTAACGGATCATGATATTGCAACACACACAAAAAGATAAACGCTACCTACCAGAAAAGGTGCCTTTGGGGGACGCGAGGCGTACGGGATCCAGAGCTCTATAGCAGCCATGAAATGCATGTTGTTCCGTTCGCTGACAGAGGGTCTTCTCGTCTGAGGGCCAGAAAAGGTCGAAACACGCCAGGCACTGTCGCTACCGTTGAAACGAGGAGGAAATTCCTTTGGAAGGATATAGGAGATGTTGTATCCGCTGACGATGATATGACCGGTGTATTTTTCGTCCAGTGGGGGTGTGTTGTGGGCGGGCGAAGATGAGGTTGAAGAGGTGCGACTGGTGTGCATGGTAGACGAGGCAGGGGTTGGTACACCGAATACAGAGAGATACGACTTTTGTGACAGTGCGGGTAGGTGAAGGGCGCGGGCTGCGTTGTTGAGGAGGGGAAAGGAGGTAGAAGAAAAGTTGTAGGGAGCAGAATGGATATCAAGAGGCTGGACTTGAGCCGAGAGCAATTTCAAGTTCTCCTCTGTAGTGTAGGATGAGATATGTACAGGGAATGCAGTGAATGGCCATGCCTGGAAACAACGGGACGGTTGAGCCTGGAGAAACGCTATCCATCGGAATGGAGAGCTACGAGAGTAAGAGAAAACGAAGGGGGTAAAATAGAGTGGACCGACCTTGAGATACATTCTGAGGTTGGCACCATCGTCACCGTGTTTTGCCTTTCCCTCGAGGGCGAGGCGAGTCACGACGTTGAGTTTTGGTTGTGGGGTGGAGGTGAACTGGGATGAGCCAGCGGCAGAGAGGGGAGGGCTCGAAGGGCGTCTGTGACGTGACTGCGGGGGAGTGTACATTGGAGAGAGATCGGCGGAGGGGAGGACGCGAAAGCCAGCAGCGAACGCTTCGAGGGCGTTGTGGACAAAAAGCGGGTCGGTGGGCGGGCAAGGCGCGTGTTGTGGACGCGTTTGTCCGCGTGAGAGAGAGAAGCGGCATCCATGGCCCGCACCGACCCGCAGCAGCCACCGCCCTCGAGACACTTGGAAATCGGTATCGTTGGAGAGCGGCGGGTCTGCAGATCAGACTGCACATGTTACCCAGTCTGCTCGAGCTCGTCGTCGACAGCGACGGCGACCCGAACTGCAAACGCGGCACGTGACCGAGAACGACTGGGTGGGTACTCGCTCGTTTGTTTTATAATGCACACTTCTCGTCTTCGCATGCTTCGTCCTGCCGTTTTCTTTCACCGTCTTGCAGCGTGTTTTTCGCCCCGTCCAAATAGCTTGCCACTCCACCGTAATCTTGCCATGGCGAATTCAGATTGGGCAACCGTACCACAGCATGACTCAGTTCCGCGGTACTCGATCTTCTCAAAGTCCATAGAAAAATCTCCCTTCGACCAGAGGCATTATAGAGTCATACGCCTTGACAATGGTCTCACCGCTATGCTAGTACACGACCCGCACACTGAAAATGCTGCCGCTAGTCTTGATGTTGCCGTTGGCCACCTCTCGGACCCCGTCAGTGACTCATCATCGCCCCGTTTCATTCTCTCGACGCATGCTCACAGTCCTGACTTCTCTAGGACGATATGCCAGGTTTGGCTCACTTCTGCGAGCACTTGTTATTCATGGTATGCAGAGCTGTCATTGCCACGGTTTGTCTCAGAGGTTCTAAGACCAGTTTAGGGTACACAACAATTTCCCAAGGAGAATGAGTATTCCGAGGTATGTTGGCTTCTCCTAAATGGCTACCCATCGGTTCTGAAGCCTCTGGTATGCAGTATCTATCCAAGAATAGTGGTGCTTCAAACGCCTATACTTCATCGTCGAATACCAACTATCACTTCCGCGTGTCCCCCACGGCCCTTTCGGGTACTATCGAGAGATTCGCGGGCTTCTTTCATAGCCCCCTCTTTGCACCGTCCTGCACCACTCGGGAGCTCAACGCTGTCGATTCAGAACATAAGAAAAACTATCAAGCGGACCCTTGGCGAATTTTCCAACTAAACAAAACTCTAACTAAGCGCGGCCACCCTTGGAGCAAATTTGGTACCGGAAACCGCGAGACACTGAGTGCAGCCGGGAGGGAGATGAAAGCCAAGGCAAAATCACCCATTGATGACAATGGAGGTTCACACCTCGACGTAACTGGGAATGCGTCGTTTTCCCCGATATCGTCGAGGGTACCTTCACCGACTCCATCCTCTGGGTCAACATCAAGTGAAGCTGAGCCAGATGGAGGTACAGTGGGCCGCGAAACCCGTCGTAGGTTGGTCGAGTGGTGGAGTAAGGAATATTGCGCAAGTCGGATGAGCGTCTGTGTGATTGGTAGAGGTGAGTTAAAATCAATGCTTGCCCTGCTTTTTCGTGTTAACCCCAGCCAATAGAGTCACTGGATGAACTATCCGAGATGGTTTCTCAGCACTTTTCGCCTGTCCTAAAGCGCTGTGAAGACCAAATTCCGATCATCAACGACCATCCGTTTGGGCCCAATGAGATGGGTGTGAGTCCGTTCAACATCACGTTTAGATCTTAATAGAGCTCGTTCCTCCCTAGACTCTTGTGCGCGTTCAGACCATCATGTCTTTCCATGCGGTCGAGTTATCTTTCCCTCTCGCATGGCAGCCACCACTCTGGAAATACAAACCTGCGTATCTCCTGTCCCACTTTCTCGGACATGAAGGGCCTGGGTCTTTACATTCATATCTCAAAGGCAAAGGATGGATCACATCATTGAATGCAGCTCCTCAGACTCTCGGACGTTCTTTTGCAATGATCAAAATAACCATACTCCTGACAAGTGAAGGTTTTGGTATGCCCTTATCTGTCTTTGCAACAGGCAACCGGCACTCACAGCGTTTCGTAGATGACCATCGTTCTGTTGTCCTTGCCGCGTTCAAATATATCTCGCTCCTGCGATCCTCTGAGTTAGCTCCTTGGCACCAGTCCGAAGTGGCGACGATATCAAGAACACAGTTCGAGTTCGCAGAAAAGCGTGCTGCGGAAACGTACGCGGTTTCTATTGCCGAAAGAATGTCATGGCCAATCCCTACCGAGAAAGCCCTTTCCGCTCCCGTGCTGATCTCTGAGTGGGAGGATGAGACAGGTTTGCAGGAGGTGCGGGACGCGCTCAAAAATATCCAGATAGACACGGGTCGTGTGGTGTTAATGGCCAAGAGAGAAGAACACGAGCGTGTTTCAGGAGAACTGCCGTGGCGAAGTGAAAAATGGTATGGCACGGGTTACACCGTCGAACGATGGGACAGCGATTTTTTGGCTCAGGTATGCCCGCCAGTGTTCTGGGAATAGAGGTTCGGCTAATACGTCTTTCGACTAGGCACAAGGTCCTAATGATATTCAGGAACTTCGTCTTCCCAACAGGAATGAATTCATACCAACTAACTTTCATGTTGAGAAACGTAAAGTATCCGAGGTACGGTGCCACACCATGCGCGATGACATGTCGCTGACGTTACATCAAAAGCCTCAAAAGCGGCCACATCTCATCCATGAAACTAAGCTATCACAAGTGTGGCACAAGAAGGATGACCAGTTCTGGCTCCCAAAGGCAAGCTTGGTCATCGAAATCCGCAGGTGATGTTAATATACTTCACTCAATGCTAGTCAATCATTGATTATTTTATTTCAGTCCCATTGCGAACGATACCCCGCGCGCTAGCGTGTTGACACGGTGAGAGGTGGCCTGTACTCGTGATGTTGCCTTAAACCATGTGTAGCCTTTTTTCAGATCTCGTCAGTGACTCCCTGACAGAGTATACGTATGCTGCAGATTTAGCTGGCCTTGAGTATAACTTGGGTGCACACAGTCTCGGATTTGCAATATCTCTTAATGGATACAATGATAAGTTGCCCGACCTTACCCGGCGTGTCATCGAGGCAGTCAAGAATCTGCAAGTACATCAAGACCGGTTGGAAGTCGTGAAGGAGAAAGTAAATGGGATTTTCTTTCGTTGCTATGCTCGCACCGCTAATGTGTTGGATTTAGCTCGAGCGTCAGTGGGAAAACTTTTTCATGTCCCAAAGCTACCAGCTTTCGGACTATTACACGCGACATATCCTCACGCATGGTGCATGGACAGTGGAGGAGCGGCTACAAGAAGTTTCCGGTGAGTTCATTTCATGTTGACAGCGAAGTCGATCAATGAAGTCTCGTAAACCCTTAGGTATCACTACGGAAGAAGTCAAATCCCATTGCGCTCGTTTCCTCGCGAACGTTAACATTCGGGTGCTCGCGCTGGGCAACTTGTTTAAGGATGTATGTGCTCGTTACATGACATTATTTCGTGTCAATTAATGGACTTCATCCAGCAAGCAATCGCATTGTCAAAGGATGTTGAGGACATCCTTCGTTCAAAGCCGCTGTCGTCAATACCGACAGATCTTTCCCTTATGCTTCCTGAAGGTATGACTTCTACTTACTTTCATGTGTCTGTTTGACGTCAAGGCAGGATGCAACTACGCATGGACTGCCCCGGTACCGAACCCAAATGAACCAAATTCGGCACTCTCATACTACCTTCACCTCGGTCAATTGACGGATCCGCGGCAACGGGCAATCGGTTTGCTTCTCGTACAAATAATGTCAGAACCTGCATTCAATGCGCTCCGAACCAAAGAGCAATTGGGATACGTCGTTTCATGTTCACGGTGGAATCTTCCTGGAGAGTCGCAGTTCGGTCTTCGCATCGTCGTGCAGAGCGAGCGCAGACCTGGTTACCTCGAAGAACGTGTAGAAGCATTCCTGGACAGCATGGATCAGAAAATTCAGGAGATGGGCTCTGCGGAATTCCACGACTTCAAGAGTGGTCTGCAACAAAGATGGAAAGAACCCGCGAAGAACCTGGCGGAGGAGGTGGCACGATACTGGTCACACATTGATTCAGGATATCTTGACTTCCTGCGGGGTGAGTGCGAGTACACGTGTTCTGCATGCGTATAACAATTCTGTTCCTTGATTCATAGGTTATGACGATGCCGAATTACTTGAGAAAGTGGAAAAACAGGAGGTTTTAGATTTATTCAGGGAGCGCGCTCATCCCCAGGCGAAGAAGCGGGCAAAACTCTCGATCCATCTGCAATCACAAATGCCGCAGATTCCTCGGGTTAGTACTGAAGCTATGAAAGCCTTCGAAACTCGCCTCCAGGAAGCCAACATTATCGTCGACATCGCGGCCGCAAGGGAGGAACTTCAGGAGGCAAACCCCACTGCAACAGATTTCGTTAACGCATGGCGGGAGGTTTTGACAGAAGATAGAGTATCCATTGTGGATGCTCAGGACCTCATTGAGCAGATCCCTGCATTAGTGGAACGATATCCCGTGTCGGGTGAAGGCGCCGATGGGTTACCAGCCGGTGTGATGCGCATTGGAGAACTGAAGGCCTTCAAAGCAACATTGCAGATCTCGGACCCACCTAAACCGCTTGTTGAGTGGAATGATCTGCCAACGCCCAACCTGTAGTTGAGGGAGATGGGGCCAGCACCTGCTCGTCCTGGTATACTTCGGAGATATCTATAGATGTACATATATACAGTTTGTAGTCACCAGTGTTGCACCTCATATGCATCGATTGCTTGTGCTCAGAATCATTCCCTGGGTACAGACTTCGAGACGCTACGGTGATTCTGGTGCAGGTTGGTTCGGTTTCCATCCATCCACATACTCTGCAGAAAATTTCAAATGAATGCGCGAGTCCCTCGAGTCAGGTATGTCGATACATTCGTGTCGCCAAGGTCCTGTGGGGTTGGACAAGGACGAGGACAACGGAAATATTAATGTTCGTTTGGAGCGGGCCGAACATCCTAGGAAAGTAGCAGAAACCGCTGAAGAGTTGTGAACAAACACGTCATCGAGACCCGAGAGTAATGTTATAACGACTTTTAAGCCGAATCCAACACGGAAATAGCTACCCGTTGCCAAAAGCATTGTCAGCTTGTGGCCCAGTCTAGAGTTGAAGAGTATGAGATAAATCACAATCACAATTTTATTCCCCGCCGCGGAGGATACAACTACATTCATACCTTTCAACAAAACACGCGAGTGGTGGGAGAAAGTTGTTGGTTCGAAAAGGACTCGAGTACAAGGGGATGATACCAGGGAATGAGTGCAGCGGACAACAAGGACAAAACAACGGAACATGCAATGTCTACATTAGCACTGGGTGGTGAGCGCAATGGCATTACTTCTTTCTGGGATTGGCCTTGGCAACAACCGGTTGGTGTGCAGGTGGCACGTAGTTTTTAGGGCGACGAAAAAGGAGGACATGGGGTTCTGGCGCTGTAATTCGGAATAAGAATCTTAAGGACGAAAGAGAAGTCAAGTCAGACCGTGGACTTCGTAATGTTGCCATCCCAGGCTTTGAGTGATACCAATGCCCCTCCACTCTGCCTCCGTGAGGAGGCGAAGTGTGCCTTCCTTTTCATCAAACAACTCCTTTGGTATCAGCTTCAAAAGAGGCTTTGGTAAGATGACGTGACGATATTCATAATGGTCGTCTGAGTATCTGTCTGAATAATGTATCCTGTAGACTGTCGTCAATCCTATGGTCTGGCATCTTCGGGATGACCTACTTCTCGATGTACTCCTCAAGCTTGCTATTAGCCGTGCGGTCTGCCATCCTGCAGGATAGCGGATATATGCGGGTAGCGGGTAAAAGAGATACTGGATCTTTGCAATGGAGCCTTGCTTGTTGAAACGTTGACCGTCAGTACTTCGGATAGCGCGATTGAATTCACGATGACGTGACTGCGCGTCTGTGACAATTGTCACACTGCTCTTCGGACCGGGTTCAGTTGACATTCAGGAGCGTCGCGCGCGAGTCCGACGCGTTTTGTTCTCAACCCCCATGGATCGCAACACTTGGACTTTCGGGAATTTGGTACCAAGGCAGAACAATGGTTTCCAGCCCCATGAAGATGGATATAATATAGAGCCGTTTTCATCTCCAATTTCACAGTCGCCGAATGCTGTGCACATCCATCGCGATTTCCCCCGTTTTTGCAGTAATGCTGGTGAGTGTATGCATCTTACCTGTCTTATACCTTAGTATATGCTGCATCAGACCTCTCTCCGACCCCGTCAGCGTTGCAGGGAGCGAGTTATGCCCATTCTCCGTCACCCTCTGTGAGACTTGCAAACCGCGGCGGATGCGATCGCGGTGAGGCACAATCTTTCGACTTTCCGGTTCGACAGTTTAGCCATACGCCATTGCATGAGGGGCATGGTAAGTTCTTACTCTACTTCCACGCACGTTCCCCTTCCATCCTACAGAACTCTACAACCATAATATGCGTTTGGATCGTTCAGGGATGCTGGGGTCGCACCACCCCATCAACTTAGATCAGTATTCTTCTCGGTTTCCCCGTCCAACCGGCCAAGACGAACGTGTACCTGGGTACCATGTTACCCCTAGTACTGGGAATACGACACGAAACGGGTTTGGGTGGAGACTACGTCCTGTTTCCGAATTACGTGCGTTCAACAGGGATGTATCGTTCATTTCTCATCAAATGCCAATCTTAGCCGACCGGTTCCGTGGGGTATTCAAATTTGGCGTATTCAATGCGATACAATCGGCATGTTTTGACCAGGTTTGAATCTGTTTACACCCGCGAGATAGAATTCATCACTTCCTGTAGGTTCTAGATTCAGAGGAAAATCTGGTAAATATACTCCTCAGTGATCAGGTCATGTTATTGAAAGGTTCCCAGGTTATCAGTGGTTGGTTCCGCGACTTCTGCACTGATCGTGATCCCTCAACCGCCCTTAGCGCCTACTGGAAGTGGAAAAACCGTTCTTTTTGAGCTGAGCATGATTCGAATGTTGACACAAACCGCGGATGATGCGCGATCTGCCAAGTGTGTTTATGTTGCGCCAACAAAGGTCAGGCTTTCATTCTTGACTTCAAATGTGAGTTCATTGAAGATTCCAGGCACTATGCGCCGAGAAGCATAACGAATGGACCGCAAAATTCGGAGGGCTTGGTATTAAATGTAGGTACCTTGCCGAGTACCAAGGCTATATAAGTGATTAACCACAACCTGGGTTCAGGCTGTGAGTTAACTGGCGATACTCTTCTACTAGGGAGAGGAGTTTGGGGCGATGCCAAAAGTTCACACATAATGTGCGTACCGGGCAAGTTTTGCTGGTGAAATGATTGACACATCGCCTTCACAGCGTAACAACAGTGAGCCTGTTATACCATTCTTGTTTCTGAACGTTTGCTTATATTATTTTAGGCCGAAAAGTGGGACAGCTTGACGCGAAATTGGTGTGTTCCTCCATTCTTGGAGCAAGCTTTGCGATGACCGTTTGGTTAGGGCTGATCATTCTGGGATACTATCCCGGGTCAAATTATTCCTGGTGGACGAAGTAAGTCAATTACATTGCCTGAGGACAGTATATGGATCGTTTATGTCGTATTCAGGTTCACGTCCTGAATGAATCGCGAGGAAGCACTCTGGAAGTCATAGTTTCCCGTATGAAAGCACGCGGATCCGGTACTCGATTTCTTCTCATTTCCGCTACTATTCCAAATGTGGAGGATGTTGCGCATTGGATTGGGAGCCGTGACAGCAGTGACCAACCTGCTAGAATATTCAAGGTTGATTTACATCCTCGTATGCTTTCGTCTTCTAATATGTATTTGCAGTTTGGTGAAGAATTCCGGCCCTGCAAGCTTACAAAATTCGTTTACGGCGTGGCAAAACCCAAGGGCCTGAATGATTTTGCATACGCCCGTACCCTTGACCTGCGCTTGTTCTCCGTAATACAACAGCACTCATCCAACAAGCCGATCCTTGTCTTCTGCCCCACCAGGAAAGGTACGCAAGAGTCCATTACCTCTGATATAGAGAGGTTATTATCATGATGTCACGTACAGGCACGCTGGATACAGCCAGACAGTTGGCAAAGGATTACGAACAAGCCATGAAGGGGAAAAAGAATCTGCCGTGGCCACCTCCTACACCGTATGCATTTTCCACTTTCCTATAGTTCTTTGTTCATCTCTGTCCAGTATCCACCAGAACTTTCATGATAAAGACCTGACTGGTGTGTCTACGTAGTCGGGGGATGCAATTAGCAAAACCTGACAACATGATAGCTCTTGCATTGGTGGGAATCGCAGTCCACCACGCCGGCTTGAGCACAGATGATAGGAGAGCGGTGGAAGAGCTATTTCTGCGGAAAGCTCTGCGGGTCTTGGTCGCTACATCTGTACGGGATTCTTCTATCTACACTCGCTGTTCTCACTGCCCCGTAGACCCTGGCAGTTGGCGTCAATTTGCGTACGTTCGTCCTTACCAACGGTGTTAATATCTCACCATCATCAAGCTGCCCAAATGGTTGTCATCAAGGGTGTCAAGCTATACCAAAATGGAGAGATGAGGGAGTACTCGGATCTCGATATCATGCAGATGATGGGTCGAGCGGTAAGTTTGTATCCTGATTCCGTGTTCAAACTGCAGATCTCGTCAATTTAGGGCCGCCCCCAATTTGGTATGTATATTTTTCTTTCTGCCAGTATTCGCTGATAGGCATCTTAGATAACGAAGGGATTGCAATAGTCCTATGCGAACCAGAACTGGAGCATAAGTACCGCACACTCGCCCAGGGAAACACCACCCTGGAGAGTAGCCTGCATCAAAATCTCGCAGAACACTTAAATTCGGAAATTGGGTTAGGTACTATATCAACCGTCGAGAACGCGAAGGACTGGCTTCGGCACTCCTTTCTCTTTCGTCGTATCCAAAAAAATCCTCGTCACTATGATATTGGCAAAAACGAAAATCAAACTTGGGAAGAGAAAGTCGATGAGATTGTCATGCAAAGTATACATAGTTTACGTGACACGCAGTTGATTGCGTACACCGAGGAAGACGGAAGACTTTCTTCAACAGAGTACGGAGATGTTATGAGCAAGGTAGGAGCGTCCAATCTCAATCTTTGTGATGCTCTGTAATAATTTTTTTAGTTTTACATTCGGCAAACAACCGTACGTGGTCTCACAAATTTCCTCGACTCTCGAGTCTCATTTTGATCGAAGATGCGAGCAATACTCAACCTCCCTTTTCCAACCACCATGCGCGAAATTGTGAGTGGCCCATGAAGTAGAGTAATTTACATTCTGAAAAATGTTTAGCTTGAACTCGTATCCGTCTCCGAAGAGTGAGTAACATCCTCTCTGTAATCCTCCTGGGCCGATACTCGCTGTAGGGTTTCGGACCTGAAGCTACGGAGCGGGGAGAAACCGGTCTGTAGCAAAGTTGCCTGTTGAAAACTTGATATACTCAGCTGCTTTCAGATGTACGAGAAGATTCGTCGTCATAACGATATTCGATTCCCTCCCAAGAAGGCAGTCAGTACGAGCGACAAGATACTTCTATTGATTCAAGTGAGAATTCAGCTTCGAAGCGGAATCACGATTTCTCACAAAACTGCAGGCAATTCTTGCTGGCCTTCCTCTCAACAGCCCTGAATTTAAATCCACAGAAGGCCAACCATATCTGGAAGCCATCTCCATATTTCGCCATGCAGCGCGCATTGTAACAGGTAAGTGGTCACAGCATACGAGGTCGTTACTCACTGCGTCTCAGCTGTAGCAGAAGTTGCTATTATCAATCGGAGTGGAACACAGCTTAAACACGCACTTGAGCTGCAAGTTTTACATGAACCTTGAGCAAATTCTTTACTTCTCACGGCTTGCCTCACAGAGTACGTTGTTTCAATGCAAAAGCATGGGAGGACAGACCACTGGTCCTTAGACAGATTGAGCACATCGGAGAAAAATCGTAAGTAGCAGTGCAGACCCAAGCCTATTGTAATCTAACGCCGCGACAGAGTAAAGGTAGACATTGAATGACGTATCAATTGATGGAAATTGACTGCACAAGGTGCTCGCTGAGAATGGCGTTAACTCAATCCAAAAACTATTACAGACGTCTCCGCTCCGAATTGAAGAGGTGAGGGCTCCTTTCTGTCCTCCGTCGTCGCTGACAATCCCCAGCTTCTTAATCGCCGCCCTCCGTTTGGATTCGAAGTTCTGGCTGCCGCGAATGAATTTCCAAGGTATTTTCTAGACATTAAGGAGCTAAGGTCTATCCGCAGTAAAGGAAACTCGCCCGTGGAAGTGGAGTTTGTTGTTAAATGTGGTCTCACCTTTGGCGACTCAGTGCCTCAAAGATTCAAGAAGCCTAAGTGGGGTAAAACTGAGATGACAACGCTTCTAATAGTGACCTCCGATATGGTCTTTATTGACTTCCGGCGCATCGTGTGAGAGAGGTTCATCTCACCTCTGTTGATCAAGTATTGACTCGGATTTCATTTCTCGACATAAGCACAAAGGCACTCAAAGAGAAGAAAGAATTTACCCTTACAGCACAACTGACGAAGCCAAGCCAATTAATCAACGTATATATCGCTTCTGTATTCAACCCTTCCCTTTTTTCGATGCCAAGCAGCTCATGAATATGTAGGAAAACGTCGCAGGCGTCACCGTTGCTCGGACTTTGGCACCAAGTGTTCCACCGAACCAGTATCCAACACTGGAAACTCGACCGTTGACATCAATTGTATGTTTGCTATTACATCTGGCCATTATCGAGACATTTATCCTTCCGAAGGAAATGGACTTGCAAGGACTCGAAGACGTTCCTGACTTCTGGGACATTGACTTAGACGATGATGATGAAATGCTCGATTCCCATACATTGGACCATGTGAAACGAGGTGGGTTTACTGTCTGAAGTGGACGTCCACTGATTTGTATCGTCTAGATGGACATTCATCCAAAGCGCAACAGCCTCAGTTGAATCCGCCTATAAAAGAACAGGTGGAAGGACAGCCGAGAAAACGCCCCGATGGGAAGTACGAGTGAGTCGACACCTTTTTTCTTCAATTTGTATATGATTTTCTGTACGCACCCTTGCACAGGTGTGGTCATACTTGCAAAGACAAGCTCAAATGTCGCCATTACTGGTGCGTTATCACTTTTTTTTGTTGATTCTTTCTACTAAGCTCGATTCGTAGCTGCCAGGAAGGATTACTAGAGCCCCCACGTGGGACGAGGAAAAGACAACAAGCAATTGCACGTGATTGCGACGCGAAACCTGTTCCGCAGCCACGAAATCCCATCACAGCAAAGTCGTTACAGGACGAACAGAAAAGCAAGGCCGAACCGATTCAAGTTGTACCGGAAAGCCGAACCAGGCCCGCTAAACGGAACTCCATCCCCCAGCAGTCAGAAAAGATGCGTGAGAATGCCAACAGTACGCGCGACCTTCGCCCCTTCAGGTCGAATTTAGAGTTGGCCAACCACTCCAAGAAGTCAAGGATCAGCAAAGCAGTGCCAAATTTTGATTTGCAGCTGACGACATTGAAACGCTCCCGGTCACCTACTCCAAGTGAATCTGAGCTAACGGATCACGATTGCGACGAGCTTTTAATCTCTGAGGTCTGGGAGCAAGACAACACGATTTCAGAAATCGATCTTGTTGAAGTCGGGGGATGCGAAGTCCCCCCGCCCAAACGAAGCAGAACGGATGTTGCTGCGGGCTCGTTGCGACCACCTGGTTCGCATAAAAAGGTTTACCGCATCTGGTCTATTTCTCCATACTAATAGATGTCAGGAAAAAATTCGACCGTCTACCAAATTTCCCAAGGAACGATTATTTCTTCCTGGCTCCAACGACGAAAACACAACGGATCCTTTGGACAACCACTCTGCAAGTAGGAACCTGACTTCCTACCTTAACGAAAGCTACTTCGATACTGCCCTTGATCCCGCTGTCGATCAATTCTCAACAAACAGTCAGAATGTCATTCAACCAGCCTCCAGCCAATGGTTGAGGGACGACGCAAGCACCCACCGGATTTTGCTTGGTGGTGGTTCTGGCCTGACTACCCTACCAAGAAGCACTCGATGGCCCACCCCGTCCACCATAAGAAGAAACGATTCATACGCACTTTCTCCTTCGAGGATCACGGGCTTCATACGGCGTTCCGGGCAGTATGTCCAAGATCATCCAACGATCGACGATTCCAGAATTAATCCACACGGTCTTGCTTCACACGGAGGAAAAATTCCTGTCACTAGCGGCATCAACTCAAATACCTCTGTTGACCTTGGCGATACTGTGGATGATCCTCTTGCAGAATTTGACCGTTGGCTCGCGAGTGGAGCCGTGGAGATACTTCCGGACTGATGTCACTACATCTCTCTTCTTCTTGATGCGTTCGAACTTGCAGAGAGTTAGGCAAACCTCTATTTCCTTCTCGCAGATGCCCCTTTAGTCATGGAATATCACCGTCGAACCTTTGATATGTTGATGTCTTCTTGTTCCACTTGATAGTAGAACGTCAAAGCAGTTCCAGAATCCCTTGGTCTAGAGACCCCTGGCTTAAGTCCCTCAAATGTAGCAGGTCCGACAGGTATCGCTTCTCGGGCCGGTGCTTCAGCTTGAGTACCAGAAATGAAACGTCGTTTTTTTTTGGTGTCAACAGCGCAATGGTAATTGATGATGTGGTATTGGTAAGGTAAATAGTATGCTGTTACTGACCGGTGTTAATAATCTATAAGGATTGGTCGGAATCGCTAATCTGCCCGTCCTTCCCCAGCTCACCACCCGTGCCTTGACGATCAAACACCTCCAGTAGTCCCCTGAATCTCTCGTCCCAGCTGACGCCACTGCCCGGCCCAACAACCTTCCAAGCTTCTTCTTCTCCTCTCCACCTCAGTTCCTTATTGAGGCGTTCTGCTCTGAGTTCGACCTCGCTCGGTGGTGGTGTTCTCTCCTCCTCCTTGGTGGGCTCACGCTCACCACGCGCAAGTTGTCGTGCAGTAGCTAGACGTTCAGGGAGGGCTTTGTAATACGATTTGCGGGAGGAAGCTATGTTGGATACAGGGGAGTGAGGTGTAAGCACAGATTCTGAAGCTAAACCGAAGTCGAGATCGCCACCCTGTGGTCGACTCTGGGTGGGCTTCGTTTGTCTTTCTTCGTCACTGCCTGATTCCTGACCTTCACTGAACTGATTATCATGACTATCGTGGATCGAGCTTGGACCTTGAAATTCTCGTGTTTTGTTGATGACTAAAGAGTAAGCAACCTCGCAACCAATTTGTGTTTTGTGGCGCTCGTTGAAGAAACCCCAGATCATGTGGGGGATGAAGCGAAACCCGACATAATTGACGCATGGAACGAGAAGGAGTGGAGGCTGGGGAAGGACAGTTGCAGGAGGCGCAGAATCTATGAGTGATGAATTTGACGCAGCAGGAACTTCATGCTTGGACGGACTGGGTAACTTGAGAGGAGAAAGGAAATTGGGGTTATGAGAAGGGGGAAGACGGGACAGAGTTGGTATTGGTTCAGCATTGTGGTCATTTACAATCCCAACTGGAGAGCTGTCGAATTCATCCGTTTCGTCAAAGGTTCCGTCTGACGCTAATTCTTGCGCCAACTTCTCCTCTCTGTCTGTGAGGTCTAGCCCCCCGCTCCAGCCTCGTTTCAGACCAGCCATGTATTCTTTGAAGGTGTGTCTTCCTACAAGAACAATGCCTCCTGCGAGTTCTCGGGCGCGTTTTTGTTCTTGAGTAAATTGGTTAGGGAGTCTGAGCGGGAGCGTGGTGGACTGGTCGACCCCCATCGCGAGGCGACGGTCTTTGATGACGGTGGAAGCGACGCGTTCGGCAAGGTCCCCCGAGTGACGGGTTGCGACAATATCATAGTCAATAGCAGCTGCGACTAATACGGGCTGTGATGGATGGGTTACATGTGCCGCCTGTCAGGGAAACTTGTGCACACCTTGACATACTTCTTGAAGAACCTGACGGCCCGTTGATGGTCTTCGTCTCCTGGCCACTTGGCACCATACACGACCACTTTGCGGGGAAGGTCTGTACTTTTCATGGGCTCCTCAGCAAAGTGCTTGACACGGTCAATGTATGACTGGCGGATAGCGCGTGCTTGGTGACGGTCGTATGCATAGTAGGAGACGAGGGACGAAGTGAGGGAGATGAATATGCACCAATTTCTGGATGGAAGACGGGGCCGCGCAGACAGCCAGCTTGCTGGGATGCCCGTGTACTCGAGAGCAGCCCGAACGCCTGACTTGCGCGACATGGCACATGCAAGCAGAATCCATCGGAATTCGGAAACAACTTTCAGCACAGCCACGACGGAACAAACACAGCCATACATAGTGTGCTGACATAACCCCAAGATATTCGCGTTGGACGTCGACCAAATGGCTGCTCTTGCTGCGTGCGTGATTTCATTCTGCTCCTAGTCGCCCACTGACCCCCTTGTCAGTGTACTACCACAACCCATTCACGTCCCCGCTACCCCGGACGACGAAGACCAAGCATCCTTGGCATTCCCTTCCCAGTCCGTCTCTGTCAGAGCGGCAATTCCGCCTTACGGGAAGCGCAAAGGATGGAAACCGACATCACCAGAGGACTTTGGCATGCCCATTTACCCCTCTCCAGCGCTCATTGCTTACTCATTCGCCACAGGTGATGGCGGGGCCTACCCCGAGTGTCACGTCGCTCAGTATCCTCTCAACCTCGGAAAGCAAAAGGTCGGTTCCGTATTTCCGTCCATGGACATCCTCATTGACTTGTCTCTCAGACACAAGCAGGAAACACGCTCGCACTCCGGGTCGATTCCGAGGGCGACGTTCGATACGATGCCATCGCACACCAGGGCCAGAGAGCCGGAAAGATCATACAATCTCAATTCAAAGACCTCGTCCCCCTTTCACACCGGAAAGATATCACAGATGATCAGCGCTCCATGGATAGACCGTCCGAAGAGGAAGTCCAGGCCACTGCAGAGCGGACTCGACAAGCGCTCGAAAAGCTAGTCACCGGCAAAATTAAAGCTGCCCAGCCCAAGAACGTGCCTGGTGCAGTTGGGAAGACGACATACGTTCGCTATACTCCTGGTCAACAGCAAGGTGGAGACGGCGGAGCACTGAAGCAAAGAATCATCAAGATGTCTGAAGTGGTTGAGGATCCGTTGGAGCCCCCTCGCTTCAAGCACAAGAAGATCCCTCGAGGGCCACCAAGTCCGCCTCCACCCGTCTTGCGGAGTCCACCACGAAAAGCGACGGCTGCTGAGCAGAAAGAATGGATGATCCCTCCATGTATATCAAATTGGAAGAACAACAAGGGTTTCACCATCCCACTCGACAAACGTTTGGCTGCCGATGGGCGAGGTCTCCAAGATGTTAGTTTTTCCCCCTAATTTTCTTTGTCCATCGTCGTGCTCACTATTCCCTTTCCCCAGGTGTCCATCAACGATAACTTTGCCAAGTTTTCCGAGGCCTTGTTCATCGCCGACAGGCATGCTCGTGAGGAAGTCCGGCAACGAGCACTCATGCAACAAAAGCTGGCACAAAAAGAAAAGGAAGCCAAAGAGGAGAACCTCCGTCTTCTTGCCCAACGAGCGCGCGAGGAGCGCAGTGGTACTGTTCCTTCGGCGTCCTCGCGACCCACTGCAGAATCGCGTGCTGCCGTTTCCTCTGCCCTAGGGGGCTATGGGAGCGAGTCGGATGCTGAATCATCAGCTGCTCATTCTGGGGATGAAGAGGACGAAGAAGCAGCCAAAATTAGGGATTCCATGCGCGCGGAGAAACGCCGCGAACGTGAGCGAGAAATGCGGATGTCAAACATGGGCACGGAGCAGCGTGCCAAGATGCTTGCTCGCCAACAAAATCGTGACATCTCCGAGAAAATTGCACTGGGCCTCGCGAAGCCGACGCTATCCAAGGAGAGCATGTTGGACTCGAGACTTTTCAACAGGGAGCAGCTCAGTAACACGTTTGGGGACGACGAGAACTACGGGTTATATGACCGGCCGTTGTTCCATGGGTCGACTGCAGTGGCGGCAATCTACAAGGCGCGTGGTAATATTGCTGCTGAAGGGAGCAGTGAGGAGGCATTTGGTGGTGGGACAGAAGAGGGGATAGGGAAGGCTCTCTCCAACGACCGCTTCGGGCTGGGCCAACCCCGCGTAGGCTTCGAAGGTGCGAGTGAACAGGAAGTGAGGGAGGGGCCTGTGCAATTTGAGAAGGACTCGGGGGATGTGTTTGGGCTGGACAAGTTCTTGGACGAGGCAAAGGGGGGTCGGAAACGAGGGCTGGACACGGAGGTCGGGGGTTCGAGGAAAAGGGCACAGCTAGAGAGGGCAGGGGACATGTAGCGTTGTCTGCGGTATGCATTATCGTATTTTGTGCAGTTGTCTGTACAGTACTTGTTCCAAATTTATTAATTCCTTGATACTAGGTTTGCCTTTGGGGGCCGGGTGTTGTTGGCATGGCGGCAGTTTTTTGTGTTTCAGTCTCGCACTCACGTTTTGTCAAGTTGTCGTTCGTTCCATTCTACTCTCGGCCCCCGACTCTTCACGTTCCTTATACCACACGCCTTCCCTATCATTGATCAATACCAATTGCACTACTGCAATCGCAAAAGGCCTCTTGCAACGAGTCCACCACGCCAACCAACCTATATCCCTTCCTCTCCCTTCTAGAATGCACGCAGGAGTGCGGCGCGTGCCCGCTGAGCGGGCTCGCCATGCAAAACGTCTGGGGCACGTTCAACAAGGGCCGGGATTTTTCCCGGTAGTCGTGGGTCCCAGCAGTGGTAGCGCAATGACGACGACGACGACCACAGCGACCACAGCGCCTACCCCATCTACAATCCAATCTTCGAGCAGGGCTCTTACTTCTTCATCGACTACTCCATCCTCTTCTTCCGCGCCCTCTTCCGTTACCACGCCATCGCCCTCGTCCGTCCCGTTCTCTCCCACTACACTGTCACTTCCCATTTCACCCCTCACCACTTACCCGGCCGAGTCGGTGCCTACGTCCCCGACCTCTTCTCCCAGTCCGCCGGCGAGTGTTAATGCAGTGACGAGCAGTGGCCTCTCTGGTGGGGCAATTGCTGGGATCATTGCCGGGGCTGTCATAGTTGGCGCAGCACTCATCGTATTTTTCGTGAGAAAGACCTATCTTCGCCGTCGAGAACGCAAGCACATGGAATGGAATGGGCCTTCGGGACTGGGAGGAAGGGTCCTCGATGAGCCCAAACCTTTGCCAGATATCAGCGAACCGCCCTTGTCTTCTCCACAAAGAAATGCACCTCTATCGCCTTTCGACGCATATGGCCAATCTATGTACTCTACCCCTGTTATGCACACGCAACCCCCCAGCATCCCCGCTTACCCTGTTCCTACGCCTCCACCAGTAACATACAACAACCCCGCCCCAGTTGCTGCTTACCACACTCGTCTTGCTCCCTCGACATACAACCCGGGGAACACTACTGCACCCGCAGTGGCACGTGTAGCCGCAGGCACTGGCATTTCCTCTACATTACCCCCCGTTCGCGCACAGCACGCGCCACTGGAAGCAATAGTCAAGTGTACCTTTGTGCCCACTCTTCCGGACGAGTTGTCCATCACTACAGGCGAACGCATCTTCGTCGTCGAACAATATGATGATGGCTGGGACTTATGTGCCAATGTAAGGGGTGAACGAGGAATGGTCCCTCGTGAATGCTTGGAGCACGCACCCATCGGCCAGCCTGATATCGGCTGGAGAAACGCGGGAAGAACAAGCAGTTTGAATCCTGATGGAAAGAGGTTTTAGTCGTTATTGGTTGACACTTCAATTAGGTGCGGGAACATCTGAAATTGATACCGGAACCATCACAGATGTCGCCTAGAATTTACCATGATACCCATATCTGCCTGCGGCATGTGTCATCGTTCTATGACCCCCAGTTCTTCACACTTCCCCGTTATTTCTATTGTACAGCTTGATGCTTGTAACCCTCTCAATATCGCTACGTAGGCGTCTAGTTGTAGCTTTTTTCAGCGAAGGGACAATCGAGTTGTATCCATTGAACAGACCATTCCCAATGCGACACCCATCACGATGATCTGGAGCGCTGGCGGAGATCATGCCATCCTCCAGCGTCATCCAAGGGCGACTACTCGCAACATACTTGAGATAGGAATAGGATTGTATTGCAGGTCAAACACTAGATTATATCTATCGATGGAAGTTCGATAGTTCGGTCGCGAGAGTCACGCTCGCGATCTCGGATCGACTGCCTTGTATTCAACCTGAGGGATGCGTCAGATAGATGAACCTCGCCCAAGGGCAGATGAGTCATACACCGCGAGCATCGAGTTAATATATGCTGGGCAATTGTTTTTGTGAAACTGTGCTCCGCAAACATTTAGGAAAGACGTACAGCGGCTTAAGATTACCCCAGTTACTTCAATCCAATATTCGCCCTCTTGTACGGCGTACTTTTGGTGTGTCAGAACAGTGCATGGAGCGGGTTGTTGAATACTTACGAGGAGAACCGTCAATAGGGATACGATACTGAAAGGGTTTCTAGTCAGTAAATTTGTCCATCCCACAGTCAGGTATGTATTTACCAAGTAAGGAGTCCACAATTGATAATGACTCTTCTGAGCTGTTGAATTAGTCCCGCCCCCCTCTTGTCACTGAGCTCGACGTTTGTATAGTAAACAAAGAGAGAAAAAGATAAGAGAGATCTCGCACAGTTTCCGTTCGGGTTCCCCGGACCGTCCAGCCCGGAGAAAGTATACTATGCTGCTAGTTAAAATTGCATCGCAGATTGTACTCAGAACTGAAGAGGTTACAGTAAGCTATTGGAATGACGATAATTAGTACATCACACAAGGAACAGAAGCAGAACTGACCGGGGTGGTGAAAATGTACTTGGCTGTCCGTTGTTGAAATCTGAAGCATGTGAGGGTTTAAACTCAGTATGGCGTCATCGCATGCAAAAAAATCCCCAAACGTGAAAATGGCGCAAACTAAGTTATATTGAAGGTCACAATCTGGTGAAGTATGAACGAACACCCAACAAACCTAGGCCAACAACTTGAATGTGATGTATGTGATGAGCGACCATCACAATGCCTGGTAAGCACCGAACATACTCACTAAAGCCCGCAACTGCTGTGATAACCTGCTTTTGATGAGATATATTTGCGAGGTATGACGGTAACCATACCGCTAGGCTAGTAACTAGTTTGTGTCTCCCGGTCACTATGAAACCATATACTCAATGTGACTTCAAATCACAAGAAGAACTCACCGATCCACGCTCGCTGAACATAGAAGCTGCCCGATGACGATGATATCAGACACAGAACTGTTGCTAACATAAGGCTAATCACCATTGAACGATGAATATAACGATGTACTTATGGGGGAATTAGGACATCAGTTCAGCTTTCATCTCTGGTCAAAGCAAGCCTTACATTCATTAACACAGCCAGCTTTGTACCAAGCAGGGGCTGAGACCAATGGGGCCATTCAACCAATCAACAAACTCACTGAAAAAGCCCTGTATCACACACAAGTGAATCTTGTCAATTCGGGAAATTGTACGGGTAACTTACACGGATATTCTGTTGGAGCATTCCAACGAGGGATCACGACGGCAGGTGACCAATATTTGCCAATATAATTGTACGCATCCACAAAGATGGATGGTATCCAAGGCTCTGAGCGTTGAGCATAAATGATTTCGGTTACACGTTAGTATATGGTTACGCACAGCGTGGTCATTACCTTTGGAATTCGGTGAATATTAGATTGATTGACTCTTTGCACTTGTCTACCATGCACTCACCGCCGTCTTTATGAGGATATGATCATCTGGAAAATGGCAGGAATAGAACAGCGACTGGCCAAGTCCTGAACCATACATGCTGGAAAAACTGTTCGTGGCGGTCAAAATGGGCGAGGTGTGACTGAAACTTACCACATGGATAGCATGAGTCCTACAGCATCATTGGTGGTCAGATGATCATCACTAGATTGGTGGAGAACTCACCGATAAGTCCTGGCCCCCAGGACCCGCCGTTAGAAATAGAATCTGGCGCCTCTGCCATGAGAGCGCTCAAGAAAAAAAGCTTAACGCAGCACTAGCGTGTGTACAGGGGAGCCTGGCATCTCAGGATGTCAACAGTTTATCCAACTATGGTAACACCTTTCCGGACAGCCTAACATCGTCTTCCGAGCTCGGACCGATTACATAACCTAATGGGACACTCTGGATCCGACCAGCCTGAGCGCGACAACTTGGATATCACCAGGGAGCAGCGCTCAGCGTGTACATGGTATGGACCCAATGGCACATCCGATTTGTGCAAGCTGATATGAAGGCCACCTTACCAGCACCTGCCAATGGCGCGGCGTCACTCGCTGTTCAAGCGGCTGTCGAACTACTGAACCAGACGTTTGGGTCGCACCTTCTTTTTTTTTTTTTCCGATGACATTAGGCTGTGTTGTGCTGAGCTTGTCGCCCGCCCCCCTGATCCCCTGGTGCTTAGTAGTCCTGGAGGACCCTAGGTGACAGTCAGGAGTCACCACACCTTTCAACTTTCAATACCTCCTCAGGCTAATGGTCACTCACATAATAGTAATTGTCACATACTACTAGGTGGTTTTCTTCCTTCCCGTCCATCACAGTCAAAGGGACGATCCACGATATGGTTCCAGCAGGACGCAATAGAACCTCTCGTCAAGCACCGAGGCTCCCATCCCGAGCCGAGTCGATCAGAGGAGGTACAACACATGACAGAATGTCCTAGTTGGCAACAGCCTGAGGTGGAGACTATTTTATCAACATACAAGGTATAGTACACAACTACAACCTGCTCCGGCACATAACAACACAACTAATCGGCGATGATAAGAGTCACGGGAATTCAGAGGTCGGCCATACAATGTCATGAAACCCAATTTTGGATCAATTCTTCGTATCACTATTCTCGATCGTGTTTCCATTCTGCTTGGACTTGTGGCGGATTACAACATAAGCGTCGCTTGCTGCTCCCCCCTTGATGGCTTCGATATCACCGGGGACGGTGCCAGCGCGCTCAGGTTTGATTTTTTGTCTAAAATGTATTATGAGAACGACGGGAAAAAATGTAGTGGGCATGGGGGAGCGTCACCTCTCTGTGCGAATTAGGTTGAGATCATGAGAAAGGAGACCGTGACCAGCAACAGGGCCCCAGTAGGACGTTCCCGCCAATGATCCAATGATGCAGGTGCCAACGAGAATAGACAAGTAGAAGCGGTATTGGGAATACCATTTTGGTGCTAATGGTGCGAGTAAGTTCTGGACGGCGAAGGGGGTGTCAAACAAAAAAGACTCACTCCAGCCGGCCGAGGTAGCCTTGTTGTCGGCATACCAGAGTGCGGTGAAACCGAGCCACTGGAACAGGAGGGCAGAGGTGGGCTGAAGAGTGATGGTGGACCAAGCGAGGACGGCGGGAGATATGCCCAAGAGCAGGCGGGGATAGCCTTTGAAACCGCCGAGTCCGGCAAACTCCATACCCCAGTGGAGGGCGCCTGCCACGAGATGAACCCTGAATGAGTGAACACGGGAAAGCGACGCACCGAGGAACGAGAGCAAGACAGCACCGTACGTGACTTGGAAATTGAGGGCTTGATCCAAGATTGTGAGTGCGACACCCGGATCGATGTTTGTGAGCGTTCCCGCAGTAGCCAGGCCAGCCTGGTGGGCAAGATAGACGGTAGTTCCTGCGGATGCCATATAGGGCACGCCGCCAGCAAGACCCATGACGAGGTATGGGGTGGGCACTGTCGTGGCGACTGCTGTGGTGATTCCGATCTAGCAATGCCGAATAAGTGGTGAGCAAGGGGGTAGTAGAGTGGAGGGAGGTTTGGCACTCACGAAGGAGTCCTTTGTGGGCTTGACACTATCAACAGTGAACACGCCACCAGCGATAGAACGGGCCCAGTCTGTAAGAGAGTTGCCGACTTCCTCTTTAACATTCAACCGGGCGTGCTCAATAGTCTGGCTGCCTGGTCTCCCGGAGACCGAGCTCGCAGCGAGGCGAGCATGGAGGAGGGGTATGGCAGGTCGATGGGACGGATGCTGGAATCGGCGCAAGCCACGCAGGGCGGGTGCGAGGGCAGCGGCTCGAAGCGGGCGAGAAAGGGCACTCATCACTGTACAATGGACTCGTTGAACTTGCGCCGGGAAGGAGATAGCGGCACTTATACCCCTATGTTCGAGGCGCGTGACACCCTGTGACGACCTTACAGGAACAACTCTCACTGCGCTCAACTTTGATTAGTAGTCAGCTCGCTTCTCACAGTCCCTGAAACTGGACCATTCTTGGGCATTAAGCTACGCTCTGACGATACTCATTACAGCTTGATGAACGATGTATCGATCCCATGAGAAAAGTCCCATATACAGATCCTCTACCACAAGTCGAACCGTTGTCAGTACTCCGGGCATTTGCAAATTCGAGCACACCCTCACCTGATCTTCTCCACACGACACGATCTACAAAGTGGCCCATCAGTTACAGGTCGTACATTCATATTTCTTCTCCCTCACCTTCGTACTATCCTGCGCAACACAAAAGATCCGTCCCGTGTGCCCATTAGTCAGATCAGCTACTAACGCTCCTGTTATCCTGTCCCACACCTGCCCCGCTCGATTCAGCTCATTCCCAAACGATCTTGTTTGGTTCGCACCTTGACCGTGCAATCATAGCTACCACTCACAGCGAACTCGTCCCCCACCGCTACGCTTCGCACTGGGTGCGAGTGCCTCTCGGGGCCACGAAAGGCTCCCGTGGAAGCAACCCGAGTTCCGCAAGCGCCGCAGATCTTGATTTCACCTTCCGGTATATGCGAGTCTTGCCGTCCCTGTTGAAACGACTGCGATAACGACGAATGCAAGAAAAACGGGCTCCCTGGCGCTTGGATTTCGCTCCCTAACCCTTCCTGTACCATCCCTAAAGGATTCAACGGCTGGCCGGTGGCTGGATTATCAAACTCTGGACAAGTCGACCATCCTCGTTTAGTCCTCATGTCAAACATCCGAACATGCCTATCCGAAGAGCCCGATAAGATGAACGGCGGGCTCAGCTCTACAGATGAGATCCTAAAATGCGAGTAAAAGGTAGAGATTAGAAGGTGCTTTGTCAAGTGATGACAAGACGCACGCTCTTGCATGATGGTCCTCGAAGATACTGATCAATGCCCCTGTTCGTGCATCCCAGACTCGAACCGACCGATCTCCAGACCCAGAGACAATCACGTCACCAGCAATGGACACTGCATTCACAGCGGCTCGGTGCCCTCGGAGAACCAGCTCCGGTTTGAGCCAAGGAAAAGCATAAGTCCGGATAGTTCGATCTGGTGCAGCAATGCTTAGGTTGGCTACCTCCCATGCGATTAATGGTTACAGACCTTTGGAGCACGATACCAATCTTCCACCATCGGTTCGGACGCACAAAACACTGTCTTGGTGGTCCCTCAATACCTTTATCAATTTGAATTTGGCCAAGTCCCAGACGACAACACGACAATCGCTTCCACCGCTCACGAGGATCCCAGCTTCAGAGTCCTTGTAACCCTCCTTTGTACGGTCTACTGATCCACAGGTACCATCCCCGGGCGCTCGTACTGTCGTGGCTGTGACGCACAAGCTCAACACGCTGGAAGCGTGCATGCCCACGACCCTGCGTCGAACCCTATTTGTGTTCAGATCCCATTCACGAACAGTGCGATCTTTAGAGCCCGTGAAGAGAACTTGAAGCGGCCCATAGGCTGAGTTGTAAGACCATAATGCAAGACAGTAAACAGCAGCAGTGTGGCCACCTCCCTCCGCTCCGGGGAGGGTTCGCATACGGTATGCTCCGTGGCGAACGCGACTGCGGAGAAGGGTATGGGTTTGATGGAGAAGTTTGTAGTTCGTTCCGGTTACACCAGTCCGCAAACTGCTGGGGCAAAAATGGCGCTGTGAGAAAGTTCGGATCATTGTAGTGGCGGAATTGCTTCTGCTTATCGGCATCAGCGCCGTTGGAGTTGGGACGGAAACAAATTGGCCAATCAGGTTTTGGAAGTCGTGATCCTGAAGGCTGAAGTTCATAGATATGAACTCATGGTCGGGGCCCGCGTCCCCATTCGGGATATGAATCACCTCCTCGGCATCCACAACGCTACCCTCATCCTCACCCTCTTCTTCGTCGCCCATGCCTTCATCTTCATCTCTGTCCTCGTGTGTCGTGCCAGAAGTGGACGCATTGATAACAGCCTCATTTTGCCGAGACGAAGGGCTGATTACTTGGGGTCGCCACTCCCAGCCACGAGCATGACAGAGATTGCGCCAGAGAGTCTGATCGTTGGCAAGCAAACCCCATCGCCTGCAAACCAGTGTACAGCTCAGGAGTGCAGTGGCAGGGAGTAACGTGAATATTTGCAAAGATAATTCCGGTGGCAGGGACTACACGAGGAATATGAGCGGAGGATGTGGATTTGAACAAACAAGGAGGCGCAAAACTCACTCCAACAAGATCGAACTGGAGAAGAGGCACGATTCGCCGTTGGACCGTGGCCAGCCGCGAACGAGGTAGAGATGATAGCAATTGGTATGCAAGTTCTGTGTATACATGTAAAGATCAAGACGACCCCAATATCACGGACTGATGGAAGCAACGGCTTGCCTTCACGTTCCGACTCGGACGCATCACTCGCCAAGTGCCAGTGCCAGTCGAGGCTGCGTTGCACGCCTTTACCTTTGTTGTTGGTCCTTTGTGGAGAGGGAAGCTGTGGCATGTATTCATAGCACAAGCTCGAGGACAGAGTGACACCAGCATTGGTAGGACTGGCAGTGGAGGTGGCAGGAGCAGTGGCATTGGCATCGGCAGATTCGGGCTCGCGAATCAAAGGAAATGGAGAAGTGTCCATTACATGAAGCGGGGCGCTGAACGAGTGGTTTGCTGAAATCTGTTTGATGTCTCTACTATCAGAGGAGCCATCTTCGGGAGAGCTGGTCATGGTATGCTGTTAAGAGAACGAACGGCCCAGAGTGCCGGCTTCATATAGTAGTTTTAGAGAGCAGCACTGTCGCCGGCACTGACACGCGATGTCATGACCCGAAGTTATGCAGGTACCGGGCCTGTGAAATTCATTCCTCCGGCTCGCTTTACTTGTCGATCTCCACGAAATTGCTCGTGATGCGAGTGCTTGGCCCCACAGTGACGCTTAATACATTCATGCCTCCGACGGGGAACGGGGAGGTTTGTAGACCGAGCCATCATCCACTGTCACCTATTCCACCTAGTACCCCACGGCGAAGTTTGTCGACTGCCATCGCAGGGTCCGTACTCGCAGTTCTGCGGAGCTTTATCAATCCAAGGTATGACCACCATCGTGTATCTGGATAGTATATTCACGACATCGACATCATCGTTGTAGTATTTGCCATCGAGTGTCTTGGCTGCGACGGTAATGTGAGCATTTCCTCCTTGTATCTAGTCTCGCCATGGGCGAAGTGGTGTTAGGGGGTACGGTCTCTGAGTGAGAGTTGCGCTATCTCTGGACTAGTATGTCTTGCGGAGAGCTATGTTCGTCAACTCGTCGTCGCCTTCGTGGACCGTGAGTCTTTACCGTGTATGTAGCCAGTTCAGTGCACTAAATCCGTGGTCTAGGGTGGTAGCTGATACTCAGTGAGCTGGAACACCTTAGTGCACATTCAACGGAGTAGACCTCCAACTTAGGCGTACAGGTTTGTTGTGTATGTTCGTTTTTATGGGTGTGACCAATCGATCAGGTTGAATGCATCCCATTAGACTACGGTAAAAGGACGTGACACGATCGGAGACTGGTCGTGGTGGTGCTGAAGGATCTGTTGATCATGCATCATGTATCGACCGGGAGTTTACTTGTCCCATTTTATCTTGCCAGCAGTCACCCAGGGGCACTTAAGTGAGCGAGGGCATACCAGTGATCATGGAAAGGCAAATGAAAGATTTCCTGGCGTTGTGACCTCCACGGCGTCTCGCATTTGATAGAATGTTCTGGAGGCTCAGATTCAACAGATAACTCTTAATTCACGGCAGATTAGCACTTTCAATTTGACGTGTTTCACGAACGCAATCTTTGCCACAGTGCTTGCCTCTAGTTTTCTTCCATTTCACCAGGTACAAGCCTTCGTCAAGTCCGTGTACGATGTCGATGCCAAGTACCACTGCAAACTGGCACTGGAAGAACAAGAACGTGACACCATGGGCGAAGAGTTGGTTCCAGGACGAACTCACCAAAATCTTCATTCACGGAGATGGAGGGGAGAACGTCAAGGTTACCTCGACCTCGTGGCTAGAGGGAGACGTGGAACTTGGTCAACGTAAATCAAAGTATGTATCATGCTCATGTGTCAACATTTCTTGACCAGGCTGGATGCACATCCATAGGCTGATCACCATCTACGATTGCAAAATCTCTGTTGAATGGGCTGGGACTACGAGCGATGGAACCGAAGTTACAGGCAAGGTGACCATCCCCGAAGTATCTCATGAAATCACACTAGACGGCCTATCCGATTACACTGCAAGTTACCTTGACTCCTTACCTGCTTGTCGACTCACTCTGTCTTGACGCGACAGTACCAATGGTCAGAGAACGAGGAAACCAGTCCGGCTGTCACAGCACTTTACGCTCTTGCCAAGGAACGTCTTCCCGCAGCGCTCGAGACCAAGTTTGCAGAGTTTCCGGTCGCGATTATCGAGAAGCATGGGAAAGACTTGACCGTCAGTGCGCAGCCTAGTCGGACAGGGACACCCGCTCCACTCGCGGCCTCTGGTCGCGCTGCACCGTCGGTGCCTGCCTTGGCGAACCCTGAGGTGGCAACGAAAACTGCTCTCAACACGTCCAAGATCGTCAAGGAAGCAACGTTCATGGCTGCGGCTGATGATCTATTCGGATTGCTCACTGACCCGCAGCGTATCCCTTTATGGACACGCGCGCCCGCAGAGGTGCGTCGACTGACAACGAGTAGAACCGGGCTGAAACGATTAGTTGTAACTTTTAGTCGGTCGCCAAGGCTGATACACCGTATTCGCTCTTTGGTGGAGGCGTCAAGGGTAGATATCTCTCGCTGACACCAGGCAGGGAAATTGTCCAGACATGGGCCTTGACAAGCCCAACATGGCCATCGGGTATGCACGTTGATTTGGTATTTCTTGAACGATCATCTTAGGTTGGTGTAGAACACGAGGCTACGCTCACCACGACATTCGAGCAGTCATCGGATTCGACGAAAGTGACGTTTACCCTAGCGGGTGCGCCAAAAGGCTTGGAGGACGAGCTCGAGCGTAATATCGATGGGTATTAGTGAGTGCCCCCTGCGTATCCCGCTAGACGTGGCTGACGATTTCATATTCAGTATTCATGGTTTGAAATCCATCGGGTATGTGCAGTTGATTGTCTCTCCCACATACACGCCGCGCAGACGGGTGCCAAAACAATCCACACCGTCTATCTCGGAGAACAGAGGCGACGTCGCAGCCACAGCGGTCGCGATTGCGATCGTGGTCCTCGCTGCGGCGTTCTGTCTGCCATATTTGTCATATCCGCTTGTTTCGCTTCGTTCCCTTGCAAAATAAACTCATGTCGTCGTTATGCTGATGCTGATAATCTATGATCTGGCGCATCTGGTGACAGGTTGGGCACCGTGCTTTGAACAAGCGGCTTGGTGGACAACGGGACTGCCGGTTGCAAGGGAGAGGTGAAGTAGATGTGTAGTAGAAGATGTAGGAACGTGTTACATTTGGTGAACAAGGGGGTGTCCGAAGGACTGGCCGATTTTTTAGGTAAAGGACCCCGATGCTGATGGTAAACAAGCAAACAAATTTAGCGCCACAATTGAGTTGTGTTTGACCCCGTCTCGTTGTCCCGAGAATTTCGCTCTCTTTGCTTCTTCTCCCATTTTTCGTTCCTTTCAAAAGACGACTCGTTGAAGATGGCCGCCGTTGCAGATGAAGAAATCCGTGCCCACTCTTACGTCGGTTTCGACTCTATCACCCAGCAAATCGAGCACAAGCTCTTGAAGCGTGGTTTTCAGTTCAATGTCATCGTCGTTGGTGCGTCGGTAGTGTCCTCGAACTAGTTGAATTATTGATATGATGGTCTAAACATGTAGGGCAAACCGGACTGGGCAAGTCGACGCTCATCAATACTATTTTCGCGTCGCACTTGATTGACTCGAAGGGTCGTTTGGAATCTGACGAGCCGGTCAGACAGACCACCGAGATTCAGGGTGTTTCGCATGGTGTGTTTTTTTTTTCAGTGCATGTTTTTCACGGTCGTGTTGACCACCGGACAGTGATCGTTGAAAATGGTGTCAAGCTTCGGTTGAACATTGTGGACACGCCTGGTTACGGTGACCAGGTGAACAACGAAAACTGGTGGGTGGTGTGATTTGTAGTGTGGCGTGTTGTTGATTTGGTGTAGCTGGGATCCCATTGTGAAATACATCAAGGACCAACACAGCGCGTATCTGCGCAAGGAGCTGACGGCGATGCGTGACCGGTACATCCAGGACACGCGCATCCACTGCTGCCTCTACTTCATCAGTCCGACTGGACATTCGCTGCGTGCGATTGACGTCATTGTGATGAAAAAGTTGAGCGAAGTTGTGAATGTGGTTCCGGTTATTGCCAAGGCGGACAGCTTGACGCTGGAGGAGAGGGAGGCGTTCAAGCAAAAGGTATGCCATGGCGAGATGTCCAAAGAGGTGCTGACAGAGAGATAGATTCGTGCCGAATTGGTCTACCACAACATTCGGTTGTATCCGTTTGACACCGACGACAGCGACGAAGAGGAGGTTCAGCTGAATGAGACGATCCGGGTGCGTTCGACGGGTCGGGGCGGGTATCGGGTGGTGGGCTGATTTTTTTTTTTTTTTTCGCAGAACATCATTCCTTTTGCTGTGGTTGGGTCCGAACGCAGCGTGATCATTGATGGCAAGTCTGTGCGCGGGCGGAAGAACCGCTGGGGGGTGGTGAACGTGGAGAACGAGGCGCACTGCGAGTTTGTGCACCTGCGCAACTTTTTGACGAGGACACACCTGCAGGACCTGATTGAGACGACTGCGCAGATCCACTACGAGGCGTTCCGGTCGAAGCAGCTGCTGGCGCTGAAGGAGGGGGTGCAGCAGAAGCCGGCGACGAGCCAATGAGAGGGTGATGTGTGGCGGTGCAGAGATACCCGGGCTGTGGTTTTGGTTTTGGCGGACGTTTTTTGACTGATCGCTCACGTTCATTGAAGTAATTCTGTCCTGATTTGATTATTCATTACAACATTGTCGGTTCTCATGTGTCATCGCCCGTCCCATTTCTAATCCATGTCTGTGCGTCTTGTCCCTCTCCTCCATGGCAATCAACGTCGGCGCCCTCTTCGCCCACAACCGCCCCTCCGCCGCACCCCGCGCCGTCTTCGTCAACCGCGCACTCCCCGACGCCGCATTCGACACCAAGCGCCGTCCCCTCACCGCCCTCGTCCACCCCCCCAACCAGGTCATCTCCTCAAAGTACACCATCCTCACATTCCTCCCCCGCAACCTCCTCGAGCAGTTCCGCCGCATCGCAAACGTGTACGTGCCCCCTTGCCCCTCTCGTCCCCCCCTCACCCGCCCCCAGCTTCTTCCTCTTCATAGCCATCCTCCAGTTCT
>Ga0307508_10000601_pt1 | contig 43119 bp, 52 predicted proteins | sample 9_EM_MG_FD_203089 | JGI IMG/M metagenome (GOLD analysis project Ga0307508, IMG submission 203089) | Populus trichocarpa ectomycorrhiza microbial communities from riparian zone in the Pacific Northwest, United States - 9_EM | ecosystem: Host-associated > Plants > Roots > Unclassified | place... | reverse complement strand
TCCACCCCTTCCACCCCCAGGTGGCTTCCTGGTACGCAGACTCATCGTCAAAGGTCTATCAGGCATGTTCCTAGATGGCTTTCTGGGTGTAGAAGGGGCCACCACTAGATCTTCCCAGTCAGACGTATCCTCTGCATGTGATGACACTGTGGAAGGGTCCAGTGCTGTGGAGAAACCAGCTGCAGCGGAGAAATCTGCTGTGGTAGACAGACCAGCCGCGGGGGAGGACCAGCTATCGGTGCTAAGGCCTAGAGTGAATGAAATTATTATTATATCTATTAGAGAGAAATTTGGGATTGTCGTGACTGCTTGGGTGACGCGACTGGGGCATCGGCCACTGCAGCCATCTTTCCCTTTCCCTTGGCCTTGTTGGCAAGAGCCTGAGCAGCCTTGACCTTAGCAGCCTCGACCCGTGCTGCAGTACGCTGTTCCTTCACCTCTGCCCACGCAGCTGCCCGATGTGCCTCTGCCTCTGCCTGCCTAGCTTTCTCCTCTTTCGCCTTCATCACTGTATCGCCATCAATAACTCTGGCCTTCAAAATTACCCATCGATCTGTTGTTGCAGCTTTCAAACCTCTGTACCGTCGCTGAAAATCTGCCATTTCGATGCTTCTGATTTCGGCGACATGGAGCGAAGTCGATGCAGTATGAGCTAATTTTTTCGCCATATCTCTGACTTCCTGTCGCACTCCAGCCTTGTCCAGCTCAGCGTCGACGATGAGGTACAGTTGTCGGACGTCGGTGCTTTTTTTCGGGGTCTGCAGCACAACTTTCTTGCTAGCCGGAGAGGGGGCACTTCGTGGAGCAACAAGCTGCGTAAGCACAGCATTAGGATTGAAGGGATGTATTCCTGTCTTCCTCCATGCCAACTTGAGGTTCTCTTTGGTGTAAGCTTGCCGGCGGGCAGCACTGTAAAATTTCCAAAATGTACCCTTGACGACTGCAGCGCGTGTGTCTCGCATGTGATCGTCTGCCGCTTTGCTGTAATATTTTTGCAAAGGCCCGAAGAGACCGACATCGAGAGGCTGCAGGAGATGTGTTGTATGGGAGGGAAAACAGAGGAGTTCAATATTATTGTCAATGGCATACTGACAAAATTCGAGGTTGATGTGTGAACAGTGGCCGTCCAGGATAAGTAAGCGGGGGCGACCGTTGCCACCCTGCCGATCCCTGGTGTGCTTGTCGAAGTGGTGCAGCCACTCCAACCCAAGTTTGTCGTCGGTCCAACTGTTGGGAGAGTAGGCAAATTTTGCTTTGGGATCACTGGTTTCTGTGTGCCACCCCATATAATGCACTGCTCCTTTGAAAATCACAAAGGAGGGAAGCACATAGAGTGCAGCACAACAGCATTCAATAACCGTAAGCATCTCCCTCGTTCCGTCCTGCGTCACCCGTGGTGGCCGTCTCCCTGTCCGACAGATTACCTTTGCCTTCGAAGACATTCCAATAATGAACCCTTTCTCGTCCATGTTGAAGATGTCCTCAGGTTGGATTTTGCGTATTCGGATCAAACGTAACAATTTAGCGAAGTAGTCTTTTAGGGCGGGGATGTTGCCTCCGTAGGCCCGTTGGCAGTCAAGTTGAGTGCTAAACTTTGCAGAGAGACTCGGATGGCGGTTGAGAAAGTTGGACAACCAATGCTGGCCAAGGTGGGCAAACTCAGGATCCTCCTCTTCTTCGGCGCGGATCTGTGCCAATGCGCCTACCATAGCACGTAAAAGATCCATCTGTGGAGGAAATCCCCAGTCATCCAGTTTCTTGCACCAGTCTTCGAGAGCTTTCTCCATGGCCGGGGTGAGTTTCTGCTCATGTGCATGACTTTGCTGGCGTGTAAGGCCCCACGTTTCCGATCGGATAGGGTAGAACTGGAGACCTCATACTTGTCAGCCAATTTACGGAAGGAGGTGCCTTCCAATCGCCGTTCCTCGAGAGCACGGCGTATTCTGACTTCCTGAAGGGTGTTTTTGGATTCGCGAGGCTTGGTAGGGGCCATCTTTGGGCTGTCGACAGGTGGTGATGGGTGTTGACGGTGCTGAGCGGGGTAGTAAGGTGGGGCCACCACACTAAATCACGCTAACAAAAGTGTCCGGGTACGGGGTAGTAGCCGGTTACCCTGTATGCTACGTTAGTGTTGTCTTCGATTTTTAGCGATTCGAGTCAGTAAATGGAATGACTTGAGACAATATGCACGTTGGCTCGAGTCAATAAATAGAATTTACTCTTTTCTTCCCTAGCTCATTACTCGCATCTGGAGACCTAAATGAGATCACGGCGAGCCTGGTCGAAACCAACATTGAGAAGGAGAAAAAGGCAAATACACGCTGAAGCTGGGCCTAAAAAGCCGTAGAACCCACGAACAAGAAAACTGGCTGCAAAGGCTCCGAGATGTCTCACCGTAACCCGACTAGGTTAGAGCTAGGGTGGCTCTAGTGTTTCAGCCTGTTGGGCCTCCTTTAGCCGGTTTAATGGTCGGCACATTAGAAGTAGTTTAGAGAGATTCTCTCGCCTGGATTTTGACTTCGGTTGCCGGCGGGTTTCTTCGGGAATCAAGCGTTTCGCCAGGAGAAGGCTCTCCTTCGGAATCCCTTTGGTAGTTAGAGGGTGCAAGCGTTCAGGTAGATTCAACTACTCAAGACCTCGTGCCCTCTTGGTAACGTGCTTGGTGGACTTGATAGACACATCTAGCTAATGACCTACCCTCAATCTTCCTCCAGTATCCTCAGGGTCTAATCTTTCCTTAGGCTCTTCATCCATCAGTGCAATTGCTTGCGGAGTGAGTTTTATGGCTTCTCGGGCCTGAAGATAGAATTTACTCGCCTCAATAAACAGAATGACTCGACTCAATAGAAAAAGCGGTGTGACATCCTGCAATCTGCGAGAGATGGCTTGGGATTCTGTCACAATTCCACAACAGGCAATACAAAACCAATCGGGTTTTTTGAAGTCGCTCACAAATAACAACATCGCGTTAAAGAATCACCTCCTTTTGTCTGATTCTCGATTGCCATATTGGTTATTAAGTTATTCTCAAAACACCGATAACTGGCTGACCAGTCCGCGGGTGGTTCCTTCGACGCCGTTGAAAGCAGCGGCGACGCCTGGCCGCGAGCGCCTGCTGAACACCATGCGAAACCCAACCGCACACCTGGTGATTCGCTACGCGAAGGGAAATTAGGGAATTGTTGTCCGCTGGGCCGCCGGAGGGCTAGTGTTACAGTTGAGGACACCTAGTCGCGGAGGGAGTGACATTCATTTCTGCTTAGTAACACATACAAAATACCCCGTAAACCGAGTGACCGTCATTATTTCTCCGATTTCGACCATATGTACAAGCGACATTCCTTCCAAAACCCCCGTGTCTTTTCTCCACCACCAGAAGGTATATCAAAAATCCGAGTCTATCAGGCGACACAGCAAGTGAAATAGAAGCTCCTAAAAAAAAAAGTTTTTTGGTGAAGAATAAGCGGCTCAAACTTGGGTCAGATCCACTCCGGCTTTAGGAGTCCCGAACTATATCTGTCTTCGAAATTTAGCGACTCGAGTAAATTCTATCAGGATAAGTCTAATATGCCACACTTTTCATGTTTTTATTCACTTTGTGCACCAAATTATCCGTTCTGCCACAAAAAAAAAAATTCGGATAAAGTCTAATATGCGACACCCTTTTAAGTTTTTATCCAGTCCTGCAACTTCGCATCCCAAAATGATTTGTCATAACTGGGTTTTTTTTTTCAGGTGTGTTGCTATGCTGGCCGACAAGAAACAGTCTATGATTCGCAAAACATAGTTTTGCAGTATCCGGACGCCATACTACAGACTCTAGCCTACTGAAAACGAAATCGAGCACGCCGACCGCAGGTAGTACGGTTGTGTCCTACTTGGTTGCACTGACTGCAGTGCGATGGTGCTCTGTCAGGTACATCCGGGAGCTGGCCGGCAGCCTGTTGTCCCACGCGCTTCTTCACGCTGTCACCCTTCCTCATTCGACGTTCCTTGGGTCATCCTCTAGGTCTCTTCAACCGAGGTGCATAGCAATTCGCGGATACTGACAGATCGGCTGTATTTACCGGGTTGATATTGCGCGCATAAGTCTTCTCGTAGTTTTCCAGCGAGAACACTGCTGGCATATACTCTCAAGGCTGGTGCTCGAGCTTGCAAATAAGAGCGGCGGTGTGACCACATGGAACATAGTTATCCTGAAAACGACCACAGGCGCAGGACTTTTCACTAGATCAACGACATACGTTGTGCTTCAGCTGGATTGCCTCAATAATTGCCTGAGGTTTTGTATCCTTGTGGACCACAACCGCTCAGGGTAGCGTAGGCTGCAACCACTTTTGAGTGCCACTGACAGAACGGCCAGTTGCAACTGTGGTCCCCAAACCGCTATGCGTGCTGTTGACTGTTCACACCACACCACACCCCTTTTTGGTAGACCACGAAGCACGGATGTAGAAGGGGCACTATGTATCGGCGCAGTGCATGATATACCGGGTCCTATCTCTAGGTTAGCATCTTGTTGGACGGTTCCGAGATTTATACACTTATCCTTCTTCAGCACTCTGGGGGTAAATTTATTCGCGATTGCCCAGGCCTCAATAGATTTCCGGAACTGGTCAAAGGAGGCAAACTCAGTACCCATGGTAAGCTCCATTGCCGCGATGGTTGGGGGTTGATTGTTGTGATATGACGGAGCGAAGGGTGACGCCACCGGGAGATTTGGTGGGGCGCGATAGATTATCGATCGGTATATTTAGCGCGCCCCACCCCCAAAAAAAGGGTGGCAGAACTGAACAAAAACACGAAAAGTGTGGCATATTAGACTTTTTCCCGAAATTCTATTTATTTGGACTTGGGTGGTTACATATCTAATGACTGCCGCCCTGGCTCTGTTGGATATCTCACTTCTAGTTTTTTTTGTTTATTCATACTCGCATAAAGCCTATCTAGACTATGGCGGCGCACTTTTTATCCAGGTTCCCCGTCTGCTGTTCGCGCGAGGCAGCACGTTGCAAGCTTCCCTTTGCCCTCCGCCAGGCCTGTCCCAAGAAGATACAATGCGCACCAAGGAAATCACAAAGTAAAGGAGTCCGAACAAAGAAAGAACAAAGAAAAAAGCTTCCCGCTCCCCAATCCTCACTGCGGATGCCATGAACGAGGGCGTGGGTAGGAACAGTGGTAGTTCCTTCCCGGCACCCAGCTCCTCCGCCTCTGCCCTCCTCTCCTCTTCCCGCTCCCTGCGCTCCCATCGGCAAGGAGGTCGTGAACCGGTACTTTCCCCTTCCGGTCTCCTTCAGCACCTCCGCCCACGGGATCTTCTGCTGGCCTTTCCACTCGGGGCACACCTTGAAGAGGTGCTCCCGCATCTGTATCTGGCCCGGCGCCCCAGCACTGAGCAGTGGGTCGGTTCTTCGCCCACTGCAGGTACTGCCCAGTGAGGCACTGACCTGTCTTTATCTGGTAGAACCTCGAGGCGGGCCTCTTGGAGCTACCCACAACCACGCCGCCGAGCCCCCGGCATCCCGTAATTGTTCTTGGAGGTCCGGCCTCTAGCCCATCGCCGGGCTTCCGCCCACTTCTTCTCCGTGATCTCCCGCTTGGGATGTGCAAGGGATCTTGGGAGCGGCATTGCGCGCGCCCCCGCCCGGTCCGAATACCCTAGCCATTCCACCCCGCAGGCGTCAGGCTCCTTGGCCGCAAGTTTGGCCCATTCGTCAGCCTTCTCGTTCCCTTGGACTCCCTTGTGCGCCGGGCACCACCGGATCTCAATGGTGATGTCCGGTCTGGTCCGTAGAACTACGATGTGCTTTCTTGCCTAGAGCGCGTGCTTCTAGCTGGGGCCAGGCTCCTCCGAGGCAATCCGCCTGATGACAGCTTGGGCGTCCTTGAAGATCGTGACTCGCTCTGGGGCCGTCTGTCTTCGCGCCACTGCCTCCAGCGCCCTTCAAGGGCCCGCACTCAGCGCCATAAGCCTCCTGGTTGTAGCCCATGTGAGTTTTGATGGCCACCCAGGATTGCCCATTCTTCCACACCATTGCGTAGCCAGTGGCCCCGTTGTCTAGCCGTGACCCGTCCGTGAACATGGTGAGCCCGGGTCGTGACTTCTCCGCCTCGGCCTTAGCTTCGGCCTCCTCCTCCTGCAACGGTTCCGCGTTGTAGTGACAAAGTTTTGCCTTTTAATTTAGTAACGTGCACTTCTACATATACATGACTAAGCAGAACACTAAGCACAACGAGTGAGATATTGAACAGAACTAGGACATGGAGATGCTTGCTGGGTCTGCTGTGCCGAATCTAGTGAATGGATAGATATATGGACTTGTAGTGTCGCCATCTCTCTCGTGTTTAGCACCATATTATCGAAAAATCATTTTTTTGGAAAAAGACGAGTCTAGGGCTCATTATCGGTCTTGGATTCGGTCCTTGTCTCGGGCTGAGACACGAATTCTGAGGAGACGTTTCTGCCACCGTGCGGCAATTGGTTGTTTGGCCCGACGCCAGGGTGATAACTGGAAGCAGCGGGGCCTTTCGGAGAAGGACGGTACCGCTTGTGCGGCTGGAATGCTTCCCTGTCACTGTCAACAGTGAGGTCGACGATCTCCCAGCTCCTCTTGGCGGGAGTAGTGACGGTGGCGTCAGAAACGGGGCTAACAACTGCAGCGGACAGCTCTCTTGGATTGCGGCTGACATCGCCGGCGAGGGCTTTACAGGAGCCGCCGCTGCCGTCCATCATGTGATTAGTGGCGGCTCTGGTCTTGTCCATGGAGGAAGAAGCGGCGGAGCTGGGGACAGGGTTGGGATCCTCAGCAACTACGGGCGTCTCCGCGTCCTCGGTGGTTGCGGTGGTGGCGGCAGTCTCGGTGGCACGCCTTGCGGCCTCCTGGGCTCTCCACTCCACTGAAGCCTCCCCCCAGGTCATCAACGGCCTATAAGGCTGGACGAAGTCCGGCCTCATGAGGTCGTTGATGGTGGGGACCCTTCTCGTAACTTTAATACGCTCATACCAGGCGTCCTGCTCGGCCCCCCACTCCGCCGAGACCTCTTCAAGGGACTTTGGCGACCAGTAGGGTTGCACGAAGTCCGGACCCATGAGGTCGTTGATCGTCGGGACCCTTCCCGTAGCTGCACTTTGCAGCTGGGGCGCTGCCTCGGTTACTTGGGAAGAAGCCGGAGCGAAGCTACCACCAGCGAGGTCGCGCGTGTCTTCCCTCTCCTTTTGCGCTTTGACGGCAGCAACGTCTTCCGCATCGGGTACTCGGGGCGCAACGCCCTTACGCAGCGGGAGCGGCGCAATCCAACGACCCCATCTTGGGCCCATAGCATCCATGTCATAGACGGCAGGCGATGGTCCAGCTAGCGGCGTGTTCGAATCCAACGGCGGCTCCTTGGCCGTGGCCCCCTTCCTTTTTCTCTTGCGGGGCTCAATTCTGAATTGGCTGTCGGAGGGGCAGGGGCGAGTCCCCAAATCTTTTCGGCCGGGGATTACATCTGTACAGCTGCCACCTTTCCGCGCCCGCGCCTTTCCCTTGCCTTTTCTTCCTCTGCCCCTTGGCTTCGGCGCCTGTGTCACTGACGGCAGACCCGACTCCGTGGTCGATGAAGATGCGGATGACTGATGCGGCGAGGATCTAGGGAGACGGGCGGTAGGTAGAGAAGATGTCGGATGCAGAGAGGATTGAGGGAGAGGGGTTGTTGATAGAGAAGATAATTCCTGGGTAGTAGTCGTTGAAGCGCGACCTTTACCCTTGCCCTGCACCTCGGTGCTACTCGGCGGGCTAGGTGTTTCCGCCAGTGAGGTCAGTGAGCTCGATGGGGGCGAGCTAATCAGGCTGGAGAATTCCGCAGTGGGAGTACTCCGAGCGTCGCCAAGCTGCGGCCCGCAGGCCGACGACTCGCCGACAGCCTCATGCCCAGAACCGATCAAGGGGGGTGGCGAGGCCACCACCACCCATTCGTCACCAGCTTGCGTCTGTGGTCCTGGAACGCCTCCAGCGGGAGTCTGTTCGTCGTCCATATGAGGACGCATGGCCAATGACTCGAAATCGGTACTACCTAGGCAAATATCAGACAATGTACAGCAATCACTGCACTAACGACATACCGGAACCAGATTTCGGCGGGGGAGACAGCACTTCCTCCTCCGGGAACGGTTGTTGCTCTGCTATGGCCCATTAGTATCGCATTCGTAGTAACACGGGCAAGTCGCTCTAATCACCGACAGCCAGAGGAAGTTGATATTCTGACAAGCAGAGCAGGTCGGAGCCCGGAGAGAGTTTGTCCGTGCAGCATAACAGTTTACGGACAGAACATCCACAACTCCCCTAATTGTATCTTTCTTTAAGAAAGCAGATGGATGGGATCTACTTACTTTGAGGTTGAAAATTCTCCATGATTGGGTTGATCGGAACGGTACGATAGTGTCGGACAGTAGAAAGTGGGAGGTTGAGGGAGAGGGAGAGTTGGCGGAGAGGAAGAGAGGATTGGGGACGAGGAGGAGAGGGTTAGAGGCGAGGAGGAGAAGAGGACTGGAGACGGGGGAGAACGAAAGGGATTGTGTCGAAAACGCTTGTTTGTATTGGGGTTCTACCAAGAGTTCTGTTTGTTTCGCCGCCAAGGTTCGAGGGAGATGTTATGTTCGGAATTCTGCGCTAGTGCCGACTGAGTAGAAAGAAGCAGAGAGAATCTGTGGCAGACCACAGCATTAACACTGGTGCTCATACTCCATCATCGGCCTTGGCATATCCCAAACGACGAACAACCAGAGAATTGCCGCTACCATTTGCCAAGGCAAAGCCGACAACTCCCAAGTCATTAGCGACTTCAGGTTCTTGATCACTGAGCTGAACCAAGGCATGGGCGGAATTCGAGGCTACTGGAAGAAACTAATACAACCGACTTCGGGAACCGCTCCGGAAGCCGGACTCGGGATCAGCAAATGCCGACAAACGGCTCGCTGCGGGTTCTGCCTCACCGGCCAATACCTCACGTAGCTAAGTGCTAGTGGTGCCCTTACAGAACTCAGTTACTCAGACGCGGGGGCATCTCTTCAACCGCTGCCCACACTAGAAACGCCAGCAGAACTCCTATGAGCAGAGGTGCTGAGGAAGACAGGGAGAGGGAAGCACCGGCTCAAGATCTGAGACGTCCTCGCCGATGAGCGATGCAGCCAGGTGAACTTGGACTTCCTCTCCACCATGGATTTGGAGGGAGGCTGGTCCTAAACTCCCAGCTCCGGCTGAGGGAGTCGTACAAAGCGAGGCGTCGGAGTGGGGGGGTAGTGGGAGCGGAGGTAAAGGGAAGAGGAGTAGGAATGGTGGGCGGATTTCATTCGTCCTTCTTTTGTCCTTTCCTCTTGCAATATCCTTGGTGCACTCTAACTACCACTTTGGAACAGGTCCGGGCGCAGGGCAAAGGGGAGCTTGCAATAAACCGCCTGCAGACTGATCGAGGTCGGGGTCGGACTGCGGATAGATCCGAACAGTATGTATAGATATTGCCATGATCTGCGTAGGCCGCACGCGATCGATGACAAAACAAAACGAAAACTGCTAGCGTCTTGGTCATTACCGGCGACGAGGAAACCGCAGAGCGAACAGGAGAAGACCCGCAGCTCCCTGGGCTATCTGCGCTCACGAATGGTTCGCAGACGGATCCAGAATCCAGAAGCGGGTGGCAATTTACACAGATGCCAAGGCAGCGATTTTGAGGATGATCTCAGACGAGCCCGCCCTGGACAGGAATAGATATGCCCTCGAGGTCAGGAAGCATATCTCCAGCCTCCGACAGCTACAATCGAACATCAGGCCTTGCACACAAGCGGTTAGCTAGGAACAAGAAGGCGGATGAGTGAAGCCAGGTGCCCGGGGTGCGAACAGCTATGGCTCGGCCGGTATGGTGGCCGGCCTGGCATAATACGCCAGCCACCTCGGTTGCTTGCCCATCTGAAGCGCCCAATCACCAAGACAAGTGGGTGGAAGGTAAGGCAGGGGCTGAGGCTAAGGTTGCTAGAAAGAAATACTGGTACAGCCAGCATTGGAGGCCGCGGCAGAAGCCAGACTTTATCGCCGCCAAGGCAGACAAGCAGCTCGCCGCAAGGTTCTACCAGCTGAAGACGGGTTACCGCCCCGCTGGCCAGTATCTGGCATGGACCAAGAACCGACCCACCGCAAGTGATGGAGGTGCCAATGCCAGACCCAGAGGAGAGAGCACCTGTTCAAGAACTGCCCACTGGCGGGCCTAGCAGCAGCCCCTGTGAGCGGAGGTATGGAGGGAGACGAGGAGAGGTAAGGGCCGGTTCAAGACCCGTGACGTCTTCGCCGACGAGCGATGCAACCAAGTGGTCTTGGATTTCCTCGCCACCACGGATGTTGCGAGGCTGGTCCCGAAGCCGGCTGGGGAAGATCCCCAAAGCGAGGCAGTGGGAACTCCGGGAGCGGAATGAGGCGAGAGGAGGCAAGCGGCTGAGAAGAGCATCCACTCTTCCTCCCCACGCCTTCCTTCATGGACTCTGCGGAAGAGGAGGAGGCCGGGGGGTGGCTTCCCTTTGTCTTTTTCTTTATTATTTCCTTAGTGCGCTCTATTACTTTCGGGACAGGTCTGGGCGGAGGCAAAGGGGGCTTGCAACGTGCCGCCTGCAGACTGATCGAGGTCGGGCCGTCGGACAGCGACAGTTTGTACATCGCCATGATCTGCCTATAAAGGTCGCCTGCGATTAATGATCAATTAGAAATAAAAAAAAAGCCGCTAGCCGAAGGATCTGTCTCACTGGAGTCGGGGATCAGTGGCGCTTCGGCGCAACTCGACAACAAGAAGAGACGGCTCGGACTCCTGATTTGCAGCCTCCCGGAGGGCGGCCAGGCCAGGGAGCTGGAGTGCGCGGCATCGGCCCTAGGCTTCTCGGGCGGGGTGAAAACTACGGTGCTACCGCCGGAGGCAATACCGCCCAGGCAGTTGTCATCATCGAGGACAAAGAAGACGCCAAGCGAACTGCGGCGGGACCAGAGCCCTGAGGGCTGTTTATCTTTACGGATGACCCCCGGACGGATTCGGGCGCAGTCGGCTACGCTGCCACCTGGAAGAGGGTGCTGCAGTGGGCGGGTCACAAGGTACACAGAGGCTTCCGATAGACTCTGAGTGTGCAGCCATTGCCCGAGCACTGGAAACCGCTGCTCTCCGGCCTCTCGCCCACGAACCCATCACCGTCTACACAGGTGCCGCCGAGGTCGCGCGTTCGGCAAGCAGCCGCTAGTGCGGGAGCACTTCCGCGACGTCTAGAAGCCCGGCTTCACCGACGTACGTCGTGTTCTGCAGGCGACGACAGTCCCTCGGCCCCTAGCCCAAGATCCAGTACTGGGAATCAAAGGACTTTTGACGGCAAAACACTCCCCGTCAGTCGAACCGGGAAGCCGTTGCACTGGTGGGAATATCGCACGCGGGCTTGCCCTGTGGCCCGCAGACTCTGCAGGTTTCTCAGAGATACTTGGTGCCAATTCTAGTGGTGCAACATGAAAGACCATCAAGACTAGCCTATTTTAACCTCGAAATATCACTCGCCAGCGCATCACGATCATTGTTTACCGGTTCTTTGCCGCCCCAATCGGCCCACCGCCAAGTGCGAGCGGTACCCGTAGAGGACCTAGACGTGGGAGCATCTTTTCAAGGGCTGACCGCAATGGAAAGACCTTGTGGGTGGAGGTGCGGTGGGAAACGCGGAGCGGGGAGAGAGGCGGGAGGAGTGGAAGCAAGAGGCTAAAGAGCTGAGGCTGAGGAGCTAGGCAAAGGTTGAGGAACGGTTGCAATTCTTCCCTCCTTCCTTCATGCCTCATCAGAAGAGTATTAAGGAGGTGATTTCGTTTGTCCTTTCATTTATCATTTCCTTGGTACGTTCTATTCTTGGGACAGGTCAGGGCGGGGGGGCGGGGAGCCACAATACACGGAAGAAATGTGTGGTCGTATGCAATTGCAGAATAAACAAAAAAAAGAAAATCTACCGCCCCAGTTACAGACGCTGACATGGCGAGATCAGCCCTGATACATACAGGCGCACTACCTGTCCTCGAAGACGACCCGGACGTCATGCCTCATGGTCAGCGAGATGAGGTTCATGCTACGGTTCATCCTATCCCACGCCCTTTTGTTCGCCATCTCCCTTGTCTCGCCCTTGATCCTCGCGACGGCGACCTTCTTGCGTCGCATGAGTGCGGCCATGACGGCGACAAACTCGACAGTTGCGAACTTCCTGCCCAGACACACTCTCTGGCCGCCGCTGAACGGGCTGTAGCTTCCGGCGCGGGGTCTGTAGAGTCCCGGAGCTTCGTTCCAGCCGTTGTCGGGCTGCGGGAAGCGCGCGAGGAAGCTGTCGGGATCCGCGAGGTCCCAACGCGACGGCCGGAAGGTGTCCGCAGATGGGCCCCAGTACATCGGGTGAAGGTGAAGGGCTGTTGCGTTCACCGTCACCCATGTGTACGCTGGCAGATGGTGCACGCGCCCGTTCACGGTCAGCGTCTGTGTTGTGTTGACGTACTTTGCGTGTCCAGGGATTGGCGGGAAGAGGCGGAGCGTCTCGTACTGGCGGTTGTTAGCGGGGGGACGGAGAGGGGAAGGAGGGGATGGTTACGAAGAGACAGCGGCCGGACGAGAGGCGATCATAGACTTTGTAATCCCAGTCTTGGGGGTCCGCGGACAGTCCCGACAGCTGCTCGTCGAGGCGTCGATGGAACCACTCCTGTGCCTGCGGGTGCAGCGCCAGCATCAGCAGCGCGAACTGCAGAGTGGCGGCGACAGTCTCGTGCCCGGCGACGCTGAAGGCGAACGCGTTGCCCATGATCTCGCGGTCGGTCAGCGGATCGCTCTTGTCCTCGCTGTGGACCATGGCCGAGAGCAGGTTGCCACATTCGCCGTCGCCCGCGGAGCGGCCTTTCTGCCGCCCGCGGCGGATCAGCGTGTTGATGTATCCCTCGACGTCGGCGACGGACTTCCTTGCGCCGGGCGCGGCCCATGCGGGGAGCGCGAGCGAAACGGCCACAAAGGAGAGGTTCACACTCATGTACTCGAGCGCGCCGCGCCACGACCGGGAGTACCCCGCTGGAGGTTCGCCGTCCCTGAAGAATCTGTCCTCGCTGCTGTCGTCACTGCTCCGCGTCGAGAAGGATAGCCCCACGCCGAATGCGGCGCTGGAGATCACGTGTAGCGCCAACCGCCGGAAATCGAGCCGCGAGTTCGCGATGACCTGTGGTCCTGTGAATGCCGGTGCCGTGTGCCCGGCCGACGCCGGCGGCATGCCCCAAGACCGGAGCATGCTCGTTACTTGGAACAGCGCTTGCTCCCAGACCAGTCGGCTGTTGCGCTCGTTGAAAGGCGGCCCCACTTGCTTCCTGTGGTGCACCCATTCCGCGTCGTCGCACTGTTCACGGCGTCAAATCTCTCCCGACGTACGGCCGGAAGATGGATGGATTCTTACCGCGATAACATTATCACCGAACAGCTTAAGATGACCTGTCCCATCACTGCGTTAGCACCGACCGGCCGACTGCCTGTGCTCATAGGAACGGACTGTAGTTCCAGCTCGGCTTCAGAAACCTTCCGCGGCCGTTCAACACCTCTTGCGCGGCATCGGCATCGGCGACATAGACGTGGGTGTCGCCAGTCGAGACCATGAGCAGCACATCACCGACATCCCGGTGCACTGTGTACTTCGAGTGCCATCGCCGCAGATACGTGCTGAAGTTGACATAGGCGGCGAGACGGGACGGCAGCAGCTGGAACAGAGGCACAATGAGGAGCGCGATCAGGTACCACGTCTTGCTGTCCGAGATCGGGAAGGAGAAGTACGGGAGCCCAATGTCGCGCGCAATGCGGAGCTGGCGGCGGTAGAGGGACAGATGATACACCACCACAGCGAGGAGCCCCAGGAGGACCGTAGGGAGAAGGGCCGACATTGTGGACGAACGTGATTTTGGCGATAACTAACAAATGAGCTGGCATGCCGGGTATAAATACCCGCCCTCCTCCCCACGATGATGCCAATACCCCACTTGACGGGCTCGTACTACCGTTAGCCTGGTAGAGGAGAAACAACTACATATCAGGTAGAACCGAGACGGCCGGGTAACTTTACAATATTTTTGCCCCACCACTACTGATTATGTAAAGAGTCACTCAAACAAGAAGAGGTGTAATTGCTAATGGGGGGGTGTTAGGTGGTGTGTGGGTGTCGTCTGAGGCTTGGGTTGCCGGTGCGTGCACAGTGTCGTAAGTGGTAGGGGTTTGGGTGCGATATGGAGTCCGGCCCGAGGAACAGTAGAAACTACAAATCTGCTTCTACTTATAAATCTACGCCCAAAGGTGAATTAGGGACTGTATGTGAGTTCGGACTTGGCTGAAGTTATATAACTGTGTGGATGATTGTTATGTGGTACAAACTAGTGCTGTCGGTATTTGTTGCCCCAATCGGTTCGGGACTTCGTGTTGCGATCTGAGCCACATTGGATCCATTAGTGTGAAGACATTTCCGATAATCCGCGGAGTATAGGTGACTGAATAGCCGGGCAAAGACAACCGCTCGATTACCCTGGAAGCCGACTGGAGGTGGGACAGGCACGACAAAAGAAACGACAGCTCTACGGGGATGGCAGAAACAGCATTACGAGGGTGCATATACTTGCACCCAGGACCATACAGCGGATTTGAAGACCCTTAAGTGGCGTCGTGAGTCTAGTACCGTACGGAACAGACAGCTGGGACAACACGCGAGCTCACCAGTGGAAAGGAAGGGGCGCAATGATGTCGAAAAGTTATCCAAGCCACGAGAACAGCAGTAGTATCTAGTGCTTCATACAGCCGATATTTGGCACCAATGACGTATGTGATTCTACATACTGATGAGCACGGTTGTTGAAGGGAAGGTTTGAAAGTTTCCCGATCTGCTTTCGATTATTTTGAGTTCTTGTCATTGCCTATTGTTGATGACACGACGGCGACGAGCGCACTTCCAGCTTCATTAATAGCCACTTTTTATATCAATCGAATAGAAGTTGATGGAGTTGTGGGCGGTTGAAAGAGGGGCAGTGGTTGAAGTAACAGCGTCCACGGGATAGCCTGGTGGGCGGGGATGGCGACCATGCTGTATCTATGTAATAGGTCCGAGGGTGCTCATTGGTGGTTCTTCTCAGCCCTTTCTGGCCTCCGTGCGGTCTGCGGTGCTCCACCGGGGCTGTGGTTGATAGGGTGGTGGGCCGTTGCGCATGCCGTGAAAAAAAAAAGCTTCACATCGTATTTAGCGGTGTATTACTGGCCGTCTCGCTATTACATACCTGATAGCTCGCTTCTCCCTGGCTAACGCTACATAGTAGCTACTCTACATAAATGTGCGACTTGCCCATGAAGGAGCTTAGCAAATTGTACTGCTGCCAGAGTCGATTGGTTTTGCAGCCGTCAATTACACGCACCGCAAGGTGTTGAGACCCTGCGGCTCCAGAAACACATGTGGATATGACTCTACCCATTTTATCCCCACGCGGTACCCACAGCATTGGGTCAAGCATAATAGCCGTCGTTTTACTAAGCCGGTGCCCAATAGATACCCTACCAAAGCACGGTGTGCCAGGACAAGGGATATAAAAAAGAGGAGATGGATGCCAAGGGAGAAACATGGGGGGGTTTGCAACGAACTCAGAACAAGCACCCAGACGGAAAAGATAGATAAGGTAAACACCCGAACCGAGGACACGAAATGCATGAAGGTAAAACGTGTACAACCGCTTGAGTTCACGGGATTTTCCCTTCAAACGCTCAATTTGACTGGATAATAGTTCGTCAGCATTGCTTCCTTTGCGGGACTTCTTTTCACATTGTATGGTGGTTTTCGGTTTCGCGGCCACCGAGAAGCAATTGGCACTGTGCACTGCGCGAGAATTTGCCGTTGTGGTGGCAGAGGTGAATCGTAAATGACGGGAGTCAATAAATGTGGTGTGTTGGCTCAACAGGAGTCAATAAAAATTGTAGCGAAGACTCAATCCATGGCCTTTACCCAGTCCATAGGAGCCATTCATTACGTTCCCTACGCACCCTCCTTTCCCCAACCATCTCTTTTTTATACAACACTTGCACACTGTACTCCGCAGGGCATCGGATACCTGTTAACTTGTAAAACTACGGGCACTGTGTATCTAGGCTGCAGTGACTGCCGTGGTATATTTCGAGTTGTAGCAAATTGCCTGAACGCTGACTTCATAAAAAGCCACATGAAACCAGATAATCACCTGTACTTAAGTATGTACGGTGTAAAACAGAAAGGAAGAAAGAAATAAGTCGAAGGTCCAGCTACGGAATCTGTGTATGATTCCGTAACAAGGCGGTACTCGAAGGTAACTATTGGTAACTTCTGCATTTATGTGTGGAACTGGGTGAATAAAAAGATGTTATACTGGTCACAATTTCACCCGGTTTGTCTGCTACTGTAAGAATCCATGACAGCCACTGTAGGATAGCGTCTATAAGATCTGTAGCAGCAATCACTCTACTCTCCGTAGGAACGGACGAATGGGAGATGCATCGTGACTGTATACCTGTTCCGGGTAACAACCACGGGACTTTGCCAACATGTGTGTAGTTAACGCTAGCGCAACAGGGAGAGCAACAGCTGCAACTTTCACACCTCGTCCATTGCCGGTGTTCCACAACGCCGCAACATCCCCTCGATCTCGAATTTCTTACGAACTAGCGTTTCTGTCTTCCTTCCTGGCTCCTGGCGGCACGCGGTGTCGATACAAACCATCCACGGTCGCAATGAGCTCCCGTCAGTCCCGTCTACCTCTGAGCTCTGGTGGTCGAGGAAATGGTCGCTCATGTGGACACAGTCAAGGCCTTCATCAAGGAGGTGCGCAAGGCAAAAACGCTACAGGACGAACGGAGCGTCGTGCAGAAGGAAAGCGCGGCCATCAGAGCTTCGTTCCGGGAGGAGTCCGGGGATCAGAACGTTAGGTCGGTCAGCTCCATCCCCGTTGCCCCGCGATGGAACACGCTCCCCCGCTGCAATAGAATGAGCAAGCTGAATCGCGGTGCGCGTCCCCGAAACGCAGGAGAAACAATGTCGCGAAGCTCCTATACCTCTTCACGCTCGGTGAACGGACACACTTCGGCCAGATCGAATGTCTCAAGCTACTTGCCTCGCCGAGATTCGCGGATAAGCGGTTAGGATATCTGGGGACCATGTTGCTGTTGGATGAGAACCAGGAGGTTTTGACGCTGGTTACGAATTCTCTCAAGAAGTGAGCTCGACCTCCCTTCCCCACCTGCTCGGTTGCTCGGTGGGGCTGAGACGTGAGACCAGCGATCTGGAGCATCAGAATCAGTACGTCGTCGGACTGGCGCTGTGCACACTCGGCAACATCGCCTCCCAGGAGATGGCCCGCGATCTGTTCCAGGAGATCGAGGGACTCCTCTCCACCGCGAACCCGTACATCCAGAAGAAGGCGGCCCTTTGCACGATGCGCATCATCCGCAAGGTGCCGGACCTTCAAGAGCACTTCGTCAACAAGACCAAGCCGCTGCTGCAGGACCGCAAGAACCATGGTGTGCTGCTCTGCGGATTGACGCTGGTCACGGACCTCTGCCAGCACGACCCGGATCTGATCCCCCTGTACGTGCCGTACGTGCCGGTACTGGTCCAGCACCTGAAGAAGCTGACGAGCTCGGGATACGCGCCCGAACACGACGTGACTGGAATCACGGATCCTTTCCTACAGGTCAAGATTTTGCATCTGCTCAGGATACTGGGAAAGAACAATCCCGAAGTCAGCGAGCAGATCAACGACATTTTGACGCAGGTACGACCCCGACCCCCGCGCCTGGACCGGGGATGTGTGATTTACAGCGGGCGTTGTGCAGGTTGCTACGAATACGGACTCGTCGAAAAACGTCGGGAATTCCATTCTCTACGAAGCCGTGCTCACCATCTTCGACATCGAGTCGGACAGCGGCCGCACCACTCTCGGCATAAACATCCTGGGCAAATTCCTGACGAACAAGGACAACAACGTCCGCTATGTGGCGTTGAACACGCTTCACAAGGTGGTATCCATGGATCCGAAGGCAGTGCGGCGACATGAAAGGACAATCTTCGCCTGTCTCGAGGACCCCGATATCTCGATCCGGCGGCGTGCTATCGAACTGGCGTTCACCTTGATCAACAACGAGAAGGACGTCGGATTGGTCGATAAGCTCCTCAACCTGCTCAGCCGGGGGAAGATCGATAACGAGTTCAAGTCGGCCCTGGCGTCGAAAGTTTCCGTGGCGGCTGACCGGTTTGCGCCCAACAAGCGGTGGCACATCGACACCATCCTGCGTGTTTTGAAGCTGGCTGGGAACTACGTCAAGGAGCAGATCATGTCCAGTTTCATTCGCTTGATCGCGACATCCCCGAGTGAGCAGGATTACTGCGTGCGCGAGCTCTACGCGGCGATGGTACAGGCGAAAGACGGCAAGTCTCCGCGGAACGGAAACGGCGGCGTGGTGCTCGGCGAGGGCTCCTCGACGCCCGCCTTCACGGAAGGGTTGACGCTTGCCAGTTCGTGGGTGCTCGGCGAATACGGTCACAGACTGTTGGAATCGGGAGTCTCCGGACACGAAATAATCGCATTGCTGGAGTGCGTGCTCGAACACTCGTACAACTCCCAGACCACGAACGAGTACGCTACCAATGCGTTGATGAAGCTCTCCACGCGACTCCCCAGTCAGGAAGGCCAGCACAACAACACGGCCGACATCAAGCGGATCCTGGCACTGCATGCGCGATCCCTCGACGTTGAGATCCAGCAGCGGACAACCGAGTATGTCAACATGTTCAAACAGCCCGACGAAGTCCGTTTCGGCGTGTTCGAGGCCATGCCCATGCCCGAAATCCGCGACGAGAACAGGGTCCTCGGGGAGAAGATGGTGAAGGCGAAGCCCGCACGGAAGAAGAACCAGGAGATGGAACTGCTGGAGCTCCTCAGCGACGATGGTCCAGCGCTTGGCGGAGGAGGCATGGACACGACCGGCGGCGGTGGCGGAAACCTACACCTCCTCGCCGACATCCTAGGCGACACCTCCCCTTCCGCCGCCACGACGCAAGCAGGTGGACGGCAGCAATCGAGCGTGTCCGACATCCTCGGGCTCTTTCCAGGCGCGACTTCCAGCCCGGCACCAACCACCACCACCACCACCACCTCACCATCCCCCGCGGGCGGCTTGGGCGGCCTCCTCGATGTCATGGGAGGCACCTCCTCTCCAGCTGCCATCACAGCCGCCGCCACCACCCCGTCCACCACGCCAGCAGCAATCACAGTGTACACCAAGAATAGCCTCGAGATCTCGCTGCAACTCCAGCGGCCCGCCGATGGCGCCGTCTACATCCGCGCGCGGCTCGCGAATACGAGCTTCACGGAGACGCTGTCGGAGCTGCAACTGCAAGCCGCCGCGCCGAGGGGCCAGAAACTCGAGCTCAAGGAGATCAGCACCACGACCATCCACCCGGCCGGCGATGCCCAGTTGCAGATGAGGTTGAGTGGCAGCAACGGAGTAAGTTTTTTCCGGTTTTTTTTCTTTCTCTCCACCCTCTCGAAAGGAAGAAGAAAAAAGAAGAAAAAAGGCGGGTTCACGAACGGCTAATGAAAAAACGTTTGTTTGCAAAAGGCACCGTTGAGGATCAGGTTCAAGATCTCGTACAAAGGAGGACAGGGCGAATTCAAAGACCAATTTGATTGGTCCGAGAGGAGATGATGGGATGGGATGGGTGGAGGTTGGGGGTTCCAAGTGCATGATGGTCGTCGTCGTTGCTGTGCTTGGTATATTTTTGCTTGATTGACTACTTTGGCATGGCTTGCACTGGTGAATGGGTAATCGGTGAAATAAAAAGCATTAGGTGCTGCATCCCTCATGTCATAGCACGGGCTCTATCACGGCCCACTCCTGGCTGATCATATGCAGCTACACATCTCTACCCGTGGCTACAGTGAATCCCGAGAAGCAAGAGAAGCAAATTCCATTTCGTATTTTTTGCACCCAGTTCCATTCCATTCCATCCCATTGAAAAAAGACAAGCGCAGCTCTACTACTACCATCAAAGAGCGATCTATGCGGAGGCAGCGTTGGCGAAAGCCTGGGGGTAGGCGCGGACGTTCTCGGCGAGGACACCGTGGGGCCTCAGGAACTTGACGTAAGCACCGTCGGGCTTGACCTCTCCGTTGGCGCGTTTCTCGACGTACTCCTCGCGACGGAGGGGGGTGAAGCCCCAGTTCTTGGAGACGATGATCTTCTGGCGGCCAGGGAACCTGGTGCGATCGCAAACGTGTCAGCGAAAAGGGGGCCATTTGGAGCTGGGAATACATTGGAGGAGGACGAACTTGTACTGGCATCTCCGCAGAGCCTCGAGAGCAGTGGCGCGGTTCGAGTCGCGGGTGCGGACCGACAGCAGGACCTGGCCGATGTTGACACGGGCGACCGAGCCATTAGGCTTTCCCCACGCGCCACGCATGCCTGTCTGCAGCCTATCGGCCCCGGCGCACGACAACATCTTGTTGATGCGGATGACGTGGAAGGGGTGGGCACTGTTTCGTCAGGGTCTCTTTCCCTCCCTCTCATCCGCGAGGGACACATACCGGATCCTCAGATGGAAACCATCCTTTCCGGCGAGCTTGACGAGATACTTGTTGGCCGAGATGCGGGCCGCCTCGAGAGCCTCCGACGACAGCTGCTCGTACTCGTTCGACACCAGATGGATGCACAGCGGGAAGTCGTCGACGCCGGCACGCTTGCGTCCGAGATCGAAGATCTTGACCTTGGGGTCCGGGACTCCGCGGTTGAACCGGGACTTGGGGTAGGGCTTGTCTGTTCGCGGGAATCCGCCACCGTCAGTCTCGTTTTGCTCCCGGCGTCCGTTTTCCTCCCTCGCATCTCCCTTCGCGATTGCAACCCCTCCTCCTCCTCCTCCTCCTCGTCCTCCTCCTTCGTCGCGAACGAGAAAACAAAAACGGGGTCGTGAACGTACTCTTGCAGTAGCGGTAGCAACGGGCAGGACGGCGGGCCATTTTTGCTGATAGTTTGGTGTCGGGGGGTGTTGAGCGTTAAGTCGTCGGTTGCCTAGCCTAGATAATAGGAAAACGGGGGGGGGGGGCAAGCTTGATTTCGAAGCAAAAGTCAGATTTGTCAGCGCATTTCCCAGAACGGCTTGTGCGTGTGTGCGCGCAAACCCCCACAGTCAGCGTAGGGTTAAACCCTAGTAGTCACCGACGCCACCGCCACCGCCACCGCCACCGTCTCAGTCGTCCCACATGCGATGTAACGTCCTGCACGTTTGCCCGTATGTATCATACAAACTTTGGTACGTACGTACGGAGCAACGAGTCGGCTACAAGACCGGGCTTGCCTCGCCGTCGACTCCTCCGGTCGAGAGTCCGGCGCAACGAAGGCAGCAGAGAAAGGCCGCAGCCGCGAGCGAGCATCATCGCCCGTCGTTGCCCTCGACGTCCCTTCGTCCGCAGCGACTTGCACGGCCCCCGGGGAGGAGGTCGTCAGGATTGCGGTCTTCACCGCGCCCGCGTATCCGGACACCTATCTATCGACCGCCGCACTGTTCGACCCGCCACTCGGCCAACGCACAAATGTCGTCGGGCGGCCACATGCCCGTCTCCATATGGCCGCTGCGCGGGCGTGTCTCGGCGGTGCTGCGAGCAGATCTAGGCTATGGCCGCCCTGCTCGACGGAAGCACGATCACTTACCCCAGGATGGAGATATCCACTGGGCAGCCCTCGAAATGTGCGTGTACTGAGGAGGAACAATATGCAATATCAAAGAGGATGTGCGGATATATGGGTAAATGGGTGAAGATGATAGACTCGGGAATGCCGCTTGCCATGCCGAAGAAGCCTCTATTATACATGCTCGACTCTGACTCTCTTCGTACCCGGGGGCCCTCGCACAGTCGAGGCCATCTAGATTCTAGAGCCTACTGGACGTCTTGACGCCCCCCCCCCCCTCTTGCTGCGTACCACCGAGGACAGCGCAGCAAGTAAGCAGCAAAACCCGCAAGACAGTAGAGCCAGCCTCATGACAGAAGAATGAATCCCCGTGAGGCTTATCAAAACTTTTGCAGTGGGGAACCTCGGGGGACAAAACCAGCTGCCAGACAGCAACAGAGAGCAATAACCTTGCTAACGCCGTAGCCCAATGCCTTGCGTGAAGAATCCGTGTTTCGCTGGTCGCAGCGCTTTTGTCATGATATCCGCCAAGTTGTCGGTGGAGAGTCCGGGCGTGAAGGTCTCGGCAGGGGTGGAACTTCACATCGATGTGCTTGTCCCTGCTTTCCCCGTATCCGGCTGCCTGGATGTTTTTTCGATGCGCCATTGGAGACAGTGCGGACGGGGCGAGGAGATCCGAGTTTTCCGACGGTGTCCATGTGAAGGGCCTGGCGTTTATAGCGGCTGAGTGCTGAGACGGCAAAAACTACATATTGTCAGGACGGGCTACGGCAGCTGCGTACGACAAGCTGCCGATAATGCTCTGGCAGTGTCCGGCATCAACTTCCGCTTCGGCTTCGAGAGTCGTTTTTGCCGTGGAGAGGAGTGGGAACTGGGTTTGCGCCTTCCATCCCTCCCGAAGCGTTTGACGATGGTGTGGACACCGGAGTCCTGACGCTCCATCTCCAAGCCCAGGAACTGCTTTTCTTCCCCGAGATGCGCCATCTTGTGCTCCTAGTTTAGGGCCGTTGAGAGCCTTCTGGACATCTTGACCGAGCGAAACGAGGATGTAGCGAGTGACCCGTAGTGACGCAGTCTGGCGCATGATATGCGTACAAGCGGGCTCGATCAGCGAGAGCCTCTGGGGCGGACGGTCGTCTCGATGTCCGCGTTCTGCAGTGTTGGCTTTGCCGCGCTGGATTTCCAATTCCCCAGGCGTGAGGCAGAGCCCTAAGCAGGCCCTCCGTGTGGCGTGTAGTGTGGCGCGCAGTGTGGCGCGCGCAGCAGGGCTGCAGACCTCACAGCGCGCACCTTGATCCTGTTGACGGGTGGGGTGCGGTGTCCTGGCCGTGAATACGTGGAGCACTCTACTTCGCGCAATAATGAGCGCAATGCTCTGCTCTCGGCGCGCGTAGATGCAGTCCTCGCCGTCCGGGCGGTGCGTGTGTTTGTAGCGCAAGTTCACCTGGTCGATGTGGGAGGGAACGAGGTCGCTGCGGGAACCGCTCCGAAGAGGAAAGGGAAAAGGCATTCTTCCAGACGCTATGGATCACCACCGAGGACGTTCTTTTCTGCGACGACGACGACGACAACGACGACGACGATGCGACCGCCTGCCGCCGCCGCCACCACCGCCACGACCAACAAGCAACCCGTTGCAACCCACCAGTCCCGGCCCGTCATGCGGCCCCTTGAAACACAGCCGTGCAAAACGAGAACGGAACAGAGGCGGGGGGATGGGGAGAAGGGCAGCCCGCGCGATCGCCGCCTTCCCGCCCGCCCGCGGAAGCCTACATACATATCTACAGCGGGCGCATCGTCGCCGGGAGGCCGATTCGATGGGAGGGAACCAGGGGAGATGGGGGCAATCTGGGCTATTTTTGGGTGCGTGACACATCATGGGGCATGGGACGAAATGCGCTGGGACGAGCCGGCCAATGCGCATCGGCGAAAGGCGAGATTCTCTGCAGAAGAACACGGATGACGGAAGTGAGTCTGCTTGCGGGAGGAAGCGCAAGACAACGGTAAGGCCGCCGTCGGCGAATCGGGGGCGGACATCACACGCAGATATGTACATACATACGTATCTGTGAAGATATGCCCGATTGCTGCAGAAGGAAGCACGCGCGCACGCAGGTACGAGACCCTGCTGCTTGCCCCGTTCGGGACGTGCATCCTCGTGAGGAAGCAACTCTCGCTGCGGGCGAGCCGGGACTCTGATGTGCCGCGCGTCAACATGGCCGAGGACGTCGACGCGCTCGCTGCGGGCGGAGAGACGTGGCCAGGCCTGGTGCCCGGTGCCCTTCCGTCCTGGTGATCTGTGTATCGCGCACGACCGGGAGTGGGCGGATGCAGGAACTGCGCGCAGTGCTGGGTGGCGACGACGCCGGTCCGACTCCGCACGCGCGCTCTCGGGCGTCTGGGGGACTCGACTGTTTCCGTGGACAGAACGACGGGGCGAGTCTGCGGCGGCGTGTTCGGATCCGATATGCCGACACTGGCCGTGGGAGAGAGACAGGAACGACGGGAGAGGAAGACGTCCGCTACCTCACGAGAAAGCCTTTCCGTCTCTCGGCGGCAATGGTGCTCGTGATCCGTCTCGCCAGCTTCCCAGGGCGTCCAAGTGCCCTATGGAGAGAATCCACGGCGCAGGCCCCTTGTGGAAGGAGAAAAGGTAGAGTAGAGTGCACAATGCCCGTCGTTTTCCTAAAGTGGTATATATACCCACCAATGCAGAGTAGAGTTCGACAACCACAATTAAATTGAAATAAAAAGAGTTTTGCCAAGAGACAAGAGAAGAGAAGGGTGACTGCGGCGCCTGCAGGATTTCAGGCGGGGTATCTAAGGGATAGAAGATCTTTATCGAATCTAATCCATCAGCACAACCATCACCGCCACTCGTTGCGGTCACCAGATTCAAAGATTGCAACGCAGGACTGGCCGCTGTCGGGCCCCCCTGCACATCCACCTTCCGCTTCCAAAAATCGGACAGAACACGCAACACTGTTGTCTGTGTACACGCGGATACCAGATGCCCTTTCAAGGTCAGTGCAACATATTCTGTGGTGGTGGTGGTGGTGGTGGTGGTTGTGGAAGATCGCAGTTGCATGGGCACAAGGCCAGTGGAGAGGAGTCCAAACTGGCCACGAAGCAGCGATGGTCGATCTGCAAGCCCCAAGCAGCTCAGTTTGAGAAACTCCCCGCCTACATTGTGCGCCGATGCTATGTGTCTGGAGGAACGGCGACGTCTATCGCTGCTTGATCTTTTGCACTCACTGCGGTCAACATGTATGGATCTCCGGTCTTGACGGCTGTAGGAAGCCCAGAAGTATCGCGACAGTGGAGCAATACTGCTCACAAAGTATTCCTGGAGGCCGTTACAGGAGTCTGTGGTCCGCTGTTGGATGCTGGCCAAGCATCGGTACACGTATTCTCTCCGGCAATTGGTATCAAGTGGATCTTTGTCAACGTATCTGTGGTTGCCTGTGGGTGATCTCAATAGATAGATGCAACGATATTCCGTGCGGCTATGATATCTATGCCATAGCCCGAGCTGTGGGAATGCCTGCCACCTCTATTTTAAAAACCCGAAGGGGCGTCCCCAGACTGCACGCCCTACATACGGCCGGCGAGCAGCGGGCACGTCATGCTGCCCGGGCTGGGAGCACATAGGTAGATATCTACACATCTGCCAGACATCCCCCACCGTACATAGATAGATATGTTCACTACATACAATTGCAGCGATGCAGCCAGTGCAGAGAGGAGGGCCGCAAGGTTTTAGATTGACGAGCTCTGCGTGAGGGGATGGCAGCTGTTTTGCACTCCACGCAGCGGTGCGCAGGAGGTTCAGTTGTGTTCCTTTTCTTCCTCCTTGCGCACATCTCATAGCATATCATACGAGCCATCTATCACGCAGTTTGTGTTGAATTGGCATCTCGTGCGGGGATGAACAAAAGCCGTCACGAGCTTCCTTCGCCACGGGACCACCCTTTTTCTCTCTTGGCAGCCTCTTTTTATTTAGATAATCGTGGAGTGGGCGCATTCTGGCTTTTGGTAGGGACGGACCACTTTAGATAGAAGCAGAGAGTACACAAAACGACGGGCCATCGTACCTTTACTCCTTGCGGAAGGCCCTCGCCGCCGGCGTCAGCAGCCCGCGCCAGGCTGCAAGCAGAAACAGCAACGACGTGCGCTCTGCACAGCGTCTGGGCTCGATCGCTTCTTCGGATCGTGCGTGCGCCCCCTCGCCCCTGGCACGCTGGGCCCCTTAACGCCAGCCAGCCAACCAGTGCTGGGGAGACCAGCCCGGAAGTCCGCTAGCCACCACTCGTGCGTTTCGCATTGCCCCGTCCTCACTCGTTATTTCCTCGGCGACAGATAGTCTACCCCTCGCAAACCTCTCCTCTCCTTTCCTTCGGCACTCGTCGCCGCCTGTCCCTCCCTTCGTGTGATTCCGCCGTTGCGCTGCTCTCGCTAGTCCTGCAAACAACGCTCCCCACTCGCTCAACTCACGCTCGCTCGCTGCCGCCCCGACCCTCCTCCCAAACTACCTCCACTTTCCGCTACCGTCACTATCGCTGCTGATACCCGTCGTCCGGCACCGTACACTCTCTAATCGTCTTGTTGTTCCTGTCTCGTCCTCGTCCTTCTTCGTATTTGCGTTTGCTGCAACACCGTGATCTTCACGACTCTCCCTATATATCTGCTATATCTACTATATCTTTTCGAGGTACTTGGCCGTTCGGCGTCCCTCGCATGTTGTCGGACAGCCTCAACTAACCTCGTTCAAGGGGCCAATCTTGACGCCGCCCGGAGCTATCGCAACCGGTCTCGCCCCACCCGCTGGATAACCTCGCCCATTGACGCTCCCACCGACTCCCCGTCGATCGACCCAAGCCGCACAGGAGAAGGGCACTTCGGGCTCTTGCGAGACGCAGAAGGCGGACTGTTCTCTTACACCCTCTGGCCATTCTTCCCTCTGACCCTGCTGCGGCCAAACCCACCCAACAACACCCCGCAACTTCGGCATGCTATTACGGCGACTGCTGCTCGGTGGCGACGGAACGGTATCGGCGATGCCCTCGATACTGACGAGCTTCATCCTGCTATCGGCTCTCACTGCACTGCCGGTTCAGGCAGCCGACGTGCTGGAAACTAATGGCTTCTCGACATGTCTCGAAGCGTCGGGCATCCAGGTGCAGCGGATGAAGATCAAGTACGATAGGGCGGCGGGCAAGGTCACCTTTGATCTGGCGGGCGTGTCGGCACAGGAACAGAAGGTGCAGGCCATCTTGAAGGTCACCGCGTACGGACGAGACGTGTACAAAACGGAGTTCGATCCCTGCGAGAAGAATATCACGCAGCTTTGTCCAGGTTCGCGGGGGGTTTTTTTTTTCTCCTTCTTTTCTTTCCTTACCCTCTTTCTCTCTCTCTCTCTCTCTTCTTTTTTCTTTCCTTTTTTCTCTTCCCTGCTGGGTTGGTGTGCTGACCGCATGCGTAGTACCGAAAGGAACGTTCGCTGCCAAAGATTCAATCGATATCACTCCCCAGATCGCCGCGAACGTGCCCGACATCGCCTTCAAGATTCCGGACCTGGACGGTGTGGCGACGCTGCAGCTAAGGTCGAAGGACAACAATGCCGAGCTTGCCTGCTTGACGTCGGTGGTGGCCAACGGGAAGACCATGAACGTCCCGGAAGCAAAATACATAACTGCAGGAATCGCGGCGGCTGCGCTGCTCCTGTCGGGGATTTCCGCGCTCGGTGCCGGCGCCGGCGGCTCGGCTGCGGGTTGTTCGCCCAACTTTGCCGACGTTATCTTTTGGTTCCAGAACATCGCGATGGATGGCATGCTCTCCGTGAGCTATCCCAGCGTCTACCGATCCTTCACCGACAATTTCCAGTGGAGCACGGGCCTGTTCTCGTGGGATGCCATGCAGGCTTCGATCGACAGCTTCCGCCAGGGGACGGGAGGAAACACCACCGAGATGTCGATCGAGTATCTGATCAAGAACAAGACGCTCGTGTACGACCCCAGTTTCGCGAACGGCACGTCGACCAAGGACGTCATGAAGCGCGGTCTGGATCACGCTTTCGGTGGGCTCTGGGCTCGCGACGTCAACATCGCCGTCAACGGTACCAATTCGGACGGAACTACCGCCGAAGCGACCGAGACGCAGAACGACAAGGTCATGACGTACGTGCACGGTATCCAGGCCAAGGTCGAGACGCTCCGGATTCCGTCGGCGAACACGTTCATGACGGTGCTGCTGATCTTCTGCATCGTCATCGCCGCCGTGTGCGTGTGCATCCTGTTGTTCAAGGTGATCCTGGAGGTCTGGGCGCTGTTCGCGTCGTTCCCCAAGGCGTTGACCGGGTTCCGCAAGAGATACTGGATGTTCCTGTTGACGACGATCGTGCGGATTGTGAGTGCTGGAATCGCGAGTTTGCGTGTGTGTGTGGTGGGGGGGAGAATCGTATGCTGACAGCGACGCCGCAGATCTTGATCTTGTACGGCACGTGGACTCTCTACTGTCTCTACCAGTTTAGGAACGGCGATTCGTGGGGAGCCCATATCCTCGCCGGTGTCACGCTCACCACGTTCACCGCGATTCTCGGCTTCTTCGCCTGGCGGATCTTCGTGGTGGCCCGCCACACCAAGAAGTCGGAGCACGGCCAGGAGCAGCTGTTCCTCCACAAGCCCTACATGCGCAAATACGGGCTCTTCTACGACCAGTTCAAGTCGGACTTCTGGTGGATCTTCTTCCCGTTGATCATCTACGCCTTTGCCAAGGGAGCGTTCATCGCTCTCGGCGACGGACACGGGCTCATCCAGACCGTCGGACAGCTTTCGTGCGAGATGCTCCTGCTGGTGCTGTTGATCTGGAACAGGCCGTACAACACCAAGGCTGGGAACGTGCTCAACATCATCATCTCCTGCGTTCGCGTGCTGTCGGTCGTCTGCCTTATAGTGTTTGTGGACCAGCTCGGCATCGCCGCCGACACCAAGACCGTCACCGGTGAGTCCCGACACGCGGTCGCCAGTCCCCGCTCCGTCCGCTGACAAACTGCCCGACAGGTGTCGCCTTGATTGCGATCCAATCCACCCTTACCGCCGTGCTCGCGATCTGCATCGCCGTCAACGCCATCTACGCCATGTGCAAGCAGAACCCGCACACGCAGAAGCGCAAGGAAGCCGAGAAGCTGCGCGAAGCGGACCTGACCCCGCTCGACGCACGCAACTCGCTGCTCTCTGGCGCCTACGGCCGTGACGGAAAGGGGAACTACCAGCCGACGCCGCAGGACAACTTCTACTACAACAACGACGCCGCGATGTCGCACGGCACGATCCCGCTGCACTCGCTGGATCCTCAGCACCAGCGCAACGAATCCACTACGTCCAGACACGGCCTGGTGGATGAGGCTTCGCCGATGGCCATGAGCCAATCGCCTCTCAGCGGTATCACCAGCGACAGGCACACAAGCGCGTTCGACAGTCGTAGGGCGCACGGCCACGACTATCGCGGATCGCGACCACCACAGGCTTACTAAGCTGGGTAGACGCTGGTTTCTTTCTCTTTAGGTTGTTTTCCTTTGTATGGGCTGGTTTTGGATGGGCGGTGCTTTAGAGGAGGAGGATGGAGGAAATCGGGGGGGAGAAAGTGTATAGTTGAAATCACATCCGTCATCTCTTTTTTTTCTTTTTCTCTGGGGGTTTTACTTTTTTTATTTTGTCTTTTTTTTTGAAGGCGGTTCTTATTGTAAGGGAGGAGATGGTGCGGGACCGGACCGGGCTGCTACCTACTATGTACTCTGTGCTTGCTGGGTGTTTTATTTCTACATGTTTATAAATTCTCAACAAGCCGGTTAATGCCACGGCCAGCCGTCCGATAGATATAGGTACACGGCCGTCTCCTCTGCAGGCGGATCGACGTCGACCTTACGGAGTTTGCACGCCGCCAACCTCTTGGCGCGCCCCCCCTTCAGCGCGAGCGAGAAGGAAGTCGCGTCGCTCGCTCCGCCGCTCCCGTCTACATACCCTCCGCAGGATATCTTTTTTTTTTTTTTTGTTTTCAGACTCGCATACACCCTTAGTAGACTATGTATGGCGGCGCACCTTTTTTCCCTTTATCCAGGTGCAAACTCTCCCCCCCCCCCCCGCCCTTTGCCCTCCTCCTGTCCCAAGAGAATACGACACGCACTAATATGGGACCACAAAGGAGATGAATTCCAACCACAAAAAAAAAGAACAAAGGAAAAACGTAACCCGCCCCTTTGCTCCGCTTCCGTGGACACTATGTATGGCGAAGGGCGTCGGGAGGAAAAGCGGTTCCTCGCTCCCCCCCCCGCGGACACCCACCTCCTCCGCCTCTCCTCTCCTCTCCTCTTCGGGCGCCACTGGATCTCGGCGATGTCAGGCCTGGCTCTCCGTATCGCTTCTTCTTCGACATTGCCATCGCTCCGTGCGTGGGCGTTTGGCGCAGGAGTTGCGGTGGCGGTTGTGGTTGGGCGGGGGCAGGTTACGCGGCCGGGCAGCTGGGGCTGGACTACATACACCGGGAACACCGGGTTTGGCACAGTTCACGGGTCGCGGCACACGGGTATATCGCACATCTCTCGTTCCCGCACTGGTTCGTCGCTAACCCTCTCGTGAACCGCACCGTCTCCTGCACCGGCTAGCCCTACCACATGAACCGCATCGGCCCCTGCTCCCCGGGCCACTCGAAAGTCCAGGCCAGGAACACCGCCGTGGTCGCGGCGCCGACGAGGGCGAACCAGGCGGCCTCGAGCCACAGCCAGCGGCCGCGGACGGCGACGTGGCAGCGCCACAGCGTCCAGGCGACGATGAAGTACCTGGGCTCGACGAGCGGCGCGGCGACGAGCGTTGCGGCGGTGGCGGCGAGGAACAGCAGCAGCCACGCGGCGTCGGTGGCGGCGGTGGCGGCGCGCAGCTGCAGCCAGAGCGAGAGCAGGTACACGGGCACGGGCGCGGCGGCTGGCAGGCGCAGCAGGATCCGCCGGAAGACGTAGAACGTGTAGTGGCGGTTATCGGCGAGGAGGTAGGGGTGCAGCACCGTGTTGCCCCGGACGACGGCGGCGATGGCGACGGCGGCGACGGCGAGGCCGGCCGTCTTCGCGGCCGAGGGCCGCAGCGACGGCACCAGCGGCAGCAGCAGCGGCCACGAGAAGAAGCTGGTCGCCGCGCTTAGGTACAGGACCTGTGGCAGGTGCAGCGACGCCACATGCGCGCTCGCGTCGCCGAGGACGACCGTGAAGCCGTTGGCGAGCAGGAATGCGCCGAACGACGACAGCGGGACCAGGAACGGCGCGAGCGCGTTGAGTGCTGCGACGGGGTTGCGCAGCGCAGACGCCAGGATCGCCGGCGGCGTTGCGAGGACGTCTGTTTCTCGTCAGCGGCGGGCCCGGCCGGGGTCGGTGCTCACTCGCCTCGGAGGAGCAGCTGCGGCGAGACCGGCGGATTGAAAACGGCGGCGTCCTCCTCTTGCAGCCGCCGAACCACGCACACAGCCGCCATGAAGACGGCCCACACGACGTTCGTCTGGCGGAACCACAGACCGACCCAGGCAAACACCGCGGCTGTCCACGGCCGCCGCTGCAGCGTCGCCAGGTACGCGGCCAGCACGAACACGGTGCTCCAGACATCGGTGTAGTACAGTCCGCCGAAGAAGTACAGCAGCGGGAACAGCGCGACGTTCAGCGCCGTCTGTGCGTTGTCGCTCGCGGCGGCTGGAGCGCGTCCGTGGATCGTTTGCTGGATGCGGTAGACGAGCATCGGCAGCGGGACGACGACGCCGAACGCGTTTACCGCGCGCAGCAGCGCGGGCGTGCACGCGTTGAAGAACGACAGAGGGTAGCTGAGGAGGTAGAGACCCGCCGGGGTGGTGAGCTTTGGGTCCCAGACGTCGAATGCGTCGCGGCAGTAGGCCTGTGCCTGCGGGATGTGGAAGACTTCATCCTGCCGACGGTCAGCACCGCCGCACCCGCACGCACGATACGAGAGGAGCGTACCAGATAGGGCTCCGGGACGATCCTGTTGATACTGTAGCTGGTCGCGGCGACGGCGGCCAAAAGGAACGACAGTCGTAGAATGAGCGGGTGCATCGTTTTGCCAGTCTTGGGCTGTCGCGCTTGTCGGAGCACGGTTGCGTTGGGCACCGTCGCGGGCCGGGTAAGCTGGTCGAGAGCTCACCTCACCTCGCGCCCAACGCCATCCGGTGGCGGGGCGAGACACCGATGGCCACGACAACAACAACAGCAGCAGCAGCAGCGACGACAACAGCAGCAGCGCACACCGGCGTCGGTCCGCTGACGCCTCTCGAAGTCTCCTTCCTCGCCGAAAATGAGATGGTCACGATTGTTCCGCGGCAGCGGCTCGAGGGGCTCGACCTGATCTCCGTACGAGCGCCCCCATTTTTCGCGACGAACCGACGGGTGCTGACACACAGAGCCGGACACAGGGCTACATCCCCGCGTTCCGGCCTCCGCAGCGCGCCTCGATCCCGCTGTGGCTGGCGCTGGTGCTGAAGAAGCAGAAGCGCTGCAACATCGTGCCGCCGACGTGGCTGACGACGCACAACCTCGAGGCGCTGCTGACGTGGGAGACGGAGCACCCGCAGGCGTTCAGCTCGTCGCTGCCATACCGCTGGCTGGAGACGAGCGAGATCCTGCTGGCCGCGGCGGCCGACGACGTCCCCGACGGCGAGGGCGACCTCCGCGTGGTGTTGCGCAGCCTGCGCGAGGTGCGCCAGACGAAGGCACGCATGGGTCTCAGGCAGCTCGAGAGCACGTACCTGCAGATGAACGGACTGGGCCTGCTCGAGATCACCGAGCTCCGCGGCTTCGCCGGCATGGTCACCGACGGCCTGCGCCGGCTCGGCGCTACGCGGGAGGAGGGCAGGCGTGCCGAGGAGGAGGAGGACGCCGACGACGACGACGACAACGGCGACGAGAGCCAGGGCGCGAACAGGCATGGGGTTAGCACCGTCGGCCGAGGCACGGGGGCGGCGAGCAGCTCCGTCGGCAGGAGCAGCGTCGCCGTCAGAGGGAGCAGTGCGGCGGCGGGGAGGATCAGTGTTGGCGCGTTTGACGATGAGGATGACTTCTGATCGGCCGAGCACACCTACCTGCCTGCGCCAGCGACGTACGTGCACGGGGGGGGGGGGGGGGGGGGGGAATTTAAAAGTTATTCGACGTGGCAAAGAGACCCGGGCTTAGGATGACGATGGAGACTTTGAAGCCTTTGGACGGCCGTGAAAACCGTCCCCCGTCTTCTCGGATTTTCAGTGGATCGGGACACATCGGATACGACCTAGCCGGGTTCGCTGGAAGCTCTCCTCCGTGTTTGTGTCGGTGATAGCAGTCCTGCGGAGCAAGCGATCGAGAGAGTCATTGAATCCCCCGTCCATTCCGTTCCATTCCATTCCATTCTGGAAGCAAACACTGCCTTGCATTCACTCTCGCCGTTGACCTCGATCTCCCATCGTCCTCCTGATGTATCTATATAAACACCCACGCTGCGAGCACTTCCCTCCATCCTTCTCGCATCGTCTCCAGTTAACCATAGCTAGCCAGAGCTATGTCTACATCATACACCAGTGAAGCCCTAGACGAGGCCATCGAAGCCCTCGATGATCTCGATGCCGTCGCGGAGCTGGATGGCGAGCAGATAGTTGCCGATGCTGACTTGGAGAGCGCGTGCGGTGAAGACGGCGTTGAGTTTTGGATTCCGTATTCGTATTTCGATTACCATCCATTTCTTTGGGGCTGAACGGAAAAGGCCACAAGCGATGGGCGGTGCGGAGTTATGTAGTTAACCGGGGCAATACTATGTGTTTTTTTTTCTTTGTCTCTTTCTAGTAATAAACCAAACCAATAACTCCTACCCATCAACCCAGTAACAGTAACCGTAACGCCCATACTGTCCTCCTTAGCAGCGGCCAGCGCTGGGTAATCACAATGCAAGCAAGCAGGAAGAAAAGAAACCCTGACGCCCCAGCACCTGAACGCACGCATCACCCTCACCCTCGCCCTAATCCTCACCCTCGCCACTCTCGTCCTACAACAGGGCACCGGGATGCACCGTGTTGGTCGGGTAGTGCGGCGGAACGGGCGTTATCAGTATTCCCACATTGGAACTCGTCCCCCGATCGCCAGCTCGTGCACACTTCTTCCTCCCGGCGGGATGTTTCCCGAGCCCCGCGATATCGCGCAACGCACTGGCGTACGTGAGACTGCTATCCGTGCTCTCGGCGCAATCATCGGCGGGGTACAGTCCGATCACGCCGCTGTCGCGTTTCTTCCGCTTCTTCTCGGCGATGACGACTTCGGCCGGCCTGGCGACCTCGATATCGGAGGGACCCTGGCCGCGCCGCATCGCGCGGGAGGAAAAGGCAGCATCGGTGATGGCAGTGCCGGCCGACGCCGACGTGCGGCGGACCCACTGGAAGGCTGCGCCGAGACGAGACGGGGGCTGCTCGGCGAGATCGGACTCCGTGAGCGGCCAGACGGCTGTTGGGTGTTTTCGGTGCAACATACTCTTGGCCTGCATCGAAGCGCGTCTGAATCCTTGATGTATCGCCGCTTTGGCGCCAGCAAAGCCCGGAGGAGTGTTGGCATCTTTGCAGAGTCGGTCTTGCTCTACGAACGGGGCGATGGCGTGGTAGTCAGCCCGCGTGACATGCCCGATGAGTGAGAGGCATGGTTCCGAGGACACTACCGGCTGCTCTTTTGGGTCCAGCTGTGTGTAGTGCTCGCCCACGGAGGCGAGCGGCGGCTGCGATTGGACCATGTCTGCTCGGCTGAAGTATTTCATTTCTTTTGCGCGTGGCATCACCTTTCCGCCCAGACGCTGAGGGCTATAGACGGGGTATTCACGCGGCGTCTTGACAACCGTCGCTTCCGACGGCAGGAATTCAAGCTCCCACAGGGCGTTGCGCAGTGGAGCGGATTGCGAGCGGGCTGGAGGTGTCGGGGATCCGAAGGATGTTGAATTGGAGATTGACCTGCGGGTGGGAGTAACCGCCGTGACTAAGCGGTTGACTTCCATGCTTAACTGACGCATGCGAGACCTACGACCACTGCTGCTGCTGCTGCTGACGAGGGCCGAATCCACGGGGGATAGCAGCGAAGAAGCAGGTGGTGGTGGGTCGTTCGCGTTTGGTGGGGGGCGCCTCGTCCCAGACTGCTGAATGCTGCCGCTCGCCTTCGGGGAGGCCTCCACAGCTTCCGATAGTAGCACCGTCGCCGTGCGCAGCGGTTTCTTGGATCTGCGAGCAGTTTGTGCAGGCTGCTTCCCCTTGGCCGATCCTGTCCCGTGCGATCTATGGTCGCCACGTTCGGTGTCAGTTTTCCCTCCGGCCTTCTTGATCCACTGCAGTGAAATGGCAGCCTTCTTCGGCTGCAGAAGATCGTTGCGGAATCTGTTCCCGTCCAATGCTCTGCCTGACGATGGTGGCACGAACATCTCCACGCTCAAAGAAGAGGCCTGCGAACTCGGGGGTCTATTCCTGCCAGGCAAGGTTGTTGGCGTACCAGCCCCCTCATCCCAATCGTGGCGCTGTAGCGACTTCACCGACCGTACAGACCTAGCAAAGGACCTAATCCGACTCCCGCATTCATCTCTCACTGGGTCCATTCCCACATCGCGCACAGAGTCAACGCTATCCATGTCGTCGCCGTCGCCAGGAGTGTCGGTTTGAGAAGTTGGAGTGCCGAAGATATGGTTGCGGCGATCAGCTTCAGCGGAGGAGGACGAGCGAGAACTCTCGGGAACAGGGAGACACGACGAGGGGCAGTTCGCGGGTGGAGATGTTGCACCGTCGTGGTGGAGGGTGAAGCTTGGGATGTTGCAGAGCGCATAGAACGGTTTTGTACGGCCATGCATAGAATCTCGCGTGGGTGCGGGTGTCCAGTAGAAGGCTGACGATATCTCAGAGAAGGAGGAGGTTGGCGAGGGGAAACAGCTGGACATCTTGCGATTGGGCTGTTAGGCTATTAAGGACGTAAGAGAATTGGCGGAAGGAGAGAAAGCGAGAACGATGATTAGAGGAATAGAAACCGGTGATGTCCAGCATCAGTAGTTGGCGGCGACAGCAGAGTTTTAACGGGAGAGGGACATGTGGAAGAGAATTCCGTCGTTCGGGACCAGCCGCGACCGGACGATCAGCAAACGTTGATTGGCGTTCTCGGAAGGCAGCGCGGCAAGAGCGTCTGGTCGCTGGCAGAGGACAAGAGCGATAGAACCTGTTGCTGCTTAGGGATGCGCTTCTGAGGATCACCGCTGCTGGGAAACCTTGTAGGACTATGCGCACAGGGCTTGCCCTCTCAATCTAGCCCTACCCTGACTCCTAACACCCTGCACCGTTCCGTTCTCGGTCGTAGTTGCCTTCCAAGACAGAACGCCATCGATCCCAGTCGAACCGTCATCCGCCCCATTCTCCCAGCACCTGCTGTTCGCCTCCACGTCCGATCGCCACGTCGCCCAGCACCACGCCGTCCATCCACAGTGAGAACCAACCATCGCCAGGAACCGTGCTAGAGGGTTTGCGACCTGTTCTATTGTCTGTGCCGTGCTGACTTTGAAAGCGACCGCAGAAATTCTCGGTTCTCGTCGCACCCGCTCGACAGCTTCCGATGCACTACCGACGGCTCGATCCAGTCCTCCGTCAGTTCCCCGCAATCGTGCCGCGGCCCGCCCGCACGCAGCACGATGCCAGCCCAGATGCAGACGGCACAGCTGCCGCACGAGCGTATAATGACGCGTCCGCAACCGCGTCGCGGGCGAAGCGGAAGCGCAAGTCGAAACGTCTCACTGCCGCGGGCGGGAACAAGACTAAGCGCCTGAAGATGCAGCAGCAACAGGTCGAGATGGAGCACATCGAACAGGTCCTCGCGGAGAGCGATCGCGATGTCTATGAGGAGGACGAAGAGATCTTTGACTGCATCAACGTTGCCAACGGCAGGTTGCTGCAGCTGCCACCGCGAAAACCAGGTCCGAGGATCGGCGCACAGCCGGTTCCCGTGTCCGGCGTTGTGGCGAGTGCCCCCGATCTGACAGCCGGCCTCAGCAAGAGGTCGCGGGGCCGGCTGTCAGCACCGGTTGTGGCGGAGAGGTCCCCTAGGCTCGTGTTTGTTAAGTCGACCAGGCGCGAGGAGGGGGTTGGCCAAGAGAAAAAGACACAACCGAGAAAGGTGGCTGATCGATTACGCCAGTCTCTGCATTCGCCGCGCGGAGGGGAAGTGGCTGCAGTGGAGAACTCGCCGGAAACGCGGCGTCGAAACCAGGCTTCAAGCCCTAGGTCACCGGGCAAAAAATTACCCGTCCGTGATGCTGCGAGGGAGAGCGGCCAAACCAAAGCTTCCGAGTTGTCCCAATCGGGAGAGACGGGTCTTGGCAGTCCCGACAGAACGACCCGCTCACGTCGACTCCTCCAACAACAGACCTCCACCGACAGCACAACAAGGGCAGACTCTGCCTCGAAATCTGGCACCGAACTAACCACTACTGGCGTACGTAGCCTTTTCACTTGTCCATCGATAGAATCAGCAAGGGAAATTCCTGGAACTCCCGAGGATGCAGTAACACCCCCAGGCTGCTCGGACGAAGGTAATTTCGGCGACAGTTCGGCGCACCAAGAGACTTCCCCAGACAGGGCAACCCCGCTGAAGACTGGCTCTCCGTCTGCACAAATTTCTGCGGTGACGCCGAAATCGACCCACTCCGAGATGCCGCGGAAAACCCAAAACTCTTTAAAAACGGCCTCCATGGTATCACCTCCTCCTCCGCCACCACCATCACCGCCACCCCCTACTGTTCATGATTCACCGTTATTGTCTCTGCGGTTCGACATCCGGAAATTCCCCGGTGACCCTAAGACGATCTCAATACACGGCGGTGATATCTACGACCCGATTACAAGATTTGTATCCTACGATTCACTCCTGGCGCTCATATGGAAGGATTGGCCGGTGGATAGCGAGAAGCAACAACTACTCATGAATTGGACCTTCCGCCTGATGGACCAAGAGGCGTTCAACCACTGCATTGTCCAGCTGCGCAAACACGGAAGGCAAATGCACGAGATCGTGTTGTGCGACTTGGTCAATGGGAAGCTACCAGAAGGTGCTTTAAAGATTCAAGCCGGATTGAAAAAAGCCGACAAATTCTTTTGGCAGGGTAAACTTGACGCGGCACCGGTCAAGTGGAACATGGAGGAAATCCCGAAGGGCAAGTTTTATGATGATGTCCGTAGGGAAGCTGCCGGCGAGGCGGCAGCGGAAAAGCGACGTTATACATGGGGTGTTGAAAAGTGGCGTAACACTGCTGGCGCATCTCTCCATATCAAGCCAAATTCCCCTCGGAGATCACCTGCAACCCCGGAAAGCGAGCCTCCAGCAAAGCGGAGAGCCTGTGAGCCGGTGTCGACGCCTATCACCAGATCGTCTGGAAGCAAATTGTCCGGCGCTAATAGCACAGATAGGGTGGCCAGCCGGTCCAATGGTCGGTCTCTCATGTCCATGCAGACTCCTGGCCGCTGGAGACAAGGGGCAGGCGGCTCATCCGGAGCAGTGGGCGCCGTACCGTTCGAAAAAACACCCGAGAACGAACCCTTGCAGGTTGCGGCCGAAGCCCTACAAAATACCGTTCCCGCAGATGCTGAGGTTGGCTCCAAACCAGCCACCGCTGATGCTCCCCGGGAAGAATTAGAAAGCGGCATTGTGCAGAAGGCAGGAGTTGCCAAGGAAATACCAACGGAAAATATTCAGCCTTTGGACTCTGAAAGCCCTGATACATCGGGGACAGTCCCAGTAGAAGGCTACAGTTCAGTACGCGGTTCCTCTGTTGCCCCGTCACAGCCACCATGTAAGTATCCGCCGTGGGTCATGTCGGTACCACTTGCTAATTCCACCAGCTTCGAGTCCCACAGCATTACAGCCTGAAAAAACAGTGGGCGTGTCCGCTGGCGATGCCGCATTCGAGGCCATCCGTACTCCTACACGGCGTGCTGAGAATGTCCCCTCAAGTCCTGTGAGGTCAGTCGGTATAATTCGACCGCAAACTCCATTATCACGTCCACCGGAAAGGACCCCCCCCACGCCCCAGCCATATGCACTACCGCCAGCGGCGATGGAAGTCTCGCCCTCGGTCGCCAAAGCAAGCCTCGCTAGATCGACGGCCAGCCCGGGCACCCAGCCAGCTCACGGGCCCCCTGAGCTCCCATTGGTTGGCGACACAAGGTTAGGAGTCCCTGCTATGGAAGCGCAATCACTTCTTGGGCAATTGTTTGCTCCAGCACTGTCGCCATCCCTGGAGACGCCCGTAGCCCCCCAGGCTCCGCCGGTTCCTGAGGCCCAATCAGTTCCCGCGCATCCGTCGGTCCCCGAGGTCGAATCAGTCCCCGAGCGTCCGTCGGTCCCCGAGGTCAAATCAGTCCCCGAACATCCGTCGGTCCCCGAGGTCGAATCAGTCCCCGGGCATTCGTCTGTCCCCGAGGTCGAATCAGTCCCCGAGCGTCCGTCGGTCCCCGAGGTCGAATCAGTCCCCGAAAATCCGTCGGTCTCCGAGGTCGAATCGGTCCCCGAGCGTCCGTCGGTCCCCGAGGTCCAATCAGTCCCCGAAAATCCGTCGGTCTCCGAGGTCGAATCGGTCCCCGAGCGTCCGTCGGCCCTCGAGCTCGAATCATTCCCCGAGCATCCGTCGGTCCCCGAGATCTCAGTCCCCGAGCATCCGTCGGTCCCCGAGGTTCTGCCAGCTGCCGAGGTGGAACCGGTTTTGGCGGAGGTCTCAACCCTTCACATGCCGAAGGTTGCGGAGGTTGAACTCCTCCCTGAACTCCCGCCGGCGGCTGAGATACAATCGGCTAGGGAGGCGCTCTCAGGCCCTCGGACGTCAAAGGTTTCTGAGGTCCGAGTTCTCCCCGAGTTACCGCCCGCTGCTGATCAGAAACCGGGTTTAGAGGTGCACTTTGCCTCTCAGACGCCGGAGATTGTCCGAGCTCCCTCCGAGCTCCCTCCCGCTGCTAGGGCGGAGCCGGTTCCGGAGGTGCTCCCAGGTCCTCAGACGCCGAAGTTTGGGGAGCGAGGAGCTGCTGACGCGGAACTCGCCCCAGATGTGGTTTCAACCCCTCAGGCGTCAGAAGTTGCAGAAATTCAACGCCTCTCCGAGCTCCCGCCTGTTGCTGAGACCAAACCGGTTCAGGAGGTGCTCTTAACCTCCCAGATGCCAAAGGCTTCTGGCGAGAAATCTCCCATCCAGCTCCCGCTAGTACCGGAGACGCCAGTAGCCTCTCAGGTTGCGCAGGTTCCTGCGGCCGGAGCGCGTCATGAGCTCCCGTCAGCTGCTGACGTGCAACCGGTCGCCGAGCCCCCACCAGCTGCCGGGGCGCAGCCGGTTTACAAGGCGCCCCCAACGCCTCAGGCGCCGATTGTTCCTGAATTGCCAATGGACCCGGAGCTCCTGCCAAACGTCGTGACACTTGCAACTCCCAAGGTGCTGCCCCTTCCTGAGCCCAAAATAGCACCCGAGCTCTCGCCACCGTTCAAGGCAGCCTCTACTTCTCAGACGTCTCCAGTCCCCGAAGCGCCCCTAGTGGCAAGCACGGCGGGATCCAGCCGAGAATTGGTCCTTGAGCCTATGGAACTGGACGACCAACCTGGAGCTATCAATACTAGTGCTGTCGCCCGCGAGACATTGCTCACGCCTGCAGCTGGGAAGCCATCTCTTGCACCAGGCGAGGAGATCACTGGAACTCCCCGCAAAGAAGCTCCAGAAGTTCCCGAACCTCCGGCCGTAACCGGGGTTGTTGCTGCGAATGCTGGTTTCCCTCCTGGAAGTACGCCACCTGCGTCTGCCGACGATTCGGCCAAGCATTACGACCAGGATAGTGACCCAACGATAGATGCCCAAGCCGACCTCCTTCTCCAAGCATTCGTCAATGCTGACCAGACGCCCCACGTGGAAGCTAGCGTCCCGGTTCCTCGGGTGGTACAGCAACCTAGCGCGAAGGAGCCACCAAAAAAGAGGACACGGCAGAGGACCACGAGAGAAACAGGAGCACCCGTGGGAAAAGCAGCTGCGGCACCCTCCGCGGAAGCTATGATGTCGACGTGGCAAACGGTTCCACCTTCTGTAGAACAGGTTACTACCCCTAGAGGGAGTCTGGTCTCAACGGTGCAGCCTGCTACACGAAGCCTTCCTTCTTTGGCTGTGGAACCACTACCAATATCCACAGCAAACTCAGCTATGGGACATCAGCAGCAACCAAGGGCTACAATGATACCCACTCTGGAGCAGCCTCCTTCAACGGTTACACCACAGTCCCCTGCAACGGAGATACAAAAACAGCCAGTGAAATGGGCAAGTGAGCAGGCAACATCAGCGCCAACACCGTCCGTCACGGTAACATCGGCGGCCCCCAGAGCACCCATGCAACCTGTGGCGACGCCTGGGCCCGCGCAGCCCGCTCGCAGGAAGTCCGCCACACCGCGTGCGGTAGAAATTCCCGCAGCCTGCCTTCCTCGCCCGCAGCCCTACCGGCGTCCGGACCCCGGAATCGGCCAGTCTAACCAAGCGTTTCCTAAGACTCCTGTGCAAAGCAATCCCATGTTGGAGCCAGATCTAAGCGCCACCCTTCCTGTCGGTCAGTCAATAATGAAGTCCCTGAGGTGGGCTGCTACCAACACGCCGGATTCGCGCAAGCGGGCTGAGGAACGCAGGCCCCCTGCTCGCCTGGACTCACTTAGCCAGCGCCCAGGGATTCCCCGGCCCAACCAGCCCAATGTAGGAGTCGCTGGTGGGATTCCTTCCGGTGGCACGGGTTCGGCCTCGAATAGTCACAACTCCGGAATTCGGCCGGTGTACACAAGTGGACCCTCTCCAGTAGCTGTTCCGTTGCCTCCGGCCTACGTGGCGCAGCCAAGGGCAGAGGAGGCCAGGTTCCAGCGCGTTCTAAATCCTCCTTCGCCCCCATTAGGCTACTTCCCAACGACACCGTTACCTGCGCCTGAGTTTTTACAATACGATCCGGCCGCAGCTCATAAGAGCCGATCAAAAAGCAGTGGGGCGTGGAAGTTGCCAACATGTAAGCCGATCTCACCTCCGGCCCTTCCGCTCAATGACCGCTAACCAGTTCAGTGGAACGCACCACGTCGCCCACCCTTCCACATTCTCTACCGCCGCCACCCGTGTTCTTGGGTTTCGGCACAGGACCACCCATTCCTGTCAGCTCCGCCATCCCCAATACCGGCGGCCCGCCACGTATCCGCGCGATGAGCCCCAATTTCCCTGTCAGCCCCAGCGACATTGTTTTCACCGTCTATCGCTGGGGGGATCCCAATACTCGTCTGTGTCTCGAGGGGGTGCAGATCAGGGACGACAGTGATACCACTCGCCTAAGCTGGGAAAAGCTCTCGTCTCATTGCACTACAAACCTGCGTTTCGATGATTTCTGCGAGGCGCTGGTCGTCAACTGGTGTATATGCGTCGAGGACCAGGAGACTTTGGACAAGGGCCACTATTTTGGGTGGTATCACGGACGCGGCCGGGGGAACGAAGTTGTTATCATTGCCGTCGATGAGGACACGAGGCGCCCGCTAAGCAAAGAAGTACATGAGAGGATGAAGAGAGAGAAGAGGGCGCTCAGAGAGCGTGAGGAGGCGGAGATAAGACATGCTCAGGAAGCGTCCGGAGGCGGAGGGGCAAAGTGAAGAATTGAAACATTCCCAGGGGGTTACTTTTCCACTTGCTGGGGAGTTTAGGGGGATTTGTTTCTTTTTGGGCCCTTTTTTCTTTCTTGCTTCCTTTTGCGGGAGTTGATTTTCTTTCCCTACAAATTTGCGTTCTTACAATTGTGTTAGTTTTCGAGTTTTTTTTCATGGCTGTCATGTAGTCATTCCGGCTGGAGCCGCTTGCCGAGTAGGTACTTGCTTTTGCGGGTTTTGCTAGGGCGGTACTCGGAAACATACGTGCAAACCTGTACTGTGCTAGCTTTACTGAAGACTAGGGGGACAATCTGGCAATGCATTTCCTTTCGTTTATCTGTGCATCGATGAAGGCGTTATGTACTCTGGTTACTCTGCCGTTGGGTAGGGCTTTTCTGCCGCGGCGTTGCTAGATCTAGTCTTCCGTGGGTTTAGGTTCCTGGGCGTTCGCAGCGCTGGGGAGTGTCCAGCTGCATAGTGATGATGCGCGTGGTGGTGTGTGCTCCTGAGGATATACATGTGTGTACGTAGAGATCATTGTCCGTGCAGCAGTCTGGTTCGTACGATAGACTAAAGTTTGAATCTCCGTGCACATGCTGGGGGGGGGGGGGGGGGGGGGGGGGGGGGGGGGGGGGGGGGGGGGGGGGGGGGGGGGGGGGGGCGGGCGGGGGGAGGCGCCGACGAGA